>Ga0209415_10000817_pt1 | contig 58659 bp, 53 predicted proteins | sample PeaSoiSIISIP2007_FD_187696 | JGI IMG/M metagenome (GOLD analysis project Ga0209415, IMG submission 187696) | Peat soil microbial communities from Weissenstadt, Germany - SII-SIP-2007 (SPAdes) (version 2) | ecosystem: Environmental > Terrestrial > Soil > Wetlands > Peat | place: Germany... | reverse complement strand
CGAGCCGCGCGGACCGGGGTCCCCAGCACGCCCGGTTTTGGCGTGCTGGGGTGGGCGGAAGCGTCGCGTTCTTTGCGGCGCAATAATCGCGCGTTTGGCTCGCTTCCATACCAAACTGAGCCGCTACCCTTAATTTCTAATCACTTGATTGTGTATGTACATTGAATGTACACTGTAATCCGGTGAAGAAATCCCACGAGTGCGACTGGGACGAGCACAATGAACAGCATCTCGCAAGTCACGGTATCAGTCGTTCCGATGCGGAAGATGTCCTGTCGGGAAACCACATCGTTCTGGAGTACCAAACCGAAGGCGATGAGCAGCGTTGGGTTGCGGTAGGTACGACTCGCACTGGTCGCATATTGGAAATCGTCTTTGCAGTGCGCGGCGAGGCCATGCGTCCGATAACGGGCTGGGTTGCCGACAAAGAGACAGCGCATCTATACGTCAAAGAGTGGGGATCGGAGCGAATATGGCAAAAGCGAAAATGAAGCACGTAGCGATTCCGAAGTTTTCCAGCGAGGCCGAAGAAGCGGCGTGGTGGGATACTCACCGTTCCGAAATCGAAGTCGAAATCCGTCGGCGCATAAAGCAGAAACGACCGCTAACCTTGGGCAACTTGCTCCAGGGAGCAAAGCCTTCTCAACCCATCACATTGCGGATCCCAAAGGAGGACCTGGAAACCGCCCGTAGATTGGCGGCGCGAAAAGGTCTGGGCTACCAGACTTATATCAAGATGCTGCTCCGGGAGGCTCTCGCGGAGAATGCCGCAAAAGGATGACGCGCACAGTGCCTTGCTAAGTCCTTTGCCCACCACCCCCGAACCAAGCTTGCTCTAGCCAGAACCGGACGCCATCGTGCACTCTGCTGCTATGCGTGTCGGGGTCAGGAACAATGGGAAGTCGCATCTGCCCCCCGGATGGTCACTGGCGCCGCCGGCGGCGAAGTTCTTTCGGCTGTCGCATCTTCGCCGGTTAAAAGGCTGCGAACAGGTGGCGGCAGTTTGCTACCGGATGCGGGGCAGCAGCATCGAGTTCCTGCTGGTGCAGACCCGCGGCGGACGCTGGACTTTCCCCAAGGGCAGCGCCGAACCGGGACTGACCCACGCTCAGGCCGCAGCTCTCGAGGCTTTCGAGGAGGCCGGGGTCCACGGCCGGATGGAAGAAGTTTCATTTACCCGCTATGTTCGTCGCAAGCGTGCGGGAAATTCTCCGGCGCGATCTTCCCCTCGTTCCAGCGACAAAGAGGTAGCCGTGAACGCGCATCTTTGTGAGGTCACGCGGCTCGACTCGCCGCAAGAGTTCGATCGCAATCCCACCTGGTTTTCTGCCCAAGCAGCAAAGCGGCGTCTGCGCGAAGGCCGCAAGCCCGACTACGGGGCCGAACTCGCGCGGGTGGTCGACCGTGCCGTGGCCCGCATTCAGCGCCTGCACAGCGCATCTGGCACCGCCCCCGATCAAACGCAATTCAATACGGCGAAAAAGGACGCGCTGCAAAAAGTGCACTTCATTGATAGCGGCTGGCGACCATCGCTCAAAGCTAAAGCTTCCGGGACCGACTAAAAGATTGGCCGGGAGAACTCCGGAACGAGCGGGTTTTAACTGCGAATGCTGGGCGAAGAATTCGTCCTGAAGCCAGCGACAGCTCCAAGCCGGGGACAGGTCAGTTATTTGGGATCTACTGCCGCGACGTGGACGCCCCTGCCGCCAGATCTCTTAGAACGCCAAGAAATCCCGCGGCTGCCCGCTCATCGGAGAGTGCTTCCAGGTCAATGGTCGCGGCCAGGTGCGGCGACTCTGGACGGAAACGAACGTTAAGCAGGTTGTGGCCGCGCGATGTCATCAGCGTGTTAATCACCGGCGGCAGTTCCTGCCTCCACTGCGCGCACGTCGTCAGCACGACAGGCCCGGGGCGGACTACAGTCCAATGGCGCGATCTTTGGGCTATCTTGTGGTTGCTGTGAGTGAGCCAGCGGTGGCGCAGGACTTCCAGACGGATGCCGGGCGCATAGTCCAGGTCCGCTTCAAAAGTTACAGTTTCTCTCTGTTTGTGCCACCGGCTCAACAGCCACTGGATGGGCAGCGGCCGGGGAAGCAAACGGATGGTCACGCGGGCGTTCTCGAACCAGTGCGCGGCAAATCGCAAACGCGCCTGCAGCCGCGAAGTCCCGATCCAGTGAGCCTCGGTCACACCTCCGTGGTACAGGCAAGCCGCTTCCACCCAGCGCAGGGCCTTGATGCCCTTACGGCGGTTGTAACGGGCAAACCAGAAGTACCACAGGCCCACCAGAACGGCCGCGGCAATCACGTCAATCAGGATCTGCAGCCCCACAACTTCTCTCAGATGCGAATGTTACGACTTAGGGTGCAGGACAGGCAACAGTTCCGTAGTCTTTTTTTTCGGATACGGGTAAATCCCTGGGCATCATCTGGAAGGCAGGAATGGCTCAAGCACTCCGGCTACAATAACGGGGTGAAATTTGTCCTCCGGGACTACCGGCCTGAGGATTTCGAGAGCCTGTGGAGCATTGATCAGAAATGCTTTGCGCCGGGTATTGCATACTCGCAGCGGGAACTCGCTGCCTATATTCGAAAACGGGGATCCTTTACGCTTGTGGCCGAGGCAATGGCTCCGCACGGGAAAACGCCTCCGGGCGACACGGGATCGAGTGTCGAGCCTGCACCAGGTATCGTGGGTTTCATCGTCGCGGAACACAACCGTCGGGGCGTGGGCCACGTCATTAGCATTGATGTGTTGCCGGCAAGCCGCCGCTTCGGAGTTGGTTCGAAGCTGCTGTTCGCCGTCGAAGACCGCCTGCGAGTGGTAGCGTGCCACACCATTGTTCTGGAGACTGCCGTAGACAACGCTCCAGCTCTGGCTTTCTACAAGCGGCATCGCTATAGCGTCGCGAAAATTATTCCCCGCTATTACTCGAACGGGGTGGACGCGTTCGTGCTCAGCAAAGATCTGCTCTTCGCGAGCGAAGTCTGACAAGTCGTCCTGGCCGGGCGGGGGGTACAATCGTTGCAATCCTCCCGTGTACCTTTGGTTGGGTGCAAACCCGGCGAGGAAGGTTTAGAATCCAACCGCCTAGCAAAGTTAATTCCCGGGAGCCAGTTGCATCTTTCGGGGTATTCATATCATCAAAAGTTGAGTTTCCTATACTCAAGGTGAAATATGGCACATGCGGCGCGCACCGAGCGCGAAGTGAAAGAAAACACTAACGATAAAGAGCACGAAGAGCGGGCACTCCCGATTCTGCCGGTACGGGATACGGTTCTGTTTCCCCATGCCGTGCTGCCCCTGACCGTGGGTCGCGAAAGTTCGGTTCAGCTCATCAATTCCCTGGGCGAGGACAAAACCATCGTGGTGGTGGCGCAGCGGGAGGCCCGGGTGGACGCGCCTCAACCCACCGACCTTTATACCGTCGGAACTTTGGCCATCGTCCATAAAGTGGTCAAAATGCCCAACCAGAGCCTGTTTGTTTTTGCCGAAGGCCTGGAGCGGGTCCGGTTGGCGGAGTTCGCCCAACTCACGCCTTTCATGCGGGCACGAGTGGAGCCCGTTCCGGAGGCGATTCCACCCAAGAGTTCGGAAGTGGAAGCCCTGCAGCGCAACGTCCTAACTCTTTTCCAGCAGATTGTCGCGGGCTCACCCACTTTGTCGGATGAACTCTCCACCGTGGCCATGAACATCGAGGAACCGGGCCGCCTGGTGGACTTTATCGCGTCTTCATTACCTTCTCTTTCTACGGCTGACAAGCAGGACACACTGGAAACCACCGATGTCCGGGTTCGTTTGGAGAAGATCAACCAGCATCTGGCCAAAGAGTTGGAAGTGCAGCAACTGCGCAACAAGATCCAGTCGGAAGTGCAGGACCGGGTGCAGCAGACGCAGCGTGAGTACTATCTGCGCGAGCAGATGAAGGCCATCCAGAAAGAACTGGGTGAGCAGGATGAAGGCCAGCGTGATACGGAAGAGTTGCGGCAGAAAATCGAAGCCGCAGGAATGCCGGACGAGGTCAAGAAAGAAGCCCTGAAGGAATTAGGCCGTTTGTCGCGCATGTCGCCGATGGCGGCGGATTACTCGGTCACACGGAACTACATCGAGTGGCTTGCCATTCTGCCCTGGGCAAAGACCTCGGGCGGCGACGTAGATATCGTGAAAGCCAAAGAAGTTCTCGACACCGACCACTACGACTTGAAAAAAGTCAAAGACCGCATTCTGGATTATCTTTCGGTTCGCCGCCTGAAGCCCGGGATGAAAGGGCCGATTCTTTGTTTTGTCGGGCCTCCCGGTGTAGGCAAGACGTCGCTGGGCAAATCGATTGCGCGCGCTCTGGGACGCAAGTTTGTTCGTATTTCGCTGGGCGGCGTGCACGACGAAGCCGAAATTCGCGGCCATCGACGTACGTACATTGGCGCATTGCCTGGACAGATCATCCAGGGAATTCGCCGCGCCGAAACCAAGGATCCGGTTTTCATGTTGGATGAGATCGACAAAGTAGGGCGAGATTTCCGTGGTGATCCCGGTTCAGCGCTGCTCGAAGCGCTCGATCCCGAGCAGAACTCCACATTCCGCGATAACTATCTGGACGTGCCCTTTGATCTTTCGAAGGTGCTGTTCATCACCACGGCAAACATGCTCGATCCGGTGGCGGAGCCGTTGCGGGATCGCATGGAAATTATCGAACTGCAAGGCTACACCGAGGAAGAGAAAATCCATATCGCATTTCAGTATTTGATCCCGCGGCAGATCGAAGAGAACGGGATCACTCCGGAACAGATCGAGTTTCCAGAAGAATCGGTCAGCAACATCATCCGGCATTACACGCGCGAGGCGGGCGTGCGCAACCTGGAGCGCAACATCGGCACGATTTGCCGCAAGCAGGCTCGCCGCTTGGCGGAAGGCAAGTCGGAAAGGCTGGTCGTGACCCAGGACGTCGTCCAGGAGTTTCTGGGCGGAATCAAAGTTCGTAGCGAAGGTGAAATCGCGGAACGCACCCAGCGTGCCGGCGTGGTTGTGGGCTTGGCCTGGACCCCTTCCGGCGGCGACATTCTGTTCGTCGAAGCCAACACCATGAAAGGCAAGGGCGGCTTCACTATGACCGGGCAAATCGGCCAGGTGATGCAGGAGTCCATGCAGGCGGCTTTGACCTGGGTACGCTCCAACGCGGCGCAACTGGGGATTCAGGAGAATTTTTTCGCCGAACATGACATTCACATTCACGTGCCGGCGGGCGCGATTCCCAAGGACGGTCCCTCCGCCGGCGTAACCATGACCACCGCTCTGGTCTCCTTATTGAGTGGGCATCCAGTGCGGCCGCTTACGGCAATGACGGGCGAGATCACGCTGAGCGGCAATGTGCTCCCCATCGGCGGCGTGAAAGAGAAAGTTCTGGCGGCGAAGCGTGCCGGAGTTCACGACGTGATCCTGCCCGCCGAGAACAAGATGAATGTCGAGGAAGATCTGACTCCCGAGCAACTGGAGAATCTGAACATTCATTATGTCAAGTCGATCGGGGAAGTCCTGGATCTGGCTTTGCCTTCCACGCCCCGGGAAGAACGGCAGGACGCGGAAGAACGGGAAAAAGTTCTGAGCGAGCAGCCGGTCAGCTAAGCCAAGTTTTTTCCGCCGTCTCGTGATAGTCGCCAGTCCTCTCTCATGAGGACTGGCGTAATTTTTTGGCGTGTAAGACCTCCGCACAGGATTTCCCCCACAGCGTCGATTTCCGCGCATGAGGCCGGACGGTAGATTACAACGCACGAAAATGTATGTACATAAATATCTCATAGCTAACTATCAACGCTATGCCGCCTAGGGCTCGTTCTAAGCGATTGTAGGCTCCGGCTGACCTCTTACCTTGGTCCCGGCCGGAACTATCGCTCAGCGGCCCTGCAAATGCGGAAGAAATGGCATTCTGCGCGGCGGTCCGATTGGCAAGAGCGCCAGAAATCCCGTATCGTGTTGTAAGTATCTCTAAGTTATTGATAAATCGTGTTGGCCGTTAACGTGGCCCAGCGACGACCGCCAGACTCATCACGGATGACTGACAAATAGTGCCGGAGAGTCAATGAGTGTTATCGCGATTTTTCAACAATCGCGCACACTTCATCTCTTCTTGACCCTAATAGTTGGCGTACTCGCGGGATAGACGCGCCCAGAGCATCACCCTAGTATGCAAATCTCGTTCACCGGCGAACAGCGGCGAAATTTCGCACGGACATATATGCCAAAAGTTGTAAACTTAATCGGACTTTCGGTAGTGGCTCAGTTTGATATGGAAGCGAGCCAAGCGCGCGATTATTGCGTCGCAAGAGCGCGACGCGTTCGCGCGGCTCGCCCAGATCCCTCGCTTCGCAAAAAACGCTTGCTCGGGATGACAAATCAAACTGAGCCACTACCGGACTTCCCAAGTACTTGACATAAAAGCAGAATGCGTCAGCTTGACTGCTTGGAACTAATCGGGCGCAGAAGTGTTTAATCTTTCAGGCGCATTTTTCAAGTAAATTTTGAGAGCGGCGCCGTACCGGCCGCAGCGAGGAACATAAGCTAATGAAGACAGGCAAAATCTTGGTTATGGGAATGGTTCTGGCGGGAATCTTGATGTTGCAAGCTCCGCCAAGACTGACGGCGCAAGAACCGCCGCCGCAAGACCAAGGTCAACCGAACCAGGTTCAACAGGAACAGGTCCAACAGGACCAGGCGCAACCGGACGCGCAACCGGACCAGGGGCAACCGGCGCAGGATCCTCCGGGCCGAGTGGCGCGGCTGAGTTACTCCGTGGGATCTGTTTCATTCCAGCCCGGTGGCGAGGGCGATTGGGTGCAGGCGGTCAGTAACCGTCCGTTGACCACCGGCGACAATCTGTGGGCCGACAAGGATTCGCGAGCCGAACTGCAGATCGGCTCAACCTCGGTCAGGCTGGATTCTGAAACCAGCGTTACCTTCCTCGAACTTGATGACCGCACCACCCAGGTGCGGCTTTCCCAGGGATCCATCCTCTTTCGCGTGAAACACCTCGATGATGAGGATCACTTCGAGGTAGATACGCCGAACTCGGCCTTTGTTGTGCAGCAGACGGGCGAATATCGCGTAGATGTGAACGCCGATGGCAACGAGACGGATATTACCGTCTGGCGCGGGCGAGGCGAGGTTACGGGCGGAGGAGCTTCTTATGTTGTGGTCGCCGACCAGCGCGCCCGCTTTACCGGTACCGACCAACTGGATCACGAGATTGACCAAGTTCCGGCTCCGGACGATTTCGACAACTTTGCCTTCGATCGCGACCGGCACGAAGACCGGTCCGAGTCAGCCAATTACATTTCCCCGGAGATGACGGGATACGAAGACCTGGACGACAACGGCTCCTGGCACTACGCCGCGGATTATGGTCCAGTGTGGACGCCGACCGTCGCCGTAGGATGGGCGCCATATCGCTTCGGTCACTGGGTTTGGGTTGAGCCTTGGGGTTGGACCTGGGTTGGAGACGAGCCCTGGGGTTTCGCTCCCTATCACTACGGCCGCTGGGCCTTCGTGGGCGCTGCCTGGTGCTGGGTGCCGGGCCCGGTGGTTGTGCGGCCGGTGTACGCACCCGCCCTGGTGGCGTTTGTGGGTGGAGGCTTCGGTATCGGCGTGGGTGTAGGAGTAGCCTGGTTTCCGCTGGCTCCGCGCGAAGTGTTCGTTCCCTGGTATCGGACCAGCTTCGGGTATGTTCGCAACGTCAACATCACCAACACTCGCGTCAACGTCACCAATATCACCAACGTCTATAACAATTATCATTCGACCACCACAAATATCACGCGGATTAACTATGCCAATCAGCATGTGACCAACGCGGTGACGGCAGTTTCGCACGGAACGTTCGTCAACGCGCGTCCAGTGGCGAGAAACACGGTTAAGGTGGATCCAAAGCAGATCGAAAATGCCCCCGTGGCCCGCGAAATTCCAGCGCAGCCGTCCAAGGCGAGCGTATTGGGAGCGGGAGGCCCTGCGAAGGCACGGCCTCCAGCTGCCGTAGTGAATCGGCAAGTGGTTGCGACCAGGACACCGACAATGCCACGGGCTCCTTTCGAGCAGCGGCAGGCTGCGATGAATGTGCGTACGGAGACGCCGGGGCGGGTGCAGCCTGCGGGTCGTCCCGGGGAGCCGGCAGCTCGGGGCAACGAAGCGCCCCGGCCACAGGAGCCGCGCGAGAATCAGCCGGTCCGGCCGCAAGAGCCGGCCCGCGCCGAAGAGCCGAACCGGGCGCAGGAGCCAGCTCGTAGTCAGGAGCCTGCCCGTCCCCAAGCACCGATGGTCCCGCATCCTCCCAGTGCTGGGGGTGGTCATCCCTACGTGAGACCAGCTCCGCCGGTGCAGGAGAATCCTGAACGCCAGCGCAGCGAACAGTCGAAATTCAACGCCTGGCAGCAGCAACGCCAGAGTGCGCCGCGGGGGGCGCCACGTGCGCCAGCGCCGCACGCCCCAGCGCCGCACCCAGGGAAACGCTAATTAACGTTGCAGGCCAGTTACCATGCCAGTTCTCGAAAGAGAACTGGCATTTTTCGTGCGATTGCATTCCCGCGATAAACTAGAAGCGGTTTTGCAAGTGCCTCTGATTGGGTAAGGGTTGTCCCTCAGCGGCTAGAGCCTGCGATTTTGACGGGCCTGAGCGGCGCGGCTGAAGCCGTGCCCTTCCACAGAACCACTTGTGGACCGGCTCCGGTCGAGGAGTTGACTACGGACGCCTGACTACTGGCTTCTGGTTTTCCATGCAAGTGCGCATTCTATTTTTCGGTATGCTGAAAGACGTGGCTGGGCAAGGCCATGACACACTGAGCCTGCCCGAGCAGGCCACGCTGGGCGACGTCCTCAGCCACTACGAAAAACGATTTCCCCGGCTGAAAGAGTTAACCGCTTCGATGGCAATGTCCATCAACCAGGAGTATGCCGGACCGGAGTCGGAGCTGAAGCAAGGAGACGAGATCGCGCTACTGCCGCCGGTGAGCGGAGGGGCAGGGGAGAAGCGTGCGGGAGAGCCGTCGGAACCCCCGCCGAACAGAAGCGGGGAGCACGCATCGATTGTTCGCCAAAAAATCGACACCCAGACTGTGCTCGACAAAATCAAACGTCCCGCCGATGGGGCAGCGGTGGTCTTTGAAGGTGTGGTGCGCGACCATACGCGCGGGCGTCGGACGCTTTATCTGGACTACGAAGCGTACGAGGAAATGGCGCTCAAGCAGATGGACGCGCTGGCTGAGCAGGCGCTTTCGCAATTCCAAATCCGTGATGTGGCGATGGTCCATCGTCTGGGACGATTGGAGATCGGGGAGACCAGCGTTTTGATTGTGGTCGCTTCGGCGCACCGGGCAGCGGCCTTCGATGCCTGCCGGTGGCTCATCGACACGCTCAAGCGCACCGTGCCGATTTGGAAGAAGGAGTATTTTGTCGATGGCGCTGTCTGGGCCGACGGAGAGCCCTTTCCGGATGCGATTCCGAGGGCCGAAGGCAGCCATTCGGGAGGCCGTGCATCCAAGTGAGCAGCTTCTTTCTCAGCGGCCTGTGTGAGCTTTCTTTGCGATCTTTGCGGTTAATGGCTTCAAATGAGCCTAACCACAAAGGCCGCAGAGCACAGCTGGCAACGATCGCCAAGAAAAACCTCAGCTTTCTAATGCGACATCTGGTTGCCTTTCTTGCGCTGGCAGTTGCCGTCTGCGATGCCCAGGTACCAAAACCGCCATGGGCGGGCGGCGGTTCCGGCACGGAAAAAACCGCGCCTCGGAGAGACGCCAGCAGCCCGAATCAGACTCCTGAGACCACGCTCAAAGTTGATGTCAAGCTGGTGAATGTGTTTGTCACGGTCACGGACGAACACGGCGCGCCCGTCGGTGGCCTCAAGAAAGAAAACTTTGAAGTGCAAGAAGACGGAAAGCCACAGACGATTTCGGTGTTTGAAAAGGAATCGGCCCTGCCGCTTTCCATTGTGATGGACATCGACACCAGTCTGAGCACGCGCAAAGACCTGCCCATTGAACTTTCTTCCGCCCGCCGTTTCGCGCATGCCATTCTGCGCCCGGTGGATGCGCTGAGTCTCTACGGGTTTAGCGAGGTGGTCCGAGAGGTCGTGCCTTTTACCTCGGACCTGAAAACGATCGACCGCGGAGTCGACCGGGTTCCGCTGGGTGCAGCGACTGCACTCTACGATGCGATCTACCTGGGGTCGGAGGCGCTCGAGCATAGGCAGGGAAGAAAGGTGATGGTGATTATTACGGATGGCGGCGACACCGTGAGCCGGGTGGATTACAAGGAGGCGTTGCGCTCCGCGCAGGAAGCCGAAGCCATCGTTTACAGCGTAATCGTGGTACCGATTGAAGCCAGCGCCGGACGCGACACGGGCGGGGAGCACGCGCTGATCCAGCTTTCTGCTGATACCGGTGGCAAGTATTTCTACGCCACATCCGTGCCCCAGCTGGACGATGCTTTTCAGAAGATCAGCGATGAGCTGCGGACCCAGTACCTGCTGGCGTATTATCCGTCGCAACGGTTTTCCGATTCCGAATTCCGCCGTATTCAAGTTGCGGTCAACGGAGGGTCGCCGGGAACCGGCTTCACAGTGCGTCACCGGACTGGCTATTACACGACCAAGGCGCACTTCTAGCCCGTGACCTCGGGTGTGCCAGAAGGGACGCCCATCACACCGGCGCCACAGCCTCCCGTGTAGAATGCCTTATATGCCATTTCATGGACAGGGAACGCAGGGCCCACCGCGGAGACCGAAGGTCACTCCTCCCGAGGAAACATCGGAGGAAGCAGCTTATCTGAAGTTTCTAGCTGAAAAACAGAAACCTGTCAGCATCAAACTGGCCGACGGCGAGGTCGTCCAGGGCTGGATCGAATATTACGACAAGAATATGGTGCGGCTCACGCGCGAGGACAAGCCGAATCTGTTCATCTTTAAGCATGAAATCATGTACATCGCGGAGGATGGCGCCAAGCGCCGGTGAAGGTGCAAGACCGATTTGTCCTCCCGGGCGCAGCGAGGGATCTGCAGTTTGCTCGGACTTGAGTGAAATGCAGATTCCTCGCGCCAAAAGCGGCGCTCGGAATGACAATATTCTTACTGGATCGCGGCGCGACATTGCAACTCTCGATGAAATCTTCAATCTGAAATGAGTTCTGTTTCGTCCAACCACGGTGGCTTTCTCCCAGCGATGGCGGAGATTGCGCGCGAGGCAGGTGCGCTGCTGATGGATTACTTTCAGCAGCATGTCAAAGTGGAGTACAAGGGCGAGGCCGACCTGGTCACTGTGGCCGATCGCCAATCGGAGGCTTTGATTCGGGCACGCATCCGCGAGCGCTGGCCCGCCCACGATGTTCTTGGCGAAGAAGGTGGGTTGCTGGATGCGGGCAGCGATTACCGCTGGTACGTGGATCCGCTGGACGGCACTACGAACTTCGCGCACGGATTTCCGGTATTCTGCGTCTCCCTGGGGTTAGAGTACAAAGGGGAACGAATTGCCGGAGTGATTTTTGATCCCACCCGGGACGAGTTGTTCGCCGCAGAGCAAGGCAGCGGCGCATACCTGAATCAGCAGCGAATCCACGTCTCCGCCACCGCGAAACTCGCGGAATGTCTGGTGGCCACGGGGTTCCCTAGCCACAAGCGGCACAAGAACCCGAACATTTTCTTCTATCATCAGATCACGTTGCATACCCACGGAGTGCGGCGAGCGGGATCGGCGGCGCTGGATTTATGCTGCGTAGCCAGCGGCCGCTTCGACGGATTCTGGGAGTTCAACCTGAATCCCTGGGACACGGCTGCGGGCGTGCTGATTGTGCAAGAAGCCGGAGGCATAGTCACCGACTTCCGGGGCGGCCCGTTTCAGCTCAATAGCCGCGAAACCCTGGCCTCAAACGGGTTGGTGCATGAGGCGTTGCTGGGCGAATTCGAGCGGATCTTCTCCGGGCGGGAACTGGAACCGTTGCCGGACGTGCAACAATATAAGAAATTGTCATCGTTAACGTAGTGAATTTCGCGCTGCGAACTTTCGCACGCACGCGGGCGACTTCGTCTCGCCCGATGACTGGAGTGAACATGGGAAGGAAATTCTTTTTAACAAGCTTGATCACAATTGCGGTAGCAATTCCGCTTCTTGCGGGCACATCTTTCGCGGGGGACAATCCGCCGGCTTCGGCGCCGGATGCGGCCTACCAACAATCTTTCGACAAATGGAAAACCGAGCTGGTCGATGACCTCAAGCAGAACTGGTTATCGCTGGCGGGCCTGTTCTGGCTCAAGCCGGGAGCGAACAGCTTTGGCGCCGATTCTGGCAATGCGATCGTCTTCCCCAAAGGCCCGGCCCATGCTGGCGTTTTCGAATTGCAGGGAACTGACGTGACCGTGAAGTTCTCCCCCGAAGCGCACGCCACGATCGATGGCAAGCCGGCAACCACGGCGCAGTTGCAGCCCGATACTTCCGGCAAGGCGACGGTCGCGGAGATGGGAAGTCTGCGGATTAAGGTGATCGTGCGAGGACAGCGCGTCGGCATCCGGTTGAAGGATGTGGATAGCGAGGCGGCGAAGAACTATCACGGCCCGATGTTCTTCCCGCTCGATTTGTCTTATCGCGTGACCGCGACCTGGATTCCGTCCGACGGCAAGCAGACTGTCGATGTGCCCAATGTGCTCGGTGACGTAACTCCTACGCCCGTGGCCGGAACCGCCGTGTTCAAGATCAACGGGCAGGAACTGCGGCTTACCGATATGGGTGGCAATGCGTCGAAAGGTCTGTTTTTCGTCTTTAACGATTTGACCAGCAAGACCGACACTTACCCCGGCGGCCGCTTTCTGGAGACCGATCCGGTGGCGAACGGCACAGTTGTGCTTGACTTCAACCGGGCCTACAGTCCGCCTTGCGCGGTCACGCCGTACGCTACTTGCCCGCTTGCTCCCAAGGAGAACCGGTTGGCGATCGCTGTTGCGGCCGGAGAGAAATACGACCGGGCGCATGGACATCACTAGGAACCTCCCCAATGCTGTCATTCCGAGCCGCCCGTAGCCGCAACAGCGGCGCGGGCGTGCCGAGGAACCTGCTTTCCTGTTAAGCACGCAACCCGCTGGGCCCGCTGCGGACGAAGCCATGAGTCTGGCGCTACAATAGAAGCGGGGATGGCTTGTCATTTCCAGCGTAGGCATCGATCGTGATCAACTCACTACTCGAACGCAAAATCGAGAAGCGCGCGGACAAAGTCCGGTTTAGCGGACGCGTTCTCTTCCTCACCGAAGATCCCGAGCTTGTGAAACGGCAGCTGGCAGGGGAAGAACTGCCGTGGGACACGGAAAATCCGGCCAACAATCCCAAGCTGCGCGATGACATCTCCACCGACGAGATCACTCCGGCCCACTATTGCTTCTATTTTGACGAGACGCTGGGCGAGATTCCCTACCTGGGTCTGAAGTGCGGCGGCACCTTCCCCATTGGGCGAAGCGATGTAAAGAGAGGCGGATTTGTTTGCGCCGTCAGTGGCAAGCGTCGTGGAAAAGGATCGAGCCGCGAGCAGTCGCCCTACGCGGAAATGTGCGCCGGAATTCGCGTGGTCATCGCGGAGAACATCGAGCGCATCTACAAGCAGAATTGTCAAAATCTCGGCCTGCTGACTTCGACGAACTTTTCGCTCATCGATAAGATTCGCGCCGGCGAGGAGATTTCGCTCAACGAGTTTACCGCCGGTGAGGACGAGATTACCCGGCAGGTGATCGAGTACGGCGGGTTGTTTCCATTCAACGTGGCCAGGATGCAGAAGAAGGTTTTCTTGCCGCCGATCAAAACCGAAAAGCGTCCGATGACGCTGGCGGAGAAAATTTTCGCCCGCCACATCATCAACGGGAAGGGCGAAGTTGGAGTTGCTGCCGTCAAACCCGGAGATACTGGCTTCGCCCGCGCCGACCTGCGCTTCAGCCACGAATACGTCACACCCATGGCCGCCATTTTCTTCGAGCATTACGTCGGCAAAGAAGCCAAGGTGAATGATCCGTCGAGCATTCTCTTCTTCCGCGATCACCTGACATTTCTCGACGAAGTCATTTCCGAGGAGAAAAAGAAACTGGGCCTGCTCGACCTGGCCACGCAACTCAAGCTGAAACAGCAGGATTTCGCCGCCAAGCAAGGCATCAAGCTGCACGGAGAATTAAAAGATCGAAAGGGCTCGGAAGGAATTTGCCACTCCATCGTGCTGGAAAGCTACGCGTTGCCGGGACAGTTGAACATTGGCTCTGATTCTCACACGCCCCATGTGGGAGCAATCGGATGCGTAGCCTTCGGCATCGGCACGACGGATGTGTTTAACTCGTGGATTACGAAGGATGTTCGGGTGAAGGTGCCGGAATCGGTGAAGATTGTCATCCGTGGCAAGAAGCATCCCAACGTGACGGCGAAAGATTTCATCCTGAAGATTCTCAGCCTAGACTACGTCCGCAGTGGCAAGGCGCTGGCTAAAGTAATGGAGTACGCGGGCGAGGCGATCGAGGACCTGAGTGTCGATGAGCGCGCCACCATGACCAACATGGCGGCGGAGATTGGCGGTTTCACTGGAATTGTGGCGCCGGATCGCAAGGCGGTGGATTTCCTGGTGGAGCGTCGCGGCATGGACCGCAAGCAAGCCGAAGCCATGACCGAGGGCCTCTACAGTGATCCCGATGCGCACTATGCGAGTGTGATTGAACTCGATGCAGCCGACATCACGCCCATGGTGGCGACGCCCGGGGATCCTGGCAACGGCAAGTATGTTCGCGATCTGAATACGCCGGTGCCGGTAGAACTGGCTTATGGCGGAACTTGCACCGCGGGCAAGAACGAGGACATGGATATGTATGCCGCCGTTCTGGCCGATGCGCTAAAGCATGGCAAGCGGGTGGCGGAGTCGGTGCAGTTCTATATCCAGTTCGGATCGCAGGAGACCCGCGATTACTGCATACGCAAAGGCTATCTCGAAGTGTTCCAGAAAGCTGGAGCACACGTGATTGAGCCGAGTTGCGGTGCGTGCATCAATGCTGGGCCGGGTGTGACCACGCGGCCGGAGCAGGTCGTGATCAGCGCGCAAAACCGCAATTTCCCCGGCCGCAGCGGGCCGGGGCAGATGTATCTGGCCAGTCCGCTGACTGTGGCAGCCAGTGCTGTGGCGGGGCATATCGTGGTGTACGAGCCAAGCGAGAAGCGGGAGTTAGTGGGAGCATAGCGCACCGGAGCTTCGTTCCGCCTATGTGGGCGAACTGGTCGCCCGATGGCGATTCACGGTAGGCTTTTTTTTCGCGATCTTCGCAGCCAGCCGAGACTCCAGAGGGCAAAGTGAGTCGTCAGCAAGATGGTCCCGCCTCCCAGTGAGCAGCCAACCGGAACCAGCCACCAGCCCAGCAGTTCGCGCTCCTGACCAGTGTGGGGAGCAAATCCTCCGAGGTGCAAGGAAAAGTGTCCCGACTCGGCGCTTTGGTACCAGAGGCCGACGCCCTGGGGATGAATCGGTTTCATCACAGCGGCGAGAAAGAAACACACGCCGATGGAATATCCGATAAGGCAGATCATAAATACGCCGAATCCCAATATGCTAAGCGTCGACCAGTGAAAGAGCGTGCGTAAGATGGTCCAGGGGGCACGGCTGCTCTGGGCCTTGGAAACAAGATCCTCGGTGACATAAAGAGCGGCAATCTGCTCCGGATTTCCGAGTGACTCCAAAGCCGAGTCTACGGCGTCTTCCGCGGGGCGCCCGCTGGATTGCGCACGCTCCGTAATATGGATGCGCAACTCGTTCAATATGTCTGTGACTTCCGCTCCGGGAAGGGCGCGCAATCCGCGACGAACTTGGCGGAGATAAGCATCAATCTTTATATTCGTTGCCGTCATCTTAACGTTCCTCCTTGAGCAAGGGTTTCAGCAGGTCATCCAATTTGGCGGAGAAGCGAGACCAGATCTGTGCCATGGCCACCGCCCGCCTGCGGCCGGACGTGGTGAGACGATAGTATTTCCGGGGATGTCCGAGTTCGGCTTCCACCCACTCCGCATCGAGCAGGCCTTCCGCCCGCAAGCGGCTGAGCAAGGGATAGATGGTCCCCTCGGTGATCACCAGATCGGACTCCGTCTCCAAGATGCGCAGGAGTTCCAAGCCATAGAGCCGCCCGCCCCATAAACTGGCCAGGATCGCCAGTTCCAGGCATCCCTTGCGGAGCTGGACTTCCCACTTGTCCACGGAATCGGCGGCGTGAGTGCCGGTCATGCCTAATACTATGTACTGCATAGTATAAGGCTGTCAATAGTAAAATGAAACCGCGATCCGGTGTGGGGACCATGGGGAGGGCTTGTACCCGAACGCTAGACCGTGGAGCCTGCCAAATCGTGGCTCGCCCTATACCGTGGCTGCCATTCTTGCTAAAATGTGCGTTCCACATTTGGATGGCACGCATCACAGGGAGACGGAGACTTTATGACATATGTGATCGCAGAACCATGTATCAACACCAAAGACACCGCCTGCGTAGACGCTTGCCCGGTGGATTGCATTCATCCCAAGAAGGACGAACCGGCATTCGCGGAAGAAGAGATGCTGTACATTGATCCGGTCGAATGCATCGACTGCGGCGCTTGCGTGCCGGTGTGTCCGGTGTCGGCGATTTTCGCGCTGGATGATCTCCCGGAAAAGTGGAAGGCGTTTACCGAGCGCAACGCCAAGTATTACGGGCGGTAAAGCAGGGTTCCCTATTTGGGTTGGGCGCGCGTCTTTTGCTCACAGGCGCGCGCCTTTTCCTTTTCGCAGTTCCGGGGCAACGCGTAAGATCAAGCCCAGCAGTCACGTTTGAGGTCGCATTTTGCGACCTCAAGCAGAGCAGTCGTTCCGAGAGCGACCCCGCCTTTCCAACTCCTCACCGCTCCATTACAATCAAAGATTACCTGCAGGCTTCCATGGTGCTGAAGGAGTCGGAAGCAATTATCTTGCGGACATATCCGGTGCGCGAGGCCGACCTGCTGGTCAAGCTGTTCACCCGGTTGGAAGGCAAGATTCACGGGGTCGCGCGATCCGCGAAGAAGTCGAAGAGGCGGTTTGGGGGAGCGCTGGAGCCGCTGACGTACGTTCGGGCGTATTACGAAGACAGGGAAGGGCAGGAGTTGGCGCGTTTGGATTCCTGCGAAGTCTTGGAATCGCCGCTGGCCTTCGAAGTGAGTTATCCGCGAGCGGTTGCGCTAGGCCATCTAGCGGAGTTGTTGGACGAGTTGCTGCCGGAGCGCGAGGCCAATGACGCGGTATTCCGGCTGGCGCTGGCTGTGCTGGCGGAGCTGCGCGGCTCCGACGTGTGGATGCCCGTTACCTATTTTGAGCTTTGGATGACCCGGCTGATGGGCTATCTCCCGGAACTCTCAGAGTGCATTGTCTGTGGCCGGACTCTGAATGGCAGCCGGGCGTTTTTTCATGCTTTGTCCGACGGACTGATGTGCCTTGCAGACAAGCGGCTGGCGTCTTCTGAGATTTCCGGTGAATCGCGGATGCTCGCTGGGCAAATGCTTCGTGCCCCCATCGAGAGGTTTGCGGGGAGCTCCGGTGAAGAGACGTGGCCGAAGGCGTGCTGCGCGGATTTGCGGAAGTTTCTGGTGCAGACCATGCAGCGGCACATTGAGAAGAAGCTGGTAACGGCAGGGATGCTGGAGAAAATCGGCAGTTAGCGCTTAGCCGCCGGCTTCCACGTTAGATTCCGAAGTTAGCTCGGCCGATAAGGAATCTGCAGTCGTAGACCAGGACCTCGATCATCTAGGCGAGTCATTGTGACTTCATCCAGGACCAATCCGCTGACCTTCCAGGAACTCATCCTGCGACTCCAGACCTTCTGGGCGGAGCGGGGATGCGTGCTGCAGCAGCCATACGATGTCGAAGTCGGCGCTGGGACTATGGCTCCGGAGACTTTCTTGCGCGTGCTTGGACCGCAGCCGTACAAAGTCGCGTATGTGCAGCCTTCGCGCCGGCCTGCAGACGGGCGTTACGGGGAGAACCCCAATCGCCTTTACAAACACATGCAATTGCAGGTTATTTTGAAGCCTCCGCCGGAAAACGTGCAGGAGCTTTACTTGGAATCGCTGGGCGCGATGGGAATTGATCTGCGCCAGCATGACATCAAGTTCGAAGAAGACAACTGGGAAGCGCCGACGCTGAGCGCGTGGGGAGTCGGCTGGCAGGTGATGCTCGACGGTCTCGAGATCACGCAGTTCACTTATTTCCAGCAGTGTGGTGGGCTGGATCTGGATCCGATTTCCGCCGAGCTGACCTACGGATTGGAGCGTATCGCGGCATTTCTGCAGGATGTGGACAGCATTTACGACATCGTGTGGGCGCGCGATCCAGAAACAGGCAAGGCGACCACCTATGGCGACGTCCGGCTCGCCGACGAAGAGCAGTTTTCCGTGTACAACTTCGAGGTGGCGGATGTCGAGAAAGCGTGGAAGCACTTTGAACTCTGTGAATCTGAGTGCAAGGCGCTACTGGATCAGTACGCGGCTCTGAGCAAAGAGAAGGCCACCGGCGGTTTTTCCCGGGACAAGAAACGGTTCCCTGTGCTTGCCGCCTACGATCTCTGCCTGAAGTGCTCACACCTGTTCAACATTCTGGACGCTCGCGGAGCCATTTCCGTAACCGAGCGCGTGGGCGTGATCGCACGAGTGCGCGCGCTGGCGGTGGGGATTGCTAAGGCGTACGTGGATCAGCAGCGTGGTCAGCCTCAGGCTGAGTCAGAAGAACCGGAACTCTTGGCCAAAAAGCCGAGGACGAAGAAAAACGTGGAGGTCGCTCCTGCAGGTAGATAACTTGTCATCCTGAGCGGAATGGCAGCTTCGCGAAGCGAAGCTGCCATGAAGTCGAAGGACCCCTTATCTGTTTGGGCAATAATGCACATGGCAAGGCGTTCTCACGATGTAATCGCTGGGAGACTTCCCGATGCGCCCGCGTTACGGCAAGCGTGTGCGGGGTCCTTCGACTCGTTGTCATTCGCTCCGCGAACGACAACTGCGCTCCAGGATGACAATTACTAACTTATGCCTTGAAATTGTTGGACACGGTATTTGGGACGGCCTCACGCTTCCGCGCCCAGGCCCGTCGCGGCGGTCCGGGTCAGAGCGAGCGTGGTTACGTCGTTTTGCGTGGGCCGCGTCTGCATGAACTGCTGCACCTGGTCGAGGACGGAGAGGCACAGTTCTTTCGCGCTCTCGGCTTGGCAGCACTGGAGTCCTTCCTTCACCTGCTCCAAGCCAAATTCTTTGCCCCGGCGCTTGGCCTCTACGATTCCGCGGGAAACCAGCAACAGGACCGAGCGAGGCTCTAACGCAACCATGGACGCATCGCAGGTGCTGTGCGAGAACAGACCCAAAGGCAGGCCGGTGGCCGTCAGTTCGGTGACCCCGCTGCGATTCCGCATCAACCCGGAAGTGTGACCGGCGTTGAAATAGCACACGGTTCCCAGAGTTTCGTTATAGCAACCGGCAAATGCGGGGCAGGATCGAACCCCAGCGGCGGCTTGCAGGATCGTCCGGTTGAGTCCCAGGCACAATTCAATCATGGCTTCCGCCTCATTGATGTCTTCCCTCACGAACAGGTCCGTCCCCAAAGCGCGGAAGGTGTCTCGAGCAGCGGAAACGATGGCGTGATTCTCCTCCAGACGGCCGGCAACATCGAGCAGTCCGAATAGAACGCGGTGGGGGCTGACGCGAACAAAATCGTAGAAGTCGCCGCCCATGCGCTGGCCATAGTAGAGGGCGGCCAGTTCGGCCTCCCGGAGTTGCGGAGCTGGAGCTTGCACGGTCTCCACTACTGGAGCCGGCCGGGATTTCCCGAAATTGAAGATAGCGCGCATTCCCATCGAGCCGAGAAGTTACCACAGAATGCGGCCGGAAACCAGCAGAGAGTTGGCCCGAACTGAGACACAGAACTCGTAGATTCTGTCGCTAGGCGACGCTAGAGCTTATTTCGTAAACCGGCTTCGGAGGGACTGGCAGTTCCCTCAGGGGCTAAAGCCCACTGTCCAGGCGGCTTGTAGCGGCCCGGCTAGAAGCCGGACCCTTGCAAAAAACCATTTATGAAACACACCCTAATCTCCGCGATATACGACCTTCCCGCCCACGATCGTCGCTACCACTTTTCCCGTGAGTTGCCAACCATCGAACGGCGTATTGCGCGACCTGGAGTGAGACTTGGCTGCCTCAAATGTCCAACGCTTCTTGGGATCGAAGATTGTGACATCGGCCTGAGCGCCACGCGCCAACGTACCTCGTCCCCTCAGATCGACCACGCGAGCCGGACCGGCGGTGAAGAGTTCCACAATCCTTGCCAGTGGAATCTTGTGCTCACGGTGCAGGCGGGTGATGGCGAGGCCGAGCGCGGTCTCCAGTCCGGTGACCCCGAACAGCGCGCGCTCGAATTCGATGATCTTTTCATGCGGCGCATGGGGAGCATGATCGGTGGCGATGGCGTCCACCGTGCCGTCGGCCAGCGCCGCCAAAAGAGCCTGGCGGTCTGAAGCCGAGCGCAGAGGCGGGTTCATCTTGCAGTTGGAATCGTAGTCGCGGACGTCGGCGTCGGTCAGAGTGAAATGATGGGGCGTGACTTCGCAGGTGATGTGCGCCTTGCTGCGCTTGCCCCGGCGAACCGCTTTCAGCGCATCGGCGGTCGAGATGTGGGCCACGTGCAAGCGCGCTCCGGTGAACTGCTGGGCAAGATGCACATCGCGCTCGACGATATCGGCTTCCGCCGACGCCTTCATTCCGCGCAGCCCCAGTCGAAATGAGGTGGGACCCTCGTTCATCGAGCAGTTTTCCGTCATGCGCGTATCTTCCGCATGCTGAATCACTGGAAGGTTGATTTCTGAGGCCATTCGCAGCGTGTCCCGCATGACGATGTCGTTGAGAATGGGCTTGCCGTCGTCACTCACGGCCACCGCGCCCGCGCGCTGCAAGGCGCGGAAATCGGTGAGCACGGCACCCTTGCTGGCGTGGGTGGCGGCGGCAATCGGGAAAACGTTGACGACGGCGCCGCGCTGGGGTTGCTGAATCCAGGCCACCCACTCCGGCGAATCCACGACTGGAGAGGTATTCGGCATGCAGCAGACGGAGGTAAATCCGCCGGCCGCGGCCGCAGCCGTGCCGCTTGCGATGCTTTCCTTATAGCTCTGGCCCGGTTCCCGCAAGTGCACGTGCAAGTCGATAAAGCCGGGGGCGACGATCAGGCCGCGCGCATCGAATATTTTGTCGGCGCCACCGCGGATTTTGTTAGGCGGAGCGATTTCGGCGATCCGGCCGTCGCGCAGGAGCACGTCCATGAGAGCATCAATTTTGGCGGCGGGATCAACGACGCGACCGCCTTTGATCAAAAGAGAGCCCGATTTGGATTTATCGTCTGCCATACGCCGTTATCGTCCCCGTAAAACCAACGGCCTGCCTAAAACCAAAACCTTGTCATTCCGAGGAGCACAGCGATGAGGAATCTGCAGTCTCGAAATGCAGATCCCTCGCTGCGCTCGGGATGACAACAAGGAGGTGTCTCTCAACACTCTGCCAGAGCCTACCTTGCCTTGCCCAGCGCTTTTGCCAGGATTGCCATTCGCACCGGCACTCCGTTGTGCACTTCTTCGACGATGACGGATTGCGGACAATCCGCCACTTCCCACGTAAGTTCCAGCCCACGGATGATTGGCCCGGGATGCATCAGGATGGCGTCGCGCTTGGCGAGCTTCAGCCGGGCGGTGGTCATCTGGTATCTGGCAATGTAATCTTGCAGCCTGATTTTGACTCCTGCCAGGCGCTCTTTTTGCACCCGCAAGACCATGACTACGTCTACGCCGCGAACCGCTTCTTCGGCGGTGCGCGAAATGTGCAGGCCCGGCGCCAAACTGGTAGCCATCTCCGGCAGCAACTCGGGGGGACCACAGAGCGTGATCTGGGCGCCGAACTTGCTGAGCAGATGAATCGCGGACCGCGCCACGCGGCTGTGGAAGATGTCCCCAACGATCGCCACCTGCAGTCCGTTGAGCGTCTTTTTGTGACGCAAGATGGTGTAGGCGTCAAGCAAAGCCTGCGAGGGGTGCTCGTGCATCCCATCCCCAGCATTGACGACTGGAACTTCGAGATGCGTCGCCATCAGCAGGGGGGCCCCGGCGTGGGGATGGCGGATCACCATCACATCAGCGCCCACGGCCTGCAGGGTATAGCCGGTGTCGAGCAATGACTCGCCTTTTTCGATGCTCGATCCGCTGGAGAGCACCAGCGTGGTCATCGCCCCCATCGATTTGGCTGCGATTTCGAAGGAACTGCGGGTCCGGGTGGAAGGTTCGTAAAAGAGCAGCAGCACCCGCTTGCCGCGCAGTAAGGGGCGCGGTTTCAGCGGATTCATGCGCCGGGCGAGCTGGAGCAGGCCCAGGATCTCCGAGGCTCCGAGATGTTCAATGCCGAGCAGCGAACCGCGTGCAGCTTTGGTCATTGCGTGCATGGACCGGAGCCGCGGGCGCCAGGCCCCCAACTCCACAGTCTCCATTTAGCTCTTTAATTTTGCTTTTCCACCAGCAGAACTTTTTCCGCGTCGTCGAGCTCGCGCAACTGAACCTCAATGATCTCCTGGCTGGTAGTTTGCACCTTACGGCCCACGAAAGTTGCCTCGATGGGTAGTTCGCGATGGCCGCGATCGATCAGCACGCAAAGCTGCACCTGCTTGGGACGGCCCTGGCTGAACAGTGCGTCCAGAGCAGCTCGCGTCGTGCGTCCGGTGTAGAGGACGTCATCGATCAGCACAATGTTCTTTCCGGTGATAGGGAATCCGATCTCGGTCTTCTGCACTACCGGCTTGGGCCCGACAGTGGAAAGGTCATCGCGATACAAGCTGATATCCAGCGTGCCGACGGGCACGGGGTGTTTTTCAATTCGCTGAATCATTTGCCCCAGGCGCTGAGCCAGGAAGACGCCGCGCCGCCGGATTCCCACCAGGCCGAGGTCCGCGGCGCCGTTATTTTTCTCGATGATTTCGTGAACCAGACGCACCAGAGTCCGCTCGATTTCCGATGCCGACATCAATTGCGCCTTCTCTTTCAGGTTAGGCAAGCGGGGTGATGATCGCGGAGTCATGAACGCTGCATCATACGCGGGCGAGGTGTCGCGGGGCAAGGTGGGATAGGAGAATCTACAGCCGGTCCTTCCGGCGCAGCAGAACGGCCCCGATTACGCCGCCCAGGCTGGAGAAGGTCAGGAAGGCCACAAATGTCATGGCCAAGCCCAGCGCCATCATGACGGCAAAACCCTCCGGCGTCTTGAAAAGCTCGAGAACCTGTTGCATGCGCGGGTCGGAGTTGCGGGCCGCGTACTCCTGAACGGCGTTCAGAAGGCTGGTGCGGATTTGTCCTGGCCGGAAGGCCGCCACAACTGCGAGAACAGCCAATAGAGCGCCGAATCCCAGCGCTCCGCTGAGCGCGCCCAACCGTGCTCCTATGCCGGCAGAAAGATGATCCAGAGGGCAGCTGCGGCGGTAAATAACTACAGAGAGAAAGCCGGCGGCGAGCATTCCCAATCCCGCCGGCACCCCAAGCAGGATCATGAATAATGCCGCGGCCAACGCGATTACACAGGAGCGCAGTGCGTGGGGCCAGACAAGGCTGGCTAGCGGTGGTGCGAGGTGGGACGCCGATTGTGGGACGAGGATTTCCGCTGCGCCGGCGGGCGTCAGCGACTCCGTAACACCGACACGAATTTGGGGAGCGTTGCACTGCGGGCAGAAAGGGGTCCCGTCCTCTACACTTGCGCCACACTTATAGCAGGAATGTTCCACCGGATTTCAAGGTACAGCAGGGCAGGCGAAATCGGCAAGGAAGCTGTGCGAGGAGAGTTACGACAGAGCAGACACGGATCCTAGATATCGCCTTGCTTGCCGCGGGTGTGCACATAGACGAGGGCAAAGGTCGACCCCGTTCCTTTGTCGGCCGCCTCGATAGCCACCTCGTGCTGGTTATCTTCGGTGCCCACCTTCAATTCGATGACGTTGCCCGTATTGTCGTCATCACACTTGACCGCTTTGGACCCATTGGAATGGTTCTTACCGGAGTTCGAATGAATATCGCCGCCGTGCTCGTGGGTGCGGCACTCAATCACATCGCCGTACTTCTTCAACTTCTCCCGGTAGTAGGCAACGATTTTGCCAACGGAGTCGTCAGAGTCATACCTTGCGATCACCAGCTTCATGGCAAATGCTTCGGTGGCAATACCGAGGTTGGCGTTACTGCTGTCCTTGTCGTCGTGTCTAAGCCGTGCGCCGGGATAAAGAGGCAATCCGATGGCGCGGGCGTCGGCGTCGTTGCCCAGGTGCAGATCGCCAACTGAGCTGCGAATGTCAAAGTGGTCTTGCCCCGCCTTCTCCGTTTCCTGGGCCCGGACGCCGAGGGCGAGTGCCAGGACAATCGCGAATGCCGCAAGTCGCGAGGGAACCGCCCACAGTTGTGAAAAAGTTCTGCGTTGCGCTTTGGATCCAGACATCACTTCCTCCTAACGTCGCGCACGGGCGCGAGGCCCGCACCGGCATCGAGAGCTGATCGCTAGAGATCGCCTTCCTTGCCGCGGAGCCGGAGCCACACGATGGCGAAGTCAGAGCCCTTACCTTCGGGTTGAACGGACACGATGTGCTGATTGTCGTCGGTGCCGGCCTTCAGTTCCACAGCCTTGCCGCTGTCGTCACTATCGCACTTGAGCTTGCCTCCAACGACATAACCGCTCTTGCCTCCAACTACCGGAACGTCGTCATCCACTTTGAAACTACTGTTGCTGCTGTGGCATTGCAGCACGCCGCCGTATTTCTTCAATTGGTCCTGGTAATACGCGATGATCTTGGCGGGCGGATCGTCGGACTCGTACTCGAGGGCGACAACCTTCAGGCCAAAGCCGAACGCGGACATATTGACGTTGGCGCTCTTCTTGTCGCCGTCATCGCTCTTCGGTTTCGGGCGGGCGCCGGGATAGACGGGCAGGCCCGTGTCCCTAGCGTCGGCGTTTTCGTCAACGTGGATTCCCCCGATCGGGGTTTCGATATCAACTTTGCTGGCCTGCCCCTGTTCATGGTCCTTCACACTAACCTTGCAAGCCGGCAGGCTGAGCAATGCGGCGAACGCCAGAGCCATGACGAACTTGGTTTTATTGTCCAGGATCTTGGGCATAAGCATGTCGAGGACCTCCTTGCGCGACTTGCGCCGGACGTTCAATCCCGGTGCCGCGCCGGGCGATATCAGGGATGCTCACCGGTAAATGCCCGCGGATCGCGATCTCCCCGAACAACGCCTTCACCGCACTCACTTCCGAAACCGACGCGTTGGAAAACGTGCAAAGATAATTCTGCACTGAGGGAAAATCCTGCGCCAGATACGGATTGCCCATGGCGAGCACGATTGTCCTTTCTGCGGCGTGATCCAACACTTTCTGTAGCAACCCGCCACTCGCGTCTGACAGCACCACCGAGTTGGCCGGACCGTTCACCCCCTTCACCGCCTTTCCCGCAGTCGGGACGATATACACAGCAGCAATCACGGCCTGCGCCTGATCCACGGCTTTCAGCACATCGTCCGAAAGAGCGGTTGCGATGCGTGGGTCGACATACATCACGTTGGCATCCGGAACGCGCGACTTGATCTGGCTCTCCAGCATGCGGCCAGATTCAGTGCGCACATCTTCGGAAAAAATAACCGCTACCACACGGTTACGCACTTCTTCCACTCTCTGATACGGAAGTCCGGCCGTAACGGTTCCAGATCGTTTCAGCGGCAGAAGTTTGCCGTTGTCGCGGACGAGAGTGATGGCATCATCGGAAATTTGCTGGCCTTGGGCGAGATTCTCCGGTTTGCCGACGATTTCAGAGAGGGCCTCCAGGTTCACCAGCCGGGTTTTGTGAAGATTCAATGACGCCTTTGCTTTCAGTATCTTGAGGACGGACATGTTGAGCCGCTCCGAAGAAATCTCGCCCTTCCGGAGGGCTGCAAGCACAGCCTGATACGACGCGTCCAGGTCGGCCGGGATGATCAGCAGGTCATTGCCGGCCTTGAAGGCATCTACGGCAGCGCGCCCGAGGTTGGTCGCGTAGAGACGAGTCAAGCCTGCCATATCGAGGGCATCGGTTACGACGATTCCCTTGAAGCCAAGGTTCTGTTTCAGCAGGCCGGTAACGACCGCCGGCGAAGTCGTAGCCACGCGGTCGGGATCGGGATCGAGGGCGGGAACCGTCACATGCGCGACCATGACGGAATCTACGCCGGCTTCGATGGCTTTCCGAAACGGCAGAAGTTCCACAGCCTGCAAGCGTGCCCGGTCGCCGGTCACCTGCGCCAAGCTGAGGTGAGAATCGGTCGCGGTGTCGCCGTGGCCGGGGAAGTGCTTAGCGGTAGTCAGCATGCCACTGGCTCGGGCCGCGCGGATGTAGGCGGCGACGAAATCCCCAACCTGCTGCGGATCTTCGCCAAAAGACCGCGTATTAATAATCGGGTTGGCTGGATTCGAATTGACGTCGGCATCCGGAAAGAAATTCCAGTGCACGCCGATGGCGCGAGCCTCCTGTGCGGTGATGCGGCCGAAGGCTTCCGCATATTCCAGCTTGCCCGCGGCGCCGAATGCCATGGCGTGGGGAAACTCTGTCGCTCCATGCAATCGCATGGTGACACCGCGCTCGAAATCAGCCGCGATCAGCAAGGGGAGCTTGGAGTCCCGCTGCAGCCGGTTGAGCAGGGCGGCAGCTTCGCAGGGCTGATTTCTGTACAGAAAAGGCGGATCCCAGCGGACGGTCATCACAAAGGACCCGATGTGATATTTGCGCATGCTGTCACGCAGCTGCAGATACTCGGGGCTGTTGATGTTCAGAAACTCAGCGCGGACCGAAATCATGAAGAGCTGTCCAACTTTCTCTTCCGGGGAGAGCTTGCTCAGGGTTCTCTCTGCCCACTTCTCGCCGTCGCGGTCGAGATGGATGGGGCCGGGCTGCTGATATTTTTCCTTGCCCAGGGTGGGGCAGACACAGGCACAAAGGAAAATCAAAGAGAGGGCGACCTTTCGAGGCATGAGCAGACGATAGCATGGAGAGGGTTTTGGGTCCCAGAGAGTCGCGGCCTCGTGCGGCAGAGACGTAGCCAGCTACGTCTCCAGAACCAACGCAGCCGCCTTTTGTTGGATTGCCGGATCGTCTCCGAAGCCTTCGAGCCACACCACCTCCGGTTCCCGCCGGAACCAGGTCATTTGCCGCTTGGCGTAATTGCGATGAGCCTGCTGAGCCGCTTGCAGTGCGGTCTTTGCGTCGATTTCGCCGCGGAGCAGTTGCACGGCTTGCTTGTAGCCCAGCGAGCTCAGTGGACGCGCTGCCTCGCCATACTCTTTGAGCAACCGCCCTGCTTCCTCCACCAGGCCAGCGTCAAACATGTGCTCCGCGCGCCGGTTGATCCGCTCATACAGCGCGGTGCGGTCAGGGTTCAGCCCCAGCCGCAATATCCGAAAGCCCTGCAGCGGATCGCGCCCTTGCTTCCACAGCTCAGTCATCTTCTGGCGCGAGGCAAGGCAAACTTCAATGGCCCGGATCAACTTCGGCAGGTCATTCGCGTGGATCTTTTCAGCCGCTTCTTGATCAAGACGATGCAGCACCCGGTGCAAATAGTCCGGGCCTTGCTCCTCGGCCCGCTGCCGAAGTCTTTCCCGCAGCTCTTCCGAACGCTGAGGCCCGGGGAATAGACCATCCAGCAGCGCGCGGAGATACAGGCCGGTTCCTCCAACCACGATCGGCAGGTTTCCCCTTGATTTGATTTCTGCGAGAACTTGTCGCGCTAAACGCGCATACTCCCCGGCGGTGATGTAGGCGGTAGGATCGACAAAATCCAGCACGTGGTGTGGAGCGCGGGCGCGCTCAGAAATGCTAGGTTTCGCCGTGCCGATCTCGAATTCCCGGTACATGGCCACCGAATCGCAGTTCACGATTTCGCCGTGAAATCGTTCAGCCAAGGCCACAGAGAGCGCGGTCTTCCCGCTGGCCGTCGGACCCAGCACCACGACCAGCAGCGGATCGGGCGACACGGTCAGCGGGCACTCCAGGGAATGTGACGCCAGTAGCGAATGAGGGTAAGTATCAGAATCAGTATGGCGGCGAAAATGACGCCGGTGGCTTCCAGAGTGTAGATTTGCGGTGTGCGGTGGTGTTCGGGTGAAGGTTGTTCGGGCGGGCGGGGATCCGTCTGTCGTTTTTGACCGGCTGCAGGCACGCCAACATTGTATGCCAGGGTCGAACGCCGCTAACTGGTTGTTTTCCGGAACCTGTGTGACCCGCTCTGCGTATCAATACCTGGACGCCGCGCGGCGGACGTACGCCGCGCCCCGGCATCAGGAGAGAGTCTATGCAACGCCTTGCCTTAGCGGTACTGGGTTTGTGCCTGGCCGTCGTTCCATTCGCCCGTGCCGATGACTGGTCAAAGACATACACACTGACGGGCAAACCCGACCTTCGGGTGGAAACCTCGGACGCCAACATCCGGGTGGACACCTGGGATCAGAGCACCATCGAAGCCCGAGTCACCACGAGCCACTACACAATCGGCGCGAGCGGCATCAAGATCTACGAACATCAGACTGGAAATACCGTAGACGTGGAAGTGCGTTTCCCGCACCATAATTTCGTGATCCAGTTTGGAACGTATCGTGTCGAAATTGAGATCCACATGCCTCGTGAGGGAAAGGTGAACCTGCACACCGGCGACGGTCACATCGAACTCAGCCACCTCAAGGGCGAGATGGAATTGGAAAGCGGTGACGGCCATGAGGAGATTGACTCGGTGGATGGAACGCTGCGGGCACGTACCGGAGATGGGCGCATCAATGCCACCGGGCGCTTCGATGTTCTGGAACTCAACACCGGCGACGGCCGCATCGAGGCGCAAGCGCTGCCTGGTTCGACGATGGCGTCAAGCTGGAATCTTCACACCGGCGACGGCAGCGTCACACTTCAATTGCCGGGTAACTTTGCCGCGGACGTGGATCTCCACACCAACGATGGTCACATCACCGTAGACATGCCGGTGGCCGTCGAGGGACGCCTGGGCGAGAGGAACATTCACGGAAAGATGAACGGAGGCGGGAATCTGCTGACGGTTCATACCGGAGACGGTTCGATTCGGCTGGAGAAATCTTAGCGTAGCCCGCGGGGGAGTCGAAGAATCCCTATAACACTAGCGTAGCTTCGGCAGGTTCGAGGCATTCTGCAAGATGGTGAGAATTCCCTGCGGCGTCTTTGCAGCGATTGAACCATAGAGGTCCTTCGACTGCGTTGTCGTGCGCTTCGCACACGACAACTTCGCTCAGGATGACACACATTGTCATTCCGAGAGAGATCCCTCGCTTCGCCCGGGATGACAACAAGTTACTACCGCAGATCTGCTGCATCGGGGTTGTAGAAGAAGTGGAAGCGCAGCGCGAGATACTGTCCGCCGAACTCGTTGGGTAATGGCGGAAATGGATTGGAGGCTGTGATCCCGCCCCAGGCACCCCGGTCCAGGGCTACATCGCCCGAGGTTGCGATCAAGCTCAGACCCTGAACCGTGCCGTCTTTCATGATCGCAAACTCGATCGAGACTTTTCCCTTCTTCATGATCGGAGCTCTCGCTGACTCGGGAATCAGGTTGTACCAGTTGGTGCGCACACGGTACAGGACTTGCTGCAGATATGGGCCAAAGTCCACGCCCATGGTGTCGCTTAAGATATCAAGGGGGCCCATCGCGGCGGATGGTCTTCGACCTGTGCCTAGGCCGTAGTCTCCATCGTCGCCACCGTGCCCTCCGCGATTTGCTGCAGCGGCGCGCGCTGCCTCTGCAATCGCGGCACCCGGCGACATCGCCCCAGTACTAAAGCTGGGCTTCGGTATGCCCATCGGCGGGGTTTGCAGTTTGGCTATCTGGCTCTGATTCGGAGTAGGCGCTGATGGCGCCGCTTGCTGTGGCTGCGGTGCAGGGGTGTTCTGCGCCTGGGCAGGAGGCGCTTGCGGAGCGGGCGGTCCGCTCAAACCGGGAGCGCCGGGCCGTGCGGCATCCAGAATCTTTTTCAGCTCCTGGCGATCCAGTTGCGGCGCTTTCGACATCGCCCTGCGATCTTTATCAGAAATGATGTTCGTGTCTGGGCGCTTGGTGAGCTTCTGTTCGTCCGGCGGCAGAGCCAGAAAGGTGAGATCTTTCTGGTCATTTAACTCGGGACTCATCACGACCACGTTCCGCCGGGGTAGAAATCTCTCAAACTTGGGTGAGTTGACGATCAGCAGCACGACGACCATGTGCACCACGACTGAGATCCAGAAAGCCTCCCGCCGGCGCGAGCGAGTAAGATCGTCCTGAAGCTGGACCAGCAGAGCGGGAGCATCGTGCAGGTCGCGGTAAGCAGACTCCCAGTAACGCGCATCGTACAAATCGCCACCCTCGGGACGTCGCGCCGGAACGGCTGGATTGGTGGGCGGGATTTGCGTGGTTGACATCGAGCAACTTACCTGCTGGTTAGACACGAACGGCGCCGCATTAGTTGCAAGAACAGAAGAATCTGTCTCATGCCAGCCATGCTAGATTTCATGCCGTGAATTCGCTGCGTATGCGGCCCAATAGCTTTATTTTCGCATCTTTTGGCAAATCTGCGTAGCTCTGGAAGGGTGAGTACTTAGGGTTGCATCCAGATGGTCAATTGAGGCAGATCGGGTTTTACAAAACTTGACAATTTGGCAAAGCAGTCATCTGCGAAGTTGATCCAGATGGATCTTCTTTCCGTGCTCGCAAATGGTTCCGACGATGTCGAGGGCAACGGCCAAAGCGCGCCGGCCGTCCTCGAGACTCATGACTGGCCGGGAACGCCGCTGCACCGCCTCCAGAAATGATTTCAGTTCAGCGTGCAGGGGTTCCTCCGCCGTGGTTGAGGGCTGAGCGACCTGGATTTGCGGATTCGCCGAAGGCATTGCGGCGTTATCAGTCTCGCCGACGCTGAATACCAAAACATCCTGCCGGCCATAGTCCAGCGAGATGTACTGCTTGGGCTGGAAAAAGCGCAGCTTGCGAACGCGCTCGGTCGAGACCCGGCTGGCTGTGAAGTTCGCCACGCAACCGGAATCGAATTCGATGCGCACGTTGGCAATGTCCACTTTGTTCGAAAGAATGGGCAGGCCCACTGCGCGGATTTCCTTGACTGGCGAATTTACGAACGAGAGCACAATGTCGATATCGTGAATCATGAGGTCGAGGATCACATCCACGTCCAGGGAGCGCGGCGTGAATACGCTCAGGCGATGCACCTCAAAGAACATGGGCTGGGTGATGAGCGGCAAGGTTGCGCGAACCGCCGGATTGAAGCGCTCGAGGTGACCAACCTGGCCAATGCGGCCGAGTCCATGGGCCAGACTAACAAGTTCGTCGGCTTCCACCAGGGAAATGGCGAGTGGTTTTTCTATCAAGACATCGATGCCCGCTTCCATGAGGCGCCGGGCAGTGCTGAGGTGATGGACCGTGGGGACCGCGACGGAAGCGGCCTGGACTTCGTTGTGCGTAGTGACAAGTTGCTCGACCGAGCCGAAAGCGCGACAGCCGAATTCGTGCGCGACCGCATCCGCCCGCGTCGTATTGGGATCGACCACGCCCACCAACCGTACTGGCGCGCCCTCTTGAGCAAGCTGGTGGTAGACGCGGGCATGGTTCCGTCCGAAGACGCCCACGCCGATGACGGCGACATTAGTGAAGTTCTCAGCGGCCAGTTGTCAGTTCTCAGTTGGCTGGTTGCCGGCGGACTTCTGATTTAACCACAGGGACAGGCCTCGCGCTGGCTAAGCCTTGTACTTTTTCAGCAATGCGATCTGACCGGCATGGTAAAGCTCGTGCTGGACGATCCCGCTGAACATATAAAAGAAGTCGTTATAATCCTCGGTCTTGCCCGGAACTTGTTCCCGCAGGCGCGAGTCGGGAAAAGCAGCTACCGCCTTCACCAATTCGTTGTGCGTATGCTTGGCGTACTCGATAGCCTCGCGCCAAGCGGCCTCGCTGGTGTCTTTGACCGGCGGAAAATTCTGTTCGTCGCTCAGCGTTACCGCCGTGCCACCCGCGCGCTTCGTAACCACTCCATCCCAGGCAGCAATGTGGAGAACCAGTTCCCAAATGCTGTGCGCATTTCTTATGGGATGGGCCGCAGCCGTTGCGGCGTTAACGCCGGCAAGCAGCTCGAGCACAGAGTCGCCGTGCCAGGCGTCGCCCTCATAGGCGCGGCGGATTTGATCGGCTATGCGGGCAGTTTCGGACATGTCGCACTCCTAAGAAATTGGTTTTTGCAATGCTAGTAGATTCGTCGGACTCAAAGGAAGATGCAGATCTGCAATTACAAAAAAGTTGACTAGTCCGCCACGATGGCGATCTCTGCTTCGTCTGCCGCCGTGATGATCGCGTCTCCATCGAGCAGCAGGCATTTGCCCCCATCGAGCGCTAGACATGTGGCGCCTGCTTTACGCATCACATCAATCGTCTTGAGGCCAATGACCGGCACGTCAAAACGCATATCCTGATTGGGCTTGGCGATCTTCACCACGGTCAACGCACGGCTCAGAGCAGAAGCGTCCGATTCGAGCGAAGCCATGATCTGACTGGCGCGTTCGATGGTGGCGTCGGTGCCCTCCATAGCTTCGACGGAGACGCAGGCACTTTCGGCGACCACCACCGTCTGGCCAATGTCATATTGAGCCAACTGGCGGGCGACGGCGCGTCCGTAGACGATATTCTTTTTTTCCTGCTCCGATGGCGCCCGCCCGGTGAGCACGCCGGGCTTGGCCAGAAGCGGCTCAAGCAACCAAGTGGAGTTTTCCAAGGTGATGCCCTCGTCGGCGAGCACCTTTGCGATCGCCCCGAGCAGCGAGTCCGTGTTGCGCGTAGCGAGCGAGAGCAGCAGTTTGGCCAAACGCCAATCGGGCTGAATGGCGGAAAAAATTTGCTTATGTTTGACCTGCCCCGCCATGATGGCGCGCTGTACGCCCTCGCGCCTGAAGGTCTCAATCAGCTTGGAAAGTTCCCCCAGCGAGATCCAGTGAACCGCGGTTGCGCCGTGCGACTCGATCTCAGAGAAGGTCTCCTCTTTGATGGCGGCCACGATGACCTCGAAGCCTCGGGCGCGCGCAGCCTCGAGCACCAGCAAAGGAAAGCGGCCGTTGCCGGCGATGAGGCCGAGTTTTTCTCTAGGTCTGGACATGGCAGGCACATAGCACTTAGCAATCAGCGTTCAGTTACCACTTCCCGGTGCGCTTAGTCCCTCGCCGTCATCGCGACTCATTTTCCTCCAGCACGGGTTGAATGCTGAGTGCTGACTGCTGAGTGCTACTTAATCACTCCCCGCTCCGACGCTTCGATGAAGCGTATCAGCGTCTCTATGTCTTCTCCGCGGTCTGGCTCTGATTTCAATTTCTCCAGAGCCTGAGACGTATTGAGCTTCGACGCGAGCAGAACTTTGTACGCGTGATGAATCTTGCGGATGCGCTCTCTGCTGAAGCCGCGGCGCTCGAGTCCGACTGCATTCAGCCCGTAGGCGTGGGTATCGCGCGCGGCAGCGGTCCTGGAAAATGGAAGAACATCGCGGGTAATGGTTGTGCCGCCTCCGATAAACGAATGGGCGCCAATGCGAACGAAGTGATGAACGGGACAGAGTGCGCCCACCACCGCCCATTCTTCGACAATCACGTGCCCGCCCAGCGTGGCCGCATTGGCCATGATGACATGATCGCCGATGCGGCAATCGTGTGCGATGTGAGTGTAGGCCATAATTAACGTATGACTGCCCACGCGCGTGATGCCGCCGCCTTTCACAGTTCCCCGGCTGATCGTGACAAATTCCCGAATCTCGTTGTGGTCGCCTATTTCCAGCCGTGTGGGTTCGCCGGCGTAGGTCAGATCCTGGGGCGCCATTCCGATCGAGCAGAAGGGAAAAAAGCGATTTTCCGCGCCAATTTTTGAGGGACCTTCGATGGCCACATGGGAAGCCAGTTGGCACCCTTTTCCAAGCTCGACATCCGGCCCGATCACGCAGTAAGGACCAATTCTGCAACTGGGATGCACTTGAGCGTGCGGGTCGATGATGGCGGTTGGGTGGACGGTCATGGAGAGTCAGGAAATGGCCGTATCCTCCGACCTGTTTCGACCGGACGACTGGTGCACCAGTTGGCAGGTTACCGTGGCCTGGGCTACGCGCTTGTCGCCGACGTAGGCTGAACCCGCCATTCGCACGGCGATGCTGCGAGCGGTTGGATGCCAAGCCTTCACTTCAACCTCGAGCCGCAACTGGTCTCCGGGCACCACGGGTCGACGGAAGCGGGCTTTCTCAATCCCGGTGAAAACCATCAACTTATCGCTGCGATCCTCTACCTCGGTGAGCAGCAACGCGCCACCCGTCTGGGCGATGGCCTCCACGATGAGCACTCCGGGCATGATCGGCTGATTGGGAAAGTGTCCGGCAAAGAACGGTTCATTGATGGTAACGTTTTTGATCGCCACAATGCTTTGCCGTCGCTTGAGCTCGATCACGCGGTCGATCAGCAGGAACGGGAACCGATGCGGCAAGATCCGCATGATGTCATTGATGTCCAGGATCGTCTTGGCCTCCGCCGGAGCTTCGGCCGCAGGGTGAGCAGTGTCCGTCATAGTGTTCTCGTTAAGATGTAAGAGCGAAGATTATACTGTACCGCGCGCACAGGAACGGTTTCCAGAAAAGGATTGCATGCCCAAGAAAGCATTAACAAAGACCAGAAGTGAAGCAGTGACCCGAAGCGAGATCTCGAGCCGGTTGGGCTACTTCGAAGAACGCAAAGACGAAATCGTTCAAACCATCCGGCAACTGGTCGAGATTGAATCGCCGACAGATAACAAGCCAGCCGTGGACCGCCTGGGATCGCTTCTCGCGGGCAGGTTTGAAGGCATGGGCGGCCATGCCATGTTTCATCGCACCCAGGATTTTGGCGATCACCTGCAGGTAGATTTCGCTGGTCAGCGTTCGGGAAAACCAGTGATGCTGCTTGGCCACCTAGACACTGTCTATCCAGTCGGCACGCTGACGACGATGCCTTGGCGAGTCGCCGGCGGACGGGCATGGGGCCCGGGTGGGTTTGACATGAAGTCGGGAATCGCCTTCATGCTGCATGCTATCGAAGCGCTACGAACCGGGCACGAGGACCAGTTGCCCCGGCCAGTGACGGTGCTGCTGGTTTCCGATGAAGAGGTGGGAAGCGACACATCGCGGCACATCACCGAGAGTGTAGCGAAGAAGTGCGCGGCAGTGCTGGTGCTGGAGCCTGCCCACGGATTGAAAGGCGCGGCGAAGACTGCGCGCAAAGGGGTTGGTGAATACACTCTCAAAGTCACGGGCAAGGCTGCTCACTCTGGACTTGATTTCGAAAAAGGTGAAAGCGCGATTATCGAGTTAGCGCGGCAAATCATCGAGATCTCGAAGTTGACCGATCAGAAACGCGGTCTCACCGTCAATGTCGGCAAGGTACAAGGCGGTACACGCGTGAACGTCATTCCCGCCGAAGCGAGCGGCGTCCTCGACGTACGCATTGCTCGCATGAAAGATGCGGCCGGCATTGACCGCAAGCTTCGTTCCCTTAAGCCGTTGAATCGCAAATGCAAGCTTCAGATCACCGGCGGCATGAATCGCCCGCCCATGGAACGAACGCCGGTGGTTACCGCACTCTACAAGAAAGCAGCAGACATCGCGAAGCAGTTGGGCTGGAAGCTGGAGGAAGCGGCGGTTGGCGGCGGATCAGATGGAAACTTTACCGCTGGGCTCGGCATCCCGACTCTGGACGGATTAGGTGGAGTAGGCGAAGGCGCGCATTCACCCGACGAGTCGATCCTGCTCTCCGAACTGCCGCGGCGAGCGGCGCTCCTGGCCGAACTTATCGCAACGATTTAGACGTTGCGGTGAGATTGGCCGTGCTAAGATCGCCGCTTGGCTTGGATTTTCGCGCCTGAAACATACTCTGCGCGGAGCGGGCCAGTAGCCAGCCAAAGTAACGCAGTACGTATCGATTCTTTGACTCTGGGATTGGCAAGGCCTAGAATTTTGAGTGCGGTCAGCTGCGCCGGTCCGGAGCGCTCAGCACGGCGCCTAGCGAACCCGGGAGTTCAATCATGCCTGGCAAATTGGGGTTGCCCGAAATTCTTCTCATTCTGGCGATTGCGCTGCTCCTCTTTGGCCCCAGCAAGCTCGCCGATTTGGGCAAGGGCCTGGGCGAGGGCATCAAGAATTTCAAAACAGCTATGAAAGACGGGGAAGAAGGGCCGGACAAGAAGTCCTGAGCCTCGATTCCTACCGCGGGATTCCGCTTCCTTGGCGATTCCGCCGCGCCATGCCATGACGTTCGCCTTACAGCGATATTTTGCTGTGAAGCCAAAGAAGCCGACCGCGTGTCGTGAGCCTGCATTGGCGTAGATCCTGCGCCTGAGGATCAGGGGCAATTCGTCCGGCTGGGCCGGCCAGCAAACCGCGCCTGAATCCAGGCAATCTGATCTCTCACGGAGTCTCCTATTACGCGGCCGGGGTCAAGTTCGGGGTATTTTTCAAACTGAACCCGGTCTCTCTGCTTGCACAGGCGCGCGACCACCTGTGCGGTCATGGTGATCGGAACCATGGGATCACCTTCGCCGCCGATCACCAGGAGCGGGCCATACGCGGGCCTCTGCCCCAAAGTATTCCGGGCAAAAAACTGTTTGACGAATTCATTGTTCCCCCAATTCGGCTTCAGCATTTCCACCGCCGAAACCAGCGGGCTCGTTCCAGTGTCAGCGCAGGCCTGCTCGATCTGGCGATACACAGGCAGCGCTTTCTCCGTCAACATGTCATTCACCTGGAACCGGGGATAGACGGTTCTGATTCCGTAAGCCAGGAATGCGAGCACGTTATGGGAAGGTCCATGGGCAAGGTGCTCATAGCGATCTTTCGCATCCGCCACGCCCGAAATTGCGATGCTGCCAAGATAATTGGGATCGCGAATGTCGCTTTCCAATTCCGCCACTCCCAGGACCGCCAAGGCTCCATCGTTGTCTCCCATCGCAATCCACCTGGCATCAAGCTGCGGCACAGCAGCGCGTGCGGCAGGGATGGAATCGATGATATCCGTCGCGTTGGATGGAATGTCGGAAAACGCATTGCGAAAGCCGGTTCCCAATCCGGTGTAGTCGGTCGCAACCACGGCGTAGCCAAGGTTGACATACATGGAGAGGAATGGTCCGTGATACAGGTTCCGCATGAGCGATGGCGCACATAGACGGGCGACGCCGTTCGATGCATGGGCCCAGGCCAGCACCGGCCAGCCTCCCGGCGGCGGAGTTTCGTCGGGAGTCAGGACCACTCCCGATGCGGCCACATCCTCTCCAGCGGCCGACTGCGAGTGGTAGAGAATGCGAACCGCAGACACGCCGGGCGGCAAGTCGTATTCGTCAAACGGTTCGGAGCGGATCAGTGTGCCCGGTTTACCCGCGGACAACGGATTGGGCGTATCGTAGAACTTCGTGAGCGGCAGGTTGCGCCGGATGTCTGACCGTTTTTCGGGGGTAGAATTGTGCCCCTGGGTGAAGGCTTTCCCGGCGCCAATCGGCACCAGCGCAATCACGCAGATCGTGACCACTGCAAGTAACGACACCCTTCTGAGGCGATCAGCGGGGAGCGTTTGCCGGGGATGGGGCCTCCCGACCTCATTTCTCACGTTAGTCGCTCGATATCTATTTCTTGATCACAGCACAAGCGATGCGGTCGCCGGCGTTTCCTGCGGGATCCGTCTTCATATCATCGGCTTTAGCATGGATAACCAGCGCAGTTCCTCCGTTGCTCAAGAGCGAGTGGCTGTCGCCGCCAGTTCCGAGGTTCACATCGGTGTTACTGATCCGAACTCTCGCCTTGCCGTCGGAATTCACCGTGAAGTTCATCATGTCGCCGGCGTGATGGCCGTCCGGATTCTGGAAACCGTGCTTCTTCCCGTCCGGATTGAAATGCGGGCCCGCTGATTTGAAGTCCGGCGGATCACAACTGGGGTTCTGATGAATGTGAATGGCGTGTTCGCCCGGCGGCAGGTCATGGACGCTGAGCTTGATCTCAATGCCACTGCCCTTCGCAGACTGGACAATGGCCGAGCCTACGCTTTTTCCTTGCGCGTCCTTGAGATTGACTTTGACCGTCCTGGCCAGCGCGGGCAACGCCAAGGCGATGATCAGTGATGCAGCGCAAAAGAATTTGTGTTTCATAGGGCAAATTATAGCCAGATCGCTATCGCGAGCGCCATCTTACAGCGTCGACATGGCTATGGAATCAACACACTCCGGTGCGCAACGACCCGCCCTTTCTGAATCTTGAACGGCGTCAACCTACTGCCTTAAGCCCAGAGGGCAATTGCCCCATTGCCCGCCTCAAGGCCGCGGAGGTATTGCGAAGAGCGCAACCGTTCTCCTGGTGTCAAGCCCTCGCTCTTCAACCTTCCGTTGCGATAGAATGCCGCAGGATAGAGACAGGAGGCGTCCCACATGGCGCGGCTGAGTAAACCATCTTTGATTGCTGTGACATTCCTTGTAGCCAGCTGGGGAGTTCCGTCGGCAAGGGCAACCGAACCACCGGCTGACCTCTGCTCGTTGCTGACGGCAACTCAAGTGAGCAAGACTTTAGGACGAACCTACGACTCTCCAGTAAAGACCGTTGCTCCCCGCCCTTATCCGAACACCGCTGAGGGGACGGATTGCAAATATTCAACGAAGGGTGAAAGCGAGCTGTGGTTCAGGGCATACGTTGATCCCTCGCCGTCCGCCTCGAAAGAGCTTTTCGCCAAGTTGAAAATGTTTTATAGTCCGCCAACTCCGGTCCCGAACCTGGGAGACGAGGCTTATTTTGACCCACAGCACGCGATCCATGTTCGGAAAGGCAAAGTTCGTTTCTATCTCAATCTGGGTGAGGATGCTGCGGCGGAGAAGCCACTGAAGGATCTTGCCAGTCAGGTGGGGGGTCGCCTCTAGGGAATCTCGATGCCCTAATCACCAGTTGGTCGTACTGAGCCCGGCGATCACAACTCTTCGACCTTTTTCTGCAGTTCGCGCGTGATCGACTCCGGATCGCTCGCGGGTGGGAATTGAACGGGAGCGCCGATTTTCACCAGCACTTGCCCTGGCCGGGCAAATCTCTTTCTTGCCTGCTTCAGTTCGAAGAGTCCGTCAATGCGCATCGGCACAATGGGGATCCCCAGGTTGTTCGCCAGCAAGCCAATCCCGGCCCGAAATGGAAGCAGCCTGCCATCCTGGGTGTGACGGCCTTCCGGAAAAATGAGTACGTTGTACCCACGGTCCACAGCTTCTCCGGCATAGGCGAAACTTTCACGAAAGCCTGCCTCGCGCGGCAGAGGAAAAAGATTCAGCAATGACACACCCAGGATCCACTTCAGCCGGTCGTAGGCACGGCCGAGGAAATTCCGTTCGGAAGGCGGGGTGCGAAGGATTTCCAGCGCTTCTCCACCCGTGGCAATGGCAAGCTTGTGCCGGAGATGCATCGGCAACGCCGTCAGCACAAAACCCGGGTCCACATCGCCAATGTGATTGCAGATCACTAGTACCGGCCCGTGCACGTTCCGCAGTTTTTCACGGCCCTCAACCCGAGGCCATCCCAGCACGAACACGGCCGGACGCAAAAGCAGGTAATGAACAAGGAGCCGAGTCCAAGTGACGGGCCAGCGCTGCACCCAACCCGGATAGTGATACCGCACACGCGTGGGAGGATTTCCGTGCAGCATGCGTTCCAGGTCGCCGACTGTTTTCACGGCGGCGAAGCGTGTGTCGCTAAGATCCAGTTTGTATCGCTCTTCGAGCGCGCCGAGCAGCGCCACGCGATCAAGCGAACTGAGGTTCAGATCGGATTCGAGGTTGGCACTTTCGGCAAGCCGGGATGGCGCGCGCCCCGTGATTCGCTCGATCAGTTCCGCCAGGGGACTCGAAGACATCTCGCCGGGAGTTTTGCCAGCCTCCCGTGCCAGCACTGCTTGCTGGATTACATTTCTACGCGGTTTTTGTGTCGAGGTGCGCGGAAAGTCATCTTCGGACCACACAAACCAGTGATTGATGCGCTGGTACTCGGCCAGGAATTTGTTCGCGCGCTTCACAACAGGTTCAGGGTTCAATGTGCGATCCAATAGGATCATGACCGCGCAGGGTTCGGCATTCCCATTGCGCGGCAAGGCGATCACGATGGCGTCCCTGACTTCGGGCTGGTGGCGTAAGGCCGCTTCGAGATCCTCGGGATAAACCTTCATGCCGGCAGGCGTAACGATGACGTCTTTCTTGCGGCCCTTGAAGTACAGATTGCCTTCGGGATCGAGTTCACCGATATCCCCGGTGCGGTACCAGCCTTCTTCTGTGGCGACCGGTTGGAGTTCGGTGCCGGTCCAGTAGCCGGCAGCGACCCCGCTCCCACGCACCAGAATTTCACCATCCTCAGCGAGTTTGACTTCGCGGCCAGCCAGCACTCTTCCGATCGACCCTTTGCCCAGGTGAAAGGGATGATTGACGCTGACGAGCGACGTGGTTTCCGTGAGCCCGTAGCCCTGGATGACGGCGTAACCCAATCGGCCCCAGAATTCTTCCGTCTCGCGGTCGAGCGCCGCGCCGCCCGAGATGAAAGCCCAGAACTTCCATCCGAACTGACGACGTACGCGTCGGAAGATCCACCAGCGAAGCAGAAAATGCTTGCCTTCGGCCGCCCGAAACTTTTGCTGGAATTCTTCCAGGCGACCTTGGTCTCCGAGAGCGCGTTCAATTTTTTCTTTCAAGGACTGCAGCAAGCGGGGTACGGCGACCAGAACCGAAACACGCTCACGCCGAATGGTGGCGATGACCTCCGCTGGTTTCAACGTCTCTTGAAAGATAACCGTGCCACCCATCAGTTGGGGCAGGAAAATTCCCAGGAACTGTCCAAAGACATGACTCAGGGGCAACAAGTTCAGGAAACGGACGGGATGCACGAGTCGTTCGTATTTCAGGTACTTCTGAATCTCCGATTCCAGGGGTGCGATGTTGGCGAGAACATTGCCATGGGTGATCACGACGCCTTTGGGCTCGGCGGTGGTGCCGGAAGTGAAGACAATCTCCAGCGTGTCTGTGCGCTCGATACCGGCGGCGAGGTAGGGTGCCGGTGAGTGTTGCGCCACAGTCTCAGAGAGGCTTTCCAGCAGGAGCATCGGAACCGTGTGCTGGGCATGCGCTCGGGAGCACACCAACAACCTGGCACTGACCTGCTGATACACACGCAGAGCAAAGTCGGGCGTGGCGACATCGTCCATCGGAACGACAACTACTCCGCGCAGCGCGCAGCCTAGAAACGCTGCGACCCATTCGGCGGAGTTCGGCCCCCAGAGCTGGACGCGGTCTCCTTTCCCGATCCCGCGCGCCTCCAGTTCGCGGCCGAAGCGAAACGCGGTCTCCGCAACTTTCCGATACGACCAGCGCACCGTGCGGTACCCGTGGCGCTGCACGTAGGCAGTTTCTCGACCGCGGCGCAGGAAGCTCTCGAGATATTCGGCAAGCGAGTGGCGCTCCATCACACAAAGGGTAGCGCATTCGCGGCTGTGAACCATCCCCTGCGCCAAGGCTGCTCCGCACTGGCTGGTTCGGATCCAGGTCGATGGGCATCATGGTGTGGAAGGTCATGCGCTGGCTGCCCAAGCCTGCGTTGCTGGTTTTGCTGTTCTTCCTGCTGGCGGCTGTGGCCCGCGCGTAAATCCCGGCGTGTGAGGGTGCCGGTGATCGTTTTAGTCGTCCGCCCGGCAAACCGGTTGGGTCTCATTCGGGCCCGATCTCCAGCCCGGTTCCTTAGGTAACCCTCGTACACTCCCTTTCGGTAACCCTTGGTAACCATACGATTCTCCCGACCCAGCCGTACAATGGCCCTGTCCCTAGGACCATCTTCTGCCATCGGGCCGAATCCCGATGAAATGGTCAACTGGTCCGCGAACTCCCGCCTTTTAGCGGGTGTTCTCGGGCAAAAAACGAACCGGAGCTGGAGTCCGCACTTTTATGGCGTTTGGTTTTGGCTTCAACAAGCAAAAGGTTCTCAGTGCCGCGGAGAAGTTTGTCCAACAGGGCAAGTTACAAAATGCCATCACTGAGTACGAGAAGGTTCTGAAGGCCGACCCCAAGGATCTCACGGTGATGAACACCGTGGGCGACCTCTACTCGCGCCTGGGCAATGCCGACAAAGCGGCGGAATGTTTCAAGAGCGTGGGCGATGCCTATGCCGCACAGGGCTTCACGGTCAAGGCCATCGCCATGTACAAGAAGCTCAGCAAGCTCAAATCGTCGCTGGAGAGCGTGCTCCGTCTGGCTGAGCTTTACACCCAACAGGGTTTGTTCAATGACGCGCGGGCGCAATACCTGCAGGTTGCGGAAGAATTCCTGCGCGATGGCCAACTGGAACAGGCGGTGCGCATTTTCCAGAAGACTCTGGAGATGGACCCGGAGAACGTCGCCATGCGGACCCGGCTGGGCGAGGTTTACATCCGGTTAGGCAAGAAGACGGAAGCCTGGCAAATCTTCTCCACAGCGGCTGAAACCCTGCGCGCGAAAGGCCAGCTTGGCCCAGCCGAAGAAATCCTGCAGCGCATGCTCACCGTGGATCCCGGCAATAGCTACGCGTTGCTGCTGCGCGGCCGGAATGCATTCGATAGTGGCGATGTGCAGGGTGCAATCCAGTATCTGGAAAAAGTCGCGGATCTCGATAATCACCAGGACGCATTGCAAATTCTGCTGCGGGCTTACCTGCAAACCGGACGCCTGTCTGATGCAGGAACGCTGGCGGCCAAGTTGCTTTCCGTTCATAACGATGTGAGCGCCGTTCTCAGTTATGCCGAAGCCCTGACTGCGGCGGGCCAGTTCCAGGAATCTCTGCAGGTCTACCATCAGTATTCGGATCGGCTGCTGGCAGCAGGTTCGGAAAAGATTCTGGACAGTTTGCACTCGATGATCGGGCACGTGCGAGAGAACCCGGTCGCGCTCGAAGCCCTGCTCGATCTGTTGAACAAAGCAGGGGAGAACACCCACCTTACCGAGGTCTATGAGCTTCTCGCCCATGCCTACGTGCAATCGGGAGAACTGGAGAAGGCGCGCGACTACTACCTGAAACTGACTCAACTCGAGCCCGAGAATCAGCTCCATGCGCGCAACTATCAACAGGTGCTGGGCAAACTTGGAACGACCCCCGGCTCGCGGCTCATCTCCGCCGAGGAAGGCGCGGTTCTGGTGGATGAGCTGGAAGCCACGGCGCCCTTCATCGATCAGCGTTATTCCGACGATGTGGCGCTGGCAGTCCGGGCTGCTCTGACCGACGCCGAGCTCTTCATTTCCTACAACATGCCCGGCAAGGCTTTGGGACCGCTGCTTTCCGCTTCGCCCCAGGCTCCCGGCGATCTGCGCATCAATCAGCGCCTGGCTGCTCTGTATACCCGAGCCGGGCAATTCACTGAGGCTGCGGTTTGCTGCCGAACCTTGGAAAGCATCTATCACGAGGCCGGTCATCCGGACGATGCGGTTCGTTACAGCGACCTGGCTGCCAAGTATGAGGAACGTGCGGCTGCGATGCCGGCTTCGGCGCCGGAAACGGCGGTCGAGCATGCCACACCGAAGGTTCCTGCTCCCCAAGCTCCGGTTGCGAGTGCGCATCCCGAGGCGACCGGCGCTCTGGCTACGGCAGCTGCCGCGGCGTCTGCAACGGTCTCGGCTGCCTCGGGTCTGTTTTTTCACGCTTCCGCGGTATCTCCTCCCGTACCAAAGACACCAGAGCCCGCCGAATTCGAAATCCAGCCCGCGCCGACCACCGAGAAGGAAATCGATCTCTCGGAAGAGTGGGAAGGCACGCTTCCGGATGAGCCGGCAGCATCGGCTGAAGAGCCTGTAGAGCCCGCATTGCCGGCTGAGGAAGAAACTGCTGCCAGCCCGGAAAAGGTCGCAGAAGCGATCGAAGAAATACGCTTCTATCTGGCCAATGGGATGGCCGAAGAGGCCCGCGCCGCATTTATCACGCTGGAACAACTCAAGCCGGAGGCGTCTGCACTATCGGCAATACGCGAGGAGATTGACGCTGCCATGGCGCAGGTCCCAGCCGCACCAGAGTCAGCGGTTGAGGAAATCTCGATTGAGCCGGCAGAGATTCCAGCCGAGCCCGAACCCGAAGCGGTTCCCGCCCCCGAGCCAAAGCCCGGTGCCCTGGATAAATTGGTCAACGATCTGGAATCCTCGCTGGGCGAAGGCTTCCTGCCGGAAACCACGGCCCACGAGGTCGCGCCCGAACCAGCACTTGCAACTCAGACAGCCGAGTACGCCGAGGCGAGCACCCAGCCTCAACCTGCTGGGAAGCTGGACGAATTCGTTTCCGACCTCGAAGCCTCCCTCGGAGACAGCTTCCTGCCGGAAGCGCCCGTCGTGCAGGTCGAACCTCAAGTCAAGTCGCAGCCCGAGCCGGAGACGCAACCGCGACCCGAGAGTCGGCCAGCCCGAGTGCAGCCAGCCATTCCTGCGGCTGCGCAACCCGCGGCGGCTCCGGCCGCCATGGCAGCCTCCGCTGCGCAATCGGTTTCAGCGCCCGGATCGGCAACTGCGGCGCCAACTTTCACTTACCAGCCTGCACAGATGCGGCCGTTAGCCCCGGAAGCACCGGCCGCGGCGCCTCTGAAGTTCGACGCTGGCGCTGGAGTGGATCTCGCCGATATGTTCGGCGAGCTCAAACACGAGCTTGAGGAAGACACCTCTGCGACCGACGAGGATCCGGAAACACATTACAATCTCGGGGTTGCCTTCCGCGAAATGGGTTTGCTCGACGAGGCGATCGGCGAATTGCAGAAGGTGTGCCAGGCGGTGGACCGCGGTCATCCCTTCCCGCACATCATGCAGACCTATACTTGGCTTTCCCAGTGCTTCCTGGATAAAGGCGTCCCCGAAGCCGCCATCCGCTGGTATGAGCGGGCGCTCAAGCTGCCCAGCGTGGATGAGGACACCCGCACCGCCCTGCACTATGAACTGGCCTCCTCGTACGAGAGTGCGGGAAACAAGACCGCTGCCCTCAACCATTTCATGGAAGTCTACGGCAGCAACATCGATTACCGTGACGTGGCCGAGCGCATTAAGACCCTGAAGTCGTAGAATGTGCCGATGGGTCCTCATTCGCTGACGCTTTGGGCGTGCGTTGGTAAAAGCAGGCCAGTACCGCTGGTGCTCCTCGGGAGCACGGCGTGACCGGTCCAAACCGAATCCAGCACAAGACTCCTGCAGGCTCAGTGGGGGCAGAGTTGCCTTCTGCGCAGCCCAATGGCGGTTCTGTGACCGTAGCCCAAGAGCCGACGCAAAATCTGGACCAGCACCGATACAAGGGCTTCGAACTCTGGGTTCACCGAATTACCATGCTGATGTTCGTGTTTGTCTGCGCCGTGGTTGGCGTGCTGCTAGTGATTCTTCCCTGGAGACCAGAGTGGACGGACAACCATCTTCTGCTGGCTTTTCCCCGATTACGGACCTTCGTGGCCAGCGGGTTTGTCCGCGGACTATGTAGCGGACTGGGCGTGCTTGATATCTGGGTTGGATTCTGGGAGGCAGTTCACTACCAGGAGCTCAAACGCCCCTGAAAGTAACTGCCCTATGTTCAATTGCATTTCCCTCTGCATTTCGGATAGGTATGCTGAACCATTGATCTTTTCTGGAATAATCACAGAAAGACGACAATTCTTATGAGTGAAAGCGAAATCAAGCGTGCCCCTCTGGCCTACGAGAATGATCAGTTTCTCAACAGCCCGGATGGGCGGATTCTCCGCATCCTCTCTGAGTACGCCGAACCCCTGTCCCGTTTTCGCCGCGAGCAGATTCAGGACACGGTCGTTTTCTTCGGCTCCGCCCGTTTCCATAGCCGCTCTACCGCCGAGGAAGGGCTGGCGGAATTAGGATCAACCAGTCCGCAGTTTTCCGACAGGCAACAGGAGGGGCGCAGGAAACAGGCCCTCGCCGCCGTGGATATGGCACGTTATTATGAAGATGCCCGCCAGTTGGCGTTTCTCTTGAGCAAATGGTCCATCCAGATTCCGGCCCGCCGGCGCCGCTTCGTGGTTACGACCGGTGGAGGACCGGGTATCATGGAGGCTGCCAATCGAGGCGCGCGGGAGGCAGGAGCCAAGACCATTGGACTGAACATCCATCTGCCTTTCGAGCAGATGCCGAACCCCCACATTACTCCATCGCTGAATTTTGAATTTCATTACTTCTTCATGCGAAAGTTCTGGTTCGCATATCTTTCCAAGGCGCTGGTGATTTTTCCCGGAGGCTTCGGGACCCTGGATGAGCTTTTCGAAATCCTTACTCTCGCCCAGACGCAAAAACTGGCCAAAAAGATCTTGGTTGTCATTTATGGCAGCGAGTACTGGAATCGCCTGCTCAACTTTCAGGCCATGGTGGATGCCGGGACAATTTCTGCCGAGGATCTGGAACTTTTCAAGATCGTAGACTCACCCGAGGAAGGCTTTGAATTCTTGCGTGAGGGTCTGACTAGGTACCACCTCGGCCCCGAGCCGAAGCGTAAAGGCGAGGTGGTTCCAGAAATCGCGAAAACAAACCCGTAGCGGAAGAATTGCTGCTCTATTACATCACCGACCGAACCCAGTTTCCTGGCAACGAGACTGCCCGTCGCCACGCTCTGTTGAAGAAGATAGGAGAGGCCTCAGGCTACGGAGTAGATTTCATTCAGTTACGCGAGAAAGATCTTTCCACCCGCGAACTGGAAGCTCTCACCCGGGCGGCGATCGGTGTGGTTCGCGAGAAATCCGAACTCAGAGCTGAGAACCGGCAACCGCCAACTGCCCTACTGGTCAACTCACGAACCGACGTCGCTCTCGCATGTGGAGCGGATGGCGTGCATCTCCGGTCTGACGATATCCTGCCGTCAGAGGCGCGGGAGACCTGGAGCCAGTGTGCTGCAAGACCGGTCGCCCGGGCGCTTGTCAGCGTTTCTTGTCATTCCACCGCCGAAGTTGCGCGCGCGGCTGCCGAAGGCGCTGACTTCGCAGTCTTTGCCCCTGTGTTCCAGAAAAGAGATTCCCCGAATGCTCGCCCTGCAGGTCTCGAAGATTTGCGCGAAGCGTGCCGGCAGAAGATCCCCGTGCTGGCGTTAGGGGGTGTTACGCTGGAAAACGCTCGCGCCTGTCTCGATGCAGGAGCAGCCGGCATTGCAGCAATCCGGCTGTTTCAGGAGAACGACATTGCGGAAGTCGTGCGCAAAGTGAGTCAGTAGGTTTGCTGTTGAACAATGGAGGATGCGCGTCCTCGCCCGTCCCACAAATCTAGCCGGTCCACTTCTTTCCATTCTTCAGGATATCCATCACCTTCGCCAGACGGCGCGCACGCGTTTCTTCCTGCTGGGCCTCGGCGATCGATCGCGCCATCTCTTTCTGATGCGTGTATGACAATTCCTTCCAGCTAGCTTGAGCAGCCTTACTCTTGGCCAGCTCCTGCTTCAGAAGTGGCGGCACGGCCACCGTCCGCTCCGCTTCGTCGCGCTCCATGACGACCCTCACCGTGTCGCCGGCTTTCACTCCGGCTCCATCACGCATGGTCTTGTTCACCACCATCCGGTGACAGCCTCCCATTGGCATGAGTGAGGAACGAAAGGGGAATCCGTTGATCGTTCCACGCACCGGTACTCTGGCGCGGGTGCCGAATACTTCGACGACATCAAAAGGTGCGCTCAGCGCGGCCCCCGAACTGCCTTCCGCACCCTCGAGTTTCACCTTGAATTCCAGCTTCTTCATGTCTAGTCTCCTATCGTTTATGCTGGAGCTACTGGCCTCTATGGCGACCGTGCACCAACCCAGCCGATACGCAAGCCCTCACGAACCGAAACTCATGCTGATCCCTGCCGGCTGGTTCTTGATGGGCTCGGAAGCAGGCCAGGAGAATGAGCGTCCTGTGCATCGCGTCTGGTTGGATGAATTTTATCTCGCCGCCTGTCAGGTAACCAATGCTGAGTACAGCCGGTTCCTGCGAGCTACAGGAACTCAAGCGCCTCCACCCTGGGCTGACCCCAATTTCAATCACCCCGAGCAGCCCGTCGTCGCGGTCTCCTGGTTCCAGGCTGTCAAGTACTGTGAGTGGCTTGGCGAAGGCACAGGCCAGAATTATCGTCTTCCCACGGAAGCCGAGTGGGAACGGGCGGCTCGCGGCGGAGTCGAAGGTAAACTCTTCCCTTGGGGTGACGACCCTCCAGAGTCGTTGCCCGGCTCCGACCAGCGATGGAAGACGGGTCCCGAGCGGGTCGCGCGCTATGTCCCCAATGCATTGGGTCTTTACGACATCTGCGAGAACGTTCACGAATGGTGCAGCGACTGGTATCGGTCGGACTATTACGCAACCTCCCCTGAACGCAACCCACGTGGCCCGGAAACGGGTGAGCGCCGCGCCTCTCGGGGAGGCTCCTGGCGACATCACATTAAAGTCACGCGATGCGCCGCGCGCTCCAGCATTCCTCCCGAGTTTCAATATGCGGATTATGGATTCCGGGTGGCGTGCGGCTTGAGTTGAATTCAGCGGCGAGCTGAGAGCATGCCCAGAATCTCACGCAGTCCTTCCCGGAGGTGCTTCAGATTCGATGCGGATCTTTCGGGGAAAGGCAGTGGCGCCTGTTTCTTTTCGCCCTTGTTCTCCGCCCGCAAGTGTTGACGGGCGCCGGCAATGGTGAAACCTTCCTCATAAAGAAGCTTCTTGATGTGCAGCACACTTTCAACGTCTTTGTGACGATACATCCGCTGGCCGGTGCTGCTCTTCACAGGTTTGAGCTGCGGGAATTCCGTTTCCCAGAAGCGCAAAACATACGCGGGCAGACGGCAAAGCTCGGCCACTTCCCCGATCCGGAAATAAAGTTTCTCCGGAATCACCACTGCGGCGGTCGTCACCGCTTTGGCCTCGGCTTTGCTCCGGGGGCTCATCGGGGTTCGATAGGTGGCTTTCATCGCCGAAGTGCGCCTCACTCCCTATCCGCGTTTCTAGCACGACCCGGCCTTCGGGACAACCCTGATTTTTGATGGGCGGCCTGTTCATGATGCCTGGGCCACGGGACCCTAACAAAAAGGCCCCTCGAGAGGTGCTTCTCTCGAGAGGCTTTTTCTGAACTTTCTTGGTTAGTGCGAGGTGTCTTCTCGCAGGCGGTTAGTGTTTCTTTTTCTTCTTCGCAGCCTTTTTCTTTGCTGGCATGAAGTTTCCTCCGTGAACAATTTTCCCTTGCAAGGTGTTGAATAAACCCGAAAGTGAGAGCCATCACCAAAAGTAGTAGCCGTGACGCTCTCACCCCAAGATATTGCGGTCTATTACTTTCATTGTCAACTGAATTCTTGGCAATCCAGGTTCACTTCCAGGCGACCGGTTCGCTGTGCAGGCGTACACTGGCAGCCGTCATTGTTTTCGACATTATGCGTGGTCGCGACCCGATCGAACTGGAAATCTTCAAGAATATCTTTCACTCCATTGCAGAGGAGATGGGAGCGGCCCTGCGGCGGACCGCCTTTTCCCCGAATATCAAGGAACGCCGCGACTATTCCTGTGCAGTGTTCGATTCCGCCGCCCAAGTGATTGCCATGGGCGATCACATGCCGGTGCACCTGGGATCCATGCCGATGTCGGTTCGTGCGGCGATTGATCAGTTTGAGCTCGCGCCCGGAGATGTCGCGATGCTGAACGACCCCTTCCGCGGGGGAACCCATCTGCCGGACCTCACCCTGGTGGCGCCGGTTTATTTCTCGGGGAAGAGTCCCCACCCGGATTTCTACGTCGCGTCGCGGGCGCATCACGCCGATGTTGGCGGCGCTTATCCGGGCTCGATGGGTCTGTGTCGCGAAATCTATCAGGAAGGACTTCGCATCCCTCCGGTGAAGATTATGCGCAAGGGAAAGATCCAGCAAGATATTCTTGCGCTTCTGCTGAACAATGTCCGCACGCCTCAGGAACGTGAAGGTGATCTGGGCGCGCAGATTGCTGCATGTCACACCGGGGCGGAGCGATTGCGGGAAGTTTGCACGCGTTATGGGCTGGAGCGAGCCCGAAAGGCGGCGAGGGAGTTGCTCGATTATTCCGAAGAGATGATGCGCGCCTTTCTCCATCAGGTGCCACCGGGCAGCTATCAGGCAGAAGACTTTCTCGACAATGACGGGATCAGCCCACGGCCCGTAAAGATTGCGGTAACACTGACATTCTTCGCGCGTGTGCCGGGGCGGGCGCGTAACCAAGGTAAGACAGATCGGAACCCCGTCTCTGCACGACCCATGGTGACAGTCGACTTTAACGGCAGCGATCCGCAGGTGGAGGGTAGCCTGAACGCGGTCGAGGCAATAACTTATTCGGCTTGCTTCTATGTGTTCCGTTGTCTGCTGGCGGAAGATGTGCCCGCAACCGCCGGCCTGATGCGGCCGATCCGGGTGGTTGCCCCGAAGGGTACGGTAGTGAATGCGCGTCCACCTGCAGCTGTGGCGGGCGGCAATGTGGAGACTTCGCAGCGGATTGTGGACGTCCTGCTGCGTGCGCTTGCGCAGGCTGTAGCGGAGCGAATTCCTGCTGCCGCATCAGGAACCATGAACAACCTGACGATCGGCGGGATTGATCCCCGAACGAGTGAACCCTTCGCCTATTACGAAACCATCGCGGGCGGAATGGGTGCGCGTCCCACAAAGAATGGTGTATCCGGCGTGCATACGCACATGACCAACTCCCTCAACACGCCCGCCGAGGCGCTGGAGTACGCCTATCCTCTGCGTGTGCGCCGCTATTCGCTGCGGCCCGGCAGCGGCGGCGAAGGCAAATATCGCGGTGGAGACGGAATTATCCGTGAGATCGAAGTGCTCACTGACGCTGAAGTCACGCTGCTCGCCGACCGGCGGGAGCGCGGGCCATACGGGCTGAATGGAGGAGGGGATGGTGCGGCGGGGAAGGCGTTGGTCATTCGCTCGGATGGCTCGTCGCAAGTGCTGCCGGGCAAGTTTAATACTCGCCTGCGCAAAGGCGAACGCATTCGCATTGAAACGCCGGGCGGCGGCGGATGGGGCAAAGCGAACGCTTGAGGTGCAAAATATTGTCACCCTTCAACCAATTGTCATCCGGTCTCTCCCGGCCTGAAGGCTGGTCAGGGTAACAGTCCAGGCATCGAAGTAGAGAGGAGACGCCGTCCATGACCCAGGCATTGCAGTTGCTCACCGTTGTCGCTCGCCATGTAAACGTGAGACTGAGTGTGGTCTCCCGCAATTTCGCGGCACAAGTTCGGAGGTGTCATCCTGAGCGAAGCGAAGGATCTATGCATTACAAAAACCAAATACATAGATCCTTCCCGGCCTGAAGGCCGGTCAGGATGACAGTCCAGAAATATGACGCGACGGGATCCAACCGAGGTGCGAAACTCACCTCAAGCTTTTACCGCCCCGACGAAACCCGCGCATCCATGTTGAGCTTGGACAAACTCGCGGCGTCGAACCCTCCGCCCAGGGCCTTGATCAGCAGCACGCTGGCGACCATGCGGCGGCCCGAAACCTGGACTGCGGCAACCTCGTCCGCCAGCGCGATATTCTGCGCGGTAATGACTTCCAGATATGTGGTCACGCCGCCTTTGTAGCGATTGTTCGAAAGTGCGAGCGAATGTTCGGCTGCCGCCACGGCCGCGGCCTGGGTGCTGGCTTCCTGCTCAAGAATGCGCAGCGCCGCCAGATTATCTTCCACTTCCTGATACGCGGTCAGCACGTTCTGACGGTAATTGGCCACCGTCTGATTGTAGGCAGCCCACGCCTGATCGGAGACCGACCGCCGCCGCCCCACATCGAATGCGGTCACGGTTGCCGAAGTGGCGGCGAACACGAATGCGCTCGGACTGGAAAGCCAGTTGGTGATCGTCGTGCTTTCAAATCCCGCGCTCGGCGTCAAACTGAACAAGGGGAAATAAGCGGCTTTAGCCACTCCTATGTTCGCATTGGCCGCGGCCATCTGGCGCTCATTACTGGCAACGTCGGGCCGGCGTTCCAATAGTTGTGACGGCAATCCCGGCGGAATCACCGGCGGCGTCGCATTCAGCGGTGCAACCGGCAAACCGAAGCTGGACGCCGGCTCCCCAATCAGCGCCGCGATGGCGTGTTCCAACTGCGCCCGCTGAACCTTCAGATCGATATCCTGGGCGCGAGTCGTTTCCACCTGGGTTTGCGCCTGGGCCACATCCACCTGCGACGCGATGCCGCCTTTATAGCGGTACTCCGTCAGTTTCAACGCCTTGACGTAGCCGTCCACGGTCGAGTCGAGCAATTGGATCTGCGCATCCAGTTCCCGAGCTTGAAAATAATCGACCGCCAGCTCGGCGTGCACACTCAAGCTCACAGTCTCCAGATCCGCGGCGCTGGCTTGCGCGTTCGCGCGGGCGGCTTCCACCGTGCGCCGCACTCTGCCCCAAACATCAGGCTCGTACGACATATCCACCGGGATGACCAGGTCATTCGTGGTTCTTATGCCGCTGACGTTGCCCAGCGGCCGGTTTCGAGACAATTCTTCCCGCTCGGCCGAAACTCCGGTGGTGACCGTCGGATAATAGTCAGCGCGATGGAAGCGCACCAGCGCCCGCGCCTGTTCGAATTGCGCCTGGGCCGCCTTAAGGGTCTGATTCGAGATGTTAACCTTTTCTTCCAGCGCGTTGAGCTGCGGGTCCTGATAAAGCTCCCACCATTTTCCGCGCAGTGATTGGTCCGAGGGCTGGGCTTCCTTCCAGTTCGGAGGGGTTTCTTTATAGTCCGTGGGAACCGGCGCGGAGGCCCGCGAATAGCGCGGACCGACGGCACAACCACTCAGAAAAATCACTCCGGTGCAGATCACACCACCCAGAACCCACTTGGCGTTTCGAAAGGCAGCAGCATGGCGCACGAATGGCGTCACTGCTGAGCTCCACCGGAAGATGGCTGCGCGATACGAACTTCCTCTCCGGAGACGAGAGAGTCCGGCGGATTGACGACGATCGACTCATCTCCGGTGAGTCCGGCAACCACCTCAACCTCAGAACCGTAATCATGGCCGATCGTAATCTGCTTCAGTTCAGCGTGGCGGCCATCGGTCACCGCAGCCACTCTCAGCCCTTCTGACCGGAATAACAACGTGTTTACCGGAAGAATGAAAGAGGATGCCGCGGTCGGCAGCTTCAGATGGACCTCGGCGTACGCCCCACTAAGAAGCGTTCCGGTCGGGTTGCTCACGCTGATTTCCACCAGCAGAGTCCGTGTGGATTGATCGATTGCCTGCGCGGTGCGGACCAGCGTTCCCTGGAACCTGCGCCCGGGAAATTCCGAGAGCACCAGATCCGCGGTCAGGCCCGGTTTCGCGGCCTGTGAGTACGCTTCGGGCACGCTGACGTAGACACGCAACTTGTCCGGTTGAGCAATGTGGAAAAGTTCGGTTCTCGTGCCTCCGCTGCTTCCGGAGTCAATCAGCGCGCCAATATCAGTCCGGCGCGCCGTAATTACCCCGTCGAAGGGCGCATAAATCTTTTCGAAGGATTGCAGCTCTTCCAGACGCTTCACGTTGGCCTGCGCGGACTGGACCGTAGCCCGCTTCGCGGCGTAGTCACCTTCCGCGTTGTCAGCGTCCTGCTTGGATACGGAATCAGTTTTCAATAAATCGGTATAACGCTCGGCGGTGATCTGCGACAGGTGGAGGTTGGCTTCTGCGGTCGCCAGGTCAGCGCGGGATTGCCGCAGTTGCTGGTCAACTTCCGGCGTCTCGATGTCGGCCAATAATTGACCGTTCTTCACACGGGCGCCGATGTCCACGTACCACCGCTTCAAATATCCATTGGTCCGGGCGTAAATCGGGGAGTCAATATATGCCTGCACGTCTGCGGGAAGAACGATTTCATCCGCCGGAGCCGTGCGCTTGGGATGGACCACGGACACGGTCGGAATGGCCATCTCCGCCGTTTCCTTGCGCAGCGTTGCGCGCGCCTGGATGCGGGGCAGAATTCCCGAGATGACGATCGCCACCAAGGCCACGGCCGCAAGAATAGCTATCCACCAACCGCGGGCAGGGTGGCTTTGCTCGGGTTTTCTGGACAACGCCGGCTCCACAATCACCGCTTTCTCAACTTCGTTCGCTGGTTCAACCCTCATGAAAACTCCGTAACCCCAATCCCACGCACGGCCGATCAGTGCCTGGCTTCAACCTTAGCCAGGCGACTCAAGCGTCCGTGCAGCATGCTGAAAAACACCGGCACAAAAAATAAGGTAGCCACCGTGGCGAACAATAAACCTCCGATCACGGCGCGCCCCAGCGGAGCGTTCTGTTCACCGCCCTCGCCCAGTCCGATCGCCATCGGCACCATGCCGATAATCATGGCGAGTGCCGTCATCAGCACCGGCCGAAAACGCGTGAACCCGGCGTCCAACGCGGCCGCAGCCGCATCTTTGCCTTCAGCCATTTGTTCTCTGGCAAAACTCACTAACAGAATGCTGTTCGCCGTTCCTACTCCCACGCACATGATCGAGCCGATCAGTGCCGGTACGCTGACCGTGGTGTGCGTAACGAACAGGAACCATGCGATGCCGGCCAGAGACGCAGGAAGCGCAGAGATAATAATGAACGGATCCAGCCACGACTGGAAGTTCACTACGATCAGAAGGTACACCAGCACAATCGAGAACGCCAGACCGCTCAGCAACCCGGCATAAGAGGAGTGCATGGTCTCAATCTGGCCGCGAATCATGAGTTGGGAGCCGCGTGGCAGTTCCTTTTTGCTGTCCTGCACGATCTTATTAATCTCGCCCGCCACTCCGCCCAAATCGCGGCCCTGCACCGAGCCGTAAATATCGATGAGCGGCTGGATATCGTAGTGCGAGACCACTGCCACCCCGGCGTCACGGTGGATGGAGGCAAGGCTGGCAAGTATCTGGGGACGGCTGCCAGTGGTTCCCGTCACCGGGATGTTCTCCAGACTCTGCAGGGAATCGACGCGATACTGCGGAGTCTGCGCCGCGATGAAATAACTCACGCCAGTCTTGGGGTCCAGCCAGAACGTAGGCGTGGTCTGAAAACTGCCGCTCAGCGAGATGAGCAGGTTGGTCGCGACATCGCGCTGCGTGAAGCCGACCTCCTCCGCCTTGGTGCGGTCAACGTCAATATGAAGATAGGGCTGATCGAAGGGCTGTTGGATGTGTAGATCAACCGTCCCGGGAACCTGCTGAACTCGTTCCAGCAATTTGTCGGCGAATTCGCGGTTCGCCTCCAAATTGTAGCCTGCAATCTGAATATCAATCGGAGCCGGCAGGCCAAAGTTCAGAATCTGGCTGACGATGTCGGCTGGCAGGAATGAAAAAGTGACGCCGGGAAATTCTTGCGGCAGTCTCAAGCGCAGATCGTGAATGTACTTGGCCGTGTCCTGATGGTCCTGCGACAGACTGACCAGGATGTCGGCATCGGCCGGCCCGATGGGCGCGGAGTTGGAGTAGGAGAGATTTATGCCGCTGTACGGCAGCCCGATGTTGTCGATGATGCTGGCGATCTCGCGCGGCGGTATCTGCGCGCGAATGAAGCGATCAACCAGGTCGCAAAGGCGGGCAGTCTCTTCAATGCGAGTTCCCGTGCGCGCCCGCAAGTGCAATTTGAACTGACCCGCGTCCACCGCGGGAAAGAAATCCTGCCCCAGCCATGGAATGAGGAAGGCCACCGAAACCACGCAGGCAGCCACAAAGCCCACCAGGAAAGCGCGCCGGTGCTGGAGGCAGCGCTTCAGCAATCGATGGTAGCCCTCGCGAAAATGCTCAAACCCTTTTTCGAAACTGATCTGCATGCGAACCAGCGGATTGCGGCTCGGGGTTGGCGTATGGCAGGCTTCCTCCTCATGGCCGCGCAACAAATACTTCGCCATCGTCGGCACCAGCGTGCGGGAGAGCAGATAGGAGGCCAACATGGCGAACACCACCGCTTCCGCCAGCGGCACAAACAGGAAACGCGCGACCCCAGTTAGGAAAAACATCGGCACGAACACGATGCAGATGGCCAAAGTAGATACAAAGGCCGGAACTGCCACCTGCTGGGCGCCGTCGAGGATGGCGTGCTCGACCTCTTTCCCCAGCGACAGGTTCCGGTTGATGTTCTCGATCTCAACCGTGGCGTCATCCACCAGAATGCCAACGGCTAACGCCAGTCCCCCGAGGGTCATAATGTTGATGGTTTCGCCCAGCGCCCCCAGAACAATAACCGAGGTCAGAATCGAAAGCGGAATGGAAACCGCGATGATCAGCGTGCTGCGCCAGTTGCCGAGAAAAATCAGGATCATCAGGCCGGTCAGGCAGGCGGCAATCGTGGCTTCCTTCAATACGCCGTCAATCGAAGCGCGAACGAAAAGCGACTGGTCCGCCAGGGGATGAATATGCAATTCCGGCGGAAGCCCGGCTTCAATCTGCGGCAGCAAGGACTTGATCCCGGAAATGATGTCCAGAGTCGAGGCCTGACCGGACTTCAGAACCGTGATCAGCACGGAACGTTGTCCATTGACGCGCACAACGTTGGTTTGCGGCGGAAACCCGTCGCGAACAAAGCCCACGTCGCGCATATAGATCGTGGTATCGCCGACAGTCTTCACCGGAAGCTGGTTCAGCTCGGCAACGGTTTGCGGACTGCCGTTGATATCAACGTCGTATTCGAAAGGTCCGATCTTTGAAGTGCCGGAGGGCAGAATCAGATTCTGCGCGCTGATGGCATTGACTACGTCCATCGGCGACAAGCCTTTCGATTGCAGCGCGTTGGTGTCCAGATCCACCTGCACCTGGCGCTGCTTGCCGCCATAAGGCCACGGGATGGCGCATCCCGGCACCGTGATCAAACGAGTCCGAAGGAAATTCACTCCGTAGTCAAACAGTTGCTGCTCCGAAAGCTGCTGCCCCGACAGTGCCAACTGGATGATGGGCACGCTGGATGCACTATAGGTAATGACCAGCGGCGGGGTTGTCCCCGGGGGGAGCTGCTTGATTTGCGTCTGCGAGATCGCCGTGACTTGCGCGATCGCCTTGGTAATGTCGGCGTGCGGCTGGAAGAACACCTTCACCACGGCCACGCCGTTCAGCGACTGCGATTCGATGTGCTGGATATCGTCGACCAGCGTGGTCAGCGCGCGCTCGGTCTGGAACACGATGCGGTTCGACATGTCCTGGGCGTCGAGACCCTGGTAGTTCCAGATAATGCTGACGACTGGAATATTGATGTTCGGAAAGATGTCCGTAGGAGTGCGGAGAATGACGATCGGCCCCAGGATCAAGAGCAGTAGAGCCACAACTACGAAAGTATAAGGACGCCTTAAGGCCAGCCGGACAATCCACATAATTCACTCAGGGTGTTGGACAGCTTCGGCCCGCGCCGTCGATCCAGAGGATCAAAAGCAAAGACTTACTGAGATTGCAAAATATGGCGACGCTTCAACCAAAATTGTCATTAGAGAGGAATCGAGCGCTTCGCATCCTCTTGTTGGGAATCGCATGTTATTGCGATGCCATACGGCCAGAACAATTGTCATTCCGAGCGCCTGCTCTTTGGCGCGAGGAATCTGCATTTTTGCAACTCCAGGCAATTGCAGATTCTGGGACTTTCCCGCATCCCGCGGTAGGCCACACCGCGACTGTTTATTTGATTTCAATGCTCAACCGGGGATGCAGAGTTTGTTCGTAAAGATTTGTATCGTGTCTAGGATACAGGTGGGGCCTGGTGCCCCAGATGCCCCACCCTTTTCGCGTTCTTTGCGAAACGGTGGGAGGCGAAAGAGCCATGACGGAGCGTGGCGAGTGAATGTCCAGCGCCGCGGGATCATTGTCCCAATTCGGGAATTTGTCTATAGCTGACAGATAATAGGCAACGCATTCGGCCTCTGGCGAGTTCCTGTATGCCCGGACGACCCAAACGTCCTCCCGGCACCTGATCGTCGCCCTACGGGGCTCCAAATGCGTTTAAATGGCATTCTACGCGATGGTCAGACTGCCATTTTGCAGCTCAAGTATGAGCTGAACGAGGATTCAACAACTTAGCTCGAAGTGAATCATATTGAGACGAAACTCGCGTGGCCGGGCGAATGCGTGGCGCGGTGGGCTTGCTCTGCCCTGGAGAGCGGCGAGCCGAGGTGCGTTGTTCCGACAGCCGACTCCCCATGTTATACTTCATGCCGACCGAGGAATCCCGCCTCGCATCCCCAATGCGAGTCTCCTCGGACAAGGTGGCCTCCCATGCGGCCGAAACAGTGGTCTTTCGCTTTGATCCTTGCTTTGGTGGTGGCTGCCGTTACTCTGCTCATCGTGCCCGGCGCTTGGGCCAGGCCGAAGTTCAAGGTGTTGGCCGGTGTCCCTGGCGGTCTGTGGAGCGGGTTGACGTTCGACGCGAAGGGGAACCTGTACGGGGTGACCAGCGGCGGAGGCACCAACGGCGTTGGTTCAGTCTTTGAATTGTCGCGGGACTCGAAGGGTAAATGGAGCGTGACGACGCTGCACAGCTTCGACGGAAAGGATGGGTCGTCTCCCAATGGCGGACTGATCTTCGACTCGGTGGGGAATCTGTACGGCACAGCGTCCGGTGGCGGG
>Ga0209415_10000816_pt1 | contig 58688 bp, 46 predicted proteins | sample PeaSoiSIISIP2007_FD_187696 | JGI IMG/M metagenome (GOLD analysis project Ga0209415, IMG submission 187696) | Peat soil microbial communities from Weissenstadt, Germany - SII-SIP-2007 (SPAdes) (version 2) | ecosystem: Environmental > Terrestrial > Soil > Wetlands > Peat | place: Germany... | reverse complement strand
CACTCGCCAGTCCGCAGCGGGTAAGGATACTGAACCTGCTTTGCCAAAGCGATTTTTCCGTGGACGAGTTGGCCGCGGAACTCGGTCAGAGTTCGGCCAATACGAGCGCCCACCTGAAGGTTCTGCGCGAAGCACACCTGATCGAGATACGGCGCGCGGGGCGCAACGCTTACTGTTCGCTCGCCAGCGACACGGTGGCACGCATGTGGGTGACCCTGCGGGACTTCGTACTGGCGGAGGTCCCCGAGGCACGGGAACTGATGCGCGAGTTCTCCACCGCAGAGGTGTCGCCCGAGCGCCTGCTCGGGGCGGAGGCCATGGAACTTGTGCAAAGCGGCAAGGCACTGCTGCTCGACATACGTTCGGCTCGGGAATACGAGGCGGGGCATCTGCCACTGGCACGCTCCCTCCCCTACGAGGAGCTTCCCTCCCGCCTGGAGGAGTTGCCCAAGGACAAGGTGATCATCGTCTACCGCAGAAGCCCTTTCTGCCTGGGCTCGGTCAAGGCGACCCAACTCCTTGCCAAGGCGGGCTTCGCCACCCTCAGGCTGGGCGAGGAGGTGGCGGAATGGAAGGCCGCGGGCAAGACACTGGAAAAGTGAAGCATGCAAGATCTGACCTATAAGGGAGGGACCATGAAATTGTTCGTTACCATGCTGCTGCTTGTCCTGGCTACCGGGGCATGGGGCGCCGAAACCGGCTCGCAGTGCGTCAACTGCCACTCGGACCAGGCAAAGATGAAGTCGCTCGGCGCCGAGGCGATGCACCTTGACCCCGCTCAGGTCGAGCGGGAAACGCGGATGCCGGGGGCGACCTGCGAGGACTGCCACCTGGGCAACGCCGCCGCAGCCTCCAAGGAGGGGGCGCACCAGGGGATGCTCCGGCCGTTCCTGATGGGGGTCGGTCCCAAGGTCAAGGGAGAGGCGGTCTCCCGCTCCGCGGCCGGCGCCATGCGGCCGCTGGTTCCCGACGGGAAGGCAATGGAAAGGATGATCCCCAAAGGCGACCCGGCGAAACTCAAGGAGGCCGGCATCAAGGCGATCATAGGCATCCAGTGGCACGACCACGACCCGGAAACGCTCGCCTACTCCCCTGCCATCGCCAGGCAGACCTGCGGCCGGTGCCACGAAAAGGAGGTCAAGGATTACAACGCCTCGGCGAAGGGGCTGCTAAGCCACCAGCGTGCCTTCCGCAGCTGGAACAGCCAGCTTCCCGGCCCGCAGAACTGCGGCATGTGGTTCGGGCAAAACCACGACAACCTGCAGAAGCAGAGCGCGGTTCCCTTTAGCGCCGCGCAAAACGCCGCCAGCGACCGCAGCTGCAACATGTGCCATCCGAGCTGCAACGACTGCCACTACCGCCCCTTCGCCGGCCAGGGGAGCCACAGCTTCGGCCAGCCGGACACGGCCAGTTGCTACGGCGGGGGAAGGGCCAGCGTCTGCCACGCAGGTCCGATGGACCGCAGGCGCGGCGCCGGCTACGTCAGGGGCGATTACGCCTTCCCCAACACGCTGCCGCCGGGAGGCCACGTCAAGGCCGGCGTCCAATGCCTCGACTGCCACAAGCCGGTCAGCCACAATTTCGGACATCTCGCCGCCGACGACGCCAGGGAAGCCTGCGCCAAGTGCCACCCCGAAATCGTCACGGCGGTTAAGACCTCCTCCCACGCACAGGTCGACTGCACCGCCTGCCACGTCACCCTTTCCGGCGCCTATCAGTACACCTTCTGGGGTCCGGGGAAAACCTTGGGGGTGGAGACGCCGTACGCCAAGCACAAGGAATACTATGGCACCCGCGATCTCCCTACCCTGATCAGGAATGCCGCCGGCCGCTGGATCGGCGTTAAGCCATACCCGATGGCGGTGCTCAACCAGACCATGGAACTTGGGCCGACAGGGCTGCTCTTCCGTTCGATTCCCAAGACCACCGTCCCCGGCAACGTCCGGATCGGCGAACCTCCCGCCTTCGAGGTTTCACGCACCGTGACCGACGTCAACGACGCCTTCATCGTCGTCGGCACCAGAAGCGACCTTCCCTCGGCCAACAAGGCGATCCTCTGGGTACAGATGGACAAGTTGAGCCACGCCATGGGCAAGGCGCGCGGCTGCGGCACCTGCCACGATTCCCATACCCAGGTGGGGAACTCGCAGTGGAGCTATTTCGAAGCAACGGACGTCACGCAGCCCTTCAAAGGGAGCTACAAGGTGATCGCCGATCAAAACGGCATCAGATTCACCGAGCAGCGCTGGGAGAAGCCTTCAATGGCTGCCAACCGGAAACTCGAGGATATCGCGCCCTTTGCCGTGCTGCCCGCGAACGCCTGGGACGTGAAGGGGATCGATCTCTCCATCCCCTACGACGCGCGCAAGACCGACCGGGCGCGGACCGAGTTGGAAAACGTGCTGGCCGAGATAGACAAACGCGAGACCGGGGCGAACCTGCGCCGGATGAAGGCGGTGGCCTACCACAACCTGGAGATGGCAAAGCGGATGTTGAAGCTTCCGTAGCAGGCGGCAGCGCACCATGTTCAAAACAGGCGCCGCCCCCGTGTCGGCTCGCCGCCAAAAAAAGAGCAAAGCCCTTTACAAGACACCTTGTAAGGGGCTTTGCTTTTCCAACCTCCCCTCCCCCGATCACCACAAAATTAAGGAACAAATCTCAACCATTCCGACAGCAAATTTGCTATACAGGAATGACCATCGGGCACCCAGGAGATCATGAATGAAAACTACCCCGCTCCGCTTGACCCTGCTTTCCCTGCTCGCGGCAACCGTTTTCTCCGGCTGCGCCACCAGCGCCACCCATCCGGCTTTGCGTGATCAGGCGTTACCTCCCCTGGTTCCGGTACGCAACTACGTCGCCGACCTGGATTTCAACACCGCCTACCAACTGTCTCCCGATGGCAAACAGATAGCCTGGATCGCCCGCTCGGGTTTCGGTCCCGGCATCTTCGTGAAAAACCTGGAAACCGGCAAAACGCATGCGGTCAAGACGCGGTTTGGCCAACCCATCTGGTCAGAGGACAGCCGGTCACTGATCGTCATGGCGGACACGGCGGGTGACGAAAACGTGCACCTCTATCGGATTGAAACCGCCGGCGAAAACGCCGAGGCCAAGGACCTGACCCCTTTTCCGGGAGCCACCTCCTACCTCCACAGCAAGGTAAAAGATAGCGGCGACCTACTCGTCGTTTCCAACCGTCGGGATCGGAAGGTGTTTGACCTGTACCGCTACCGACAGGCGACGGGCGAGGTGACACAGCTCGCGGAAAATCCCGGCGACGTCGTAAGCTGGATTGCCGACAAGCAAGGCCGTTTATACGGACGGGTGCGCAAGCAGGATGATCGGTTGTCCTTTGAGCGGCTGCAGGACGGGCCGGCAGCGGCATGGCGGCCGGCCTTCTCCTTGAGCATCTTTGACACCCTGGTGCCGCTGGAAGTAAGCGACGACAAGCAAACCGCGTGGGTGTTGTCCAACCGGGGTCGGGACAAGGTGGCACTGGCAAGACTCGACATGAGCACCGGCCAGGAGACCGTTTTCTTTGCAGATCCGCGCGTCGACGTCAGCCAGGCCTTCATCAGCCAGAAAACGTTCACGCCCCTCATGGTCTTGCTCGATCCCGAATATCAGGAAGTGGTCATCTTCGACGAAACACTGCGCAGTTCCTTCAAGAAACTTTCCGCCAACCGGCGGCTGCGGTTCAACCCGATCAGCATGACCCGGGACGAGAAGCTGATCACCGGGATAATCACCGACGAAGACGGTGCGCGAAACGTACTTTACGATATCCCAGGCAACAAGCTTTCCGTACTGGGAGAGACAACCCGCAGTCACCTCAACCAGCTAAGCCCCTTGCCGCTTCAGACCCCGATTACCTTCGCCAGCCGGGACGGCCTAACCCTGCATGGCTACCTCACCCTGCCGCGGGGCATACAGGCCAAAAACCTCCCGACCGTCCTGCTGGTTCATGGTGGGCCGTGGGGTCGCGACCTTTGGGCCGAAGGACAGCAGGCGTTGTACCTTGCCAACCGCGGCTATGCCGTGCTGCAAATCAACTACCGCGGCTCGACAGGGTATGGGAGGGAATTTCGGGACAAAGCCATGGGTGAATTTGCCGGGAAAATGCAGAACGATCTGCTCGACGGTGTGGATTGGCTCGTTGCCCAAGGCGTGGCGGATCCGCACAAGATCGCCATCTTCGGAGCAAGCTATGGAGGCTACGCCACCTTAGTCGGCATGACCTTTACCCCCGAAAAATTCGCCTGCGGCATCGATTTTGTGGGCATGTCCGATCTGGCCAAACTGCTGGAAGAAGCCCCGCCCTATTGGGAACTGGGGAAAAGCTGGTGGTACCGGTTTACCGGCGATCCCGGCAAACCCGAAGAGCGTAAGGTCCTGGAAGCCAAGTCGCCGTTGTACAAAGCCGATCAAGTAACCAAGCCGTTACTGATACTGCATGGCGTGAACGATCCGCGGGTGAAGTTCGGGCAATCCGCCCTCATGGTAGAAGCCCTGCGCAAAGCCGGCAAAGACGTCCGATTCGTAGTCTTCAAAGGCGATGGCCATGGCAACCAGAAGTGGAGCAACAACCTGAGGCTCTACCGCGAAACCGAAGACTTCCTGGCCACCTGCCTAGGCGGCCGCAGTGCCGGCTTCGACCTCTTCGAGCTCGCGAGCTGGGCGTTTTAACCGTCCCTACCCTGATCAACCTTAGTACCCTGGCCTCGCTCGGTCCTGCGGAGGCCGTGGCCATGAAAGACAACGTCCTCAACGCGCTCAGCAACCACTCTTAATAGCGAAGGAAACCTCGCTATTATCGCCCCTACCATCCTTAATAGCGGAGAACACCTCGCTATTATCCCACCTACCATTCTTATTAGCGGCAGGAGCCGTCGGCGACCGTAAACCAGATTTCTTGCCGGATGGGAGATGCGTTTGCCATGATGGATTCATCTTCGTCGCGAAGCGCTGCGGCTTCAGTTTTCCATTAATGCCCCGACTTAGCTTACCTCAGGAAGCCTGCAGTATTTCCCTCATTTTTTGCAGCAGCACCGTCGGATGGGTCGGCTTGGCCAGGAAGTGGTAGTCATCCACGCAATACCCCTTGCGGGACAGGACGTCCGCCGTATATCCGCTGGTAAAAAGCACCTTCACCTCCGGGCAAATTCTTTGGATCTCGTCCAGCGCCTCCAGACCGCTCATTCTCGGCATGACCACGTCCAAAAGAACCAGATCGACTTTTTCATCGGTAGTGCGAAGTACCTCCACGGCATCTAATCCGTCGACCGCGGTTAAAATCCGATAACCGAAGTGTTCTACGACCTCCTTGATCAGAGCCCTCACCTCCTGGTTGTCCTCGACGACCAGGATAGTTTCGCTTCCTTCCAGGGCAGTTTGACTGACTTCTATTGTTTCGTTGCACACGCCGTTTCCCGTTATCAAGGGGAGGTAGACCTGGAAGGTGGTCCCTTGGCCGAGCTTGCTGCGTACGCTGATGAATCCGTGATGTTGCTGGACTATGCCGTAAATGACCGACAGGCCGAGGCCGGTCCCCTCCCCTACCGGTTTGGTGGTGAAAAACGGCTCGAAAATCCGGGCATGGTCAGCGTCGCCAATGCCCGAGCCGGTGTCGCTTACTTCGAGCAGGGCGTAGCTGCCAGCCGGTCCACGGCCATGGGTTCCCACGTACTCCTCCGTTATTTCCACGGCCTGGACTGATACGGTAAAGACGCCATGCTTGGGCATGGCATCGCGGGCGTTGGCCGCCATGTTCAGGAGAATCTGATCGATCTGAACCGGATCGGCCATGACGATCAGTTCCCGGTCGCAGAAGACGGTTCGCACTTCTATCTCTACCGTGAAAATACGGCCCAGCAGACCTTTCACGTTGTTGACGACGTCGTTTAAATCGATGTGATGCGGCTGGATGGCTTGTTTTCTGCTGAAGGCCAGCAGTCCCGTGGTCAGTTTCGCCGCTTTGTCCGCTGCGGCAAGAATCTGCCGGGCGAAGTACTGGGCAGGGTTGACCGGGTCCATTTTCATCTGCAAGACGCTGGCGTAGCCGATGATGGCGGTAAGGACATTATTGAAGTCGTGCGCAATACCGCCCGCAAGCTGACCGACGGCCTCCATTTTCTGGGATTGGCGAAGCTGAATTTCCAGATTTCTCTGTGCGGTGACGTCCTTGGTGATTACCAGGAGGTACGGGGAGGCAAGGCTGCTCTCGGCGCTGATCAACGACACCGTAAGGTTTACCCAGAACGGTTCCCCGCCATTTCTCAGATAGCGCCCTTCCACGACACTATCGGACACTTCCAGATCGATCACCTTGGGGATCTCCTGCATGAAGAAAGGCAGATCGTTTGGGTGAGTTATGTCCGAAAGGGTGAGGTCGGTCAACTCCGCAGCCGAATATCCGGTCATCTTGCAGAGCATGTCGTTTACCGCAATGAAGTGAAAATCGGTGCCGATGGTAGCCATGCCGAGGGGGCTCATTTCAAAAATCTTGCGGAACCTTTCCTCACTTTCCCGCAAGGCTTTCTCCGCCAGGATTACCGCCCGAAACGGCAGGACCCGCAAGATGGAAAAAACAATCACGCCGAGGACCATGCCTAAGCCGCCGACCAGGGCGGTATTCACCAGGATGGGGAGCAAACTGCAGCAAATTTCGACCTTTGCGACGGTAACTCCCGAATCTTTGAGATCGTAGGATCGCCTGATCAGGGGAGGATCGAGCTCATCGGCGCTTTCCGCGATCACCCTGTGTTGCAGATCGACGACGCGCCGGGTTTCCTTTTGTCCGCTGTGCGGCCGGCGCTTTAGAATTTCCTCCAGACGCATCTGTTCGAACTGCCACATCTCCGGGTTGGCGTTGATGAAACCGGACACGATGTGGCCGTTGATCTCCGCCGCGGCTTCGAGGCTGCCGACTTCATGCTCGTAGGAGATGGCGTAGTAGCCGGCCGGCACCGAAACGGTAACGGCCACTGCGACCAACCCGGCAAGCCAGTTGGAAATCCGGACGAGACGACCACGATCTTTCATCGTTGAGCGTGCCTCTCTTTTGTCGGGTAATTCCCGCAGCGCTTCAGTATGCTGCGCCCCTCGCTCGACAGGACGAAGCCGGCAAATTCCCGCGCCGCGGTGGTGGCCCTTGCGGTGGTTATCAGATAAAGGGGGGTGGCAAGGGGGTAGGAACCGTTGCCAACCCCTTTCACACTCGGGTTTACGCCGTTGAAAGCAAGTACCTTCACCTTCCGCCCTTCGGCGTACACCTGGGTCAGCGTGGCCGCCGCCAGCGCACCCGGAGTTTTCTCCACGATGTCGGCGCTTTCCTGGTCCGTTATCGCCTTTATTACCCCTTCTCGGGACATGGCAGAGGTCACCGCCTGGCTGACGGCGGGAGAAATGCTCCTGAGCGTTTTGGTCGTGGTATCCGTTTCCGGCCGAATCACGACCCTGACACGCGTGCCGTCGGGCCAACGCAAGGTCTTGCCGTTGTAGATGTTTGCCAGTTCGAGGCTGGTCATCCCTTCAACAGCCGCCCTGGCGTTAACGATGAACACGAAAGGCGTGCGGCCGACTTCGATTTCTGATGCACCTGCACCCTTTTCCGTATTTTCCAGCGGTCTGCCGCTTATTGCGACGTCCAGGGAATCGCGCAAGAGCGCTTTTATTCCGCCGGCACTCCCCAGGCTGGGGACGACGAGGATCTTGATGCCGGGGTGGGATTTTTCGAAAGCATTGGCCAGCATCTTCACGGCACCAAGCCCGAAGCCGGAACCGCCGATTTTCAACTCTTGAGCATACAGCGTTGCCGGCAGGCCAAGGAAAGGCAAAAAAACGGCAGAAACCACGGCCAGGATGAGCATGCCTTTAGCTCTCATGTCAATAGGCCCTCCGTCGATACGCCAACCGAACGTTGCAGATTCACCTGAATACCCGTCCCTCACGACGGCACTGGCACTCTCATTGACGACCCAGCTTAGCATGTAGGGTTGGGTATTATCAATGTAAAATTATTCATAAATTCGAGATACAACCTGAGGGTCGCAGGCCGATCGGGCCGGAGAAAGGGGAGAAACGAAGAGGAATCGGGCAAGGCAAATCCCCCCTGGCGTCCATCTCAAAGTTAGAGGCACGTCTGAAAATCAGGGGCGCCTGATTTGGGGGGGGGGGTAGCCGGTCAGCTCCAGGTAGCCTGCGCCGCTGGGACTGCCGTTCAGTCCGCGGACGGCGACGGCTCCTTCCCAGTAGCGGAAACTCCCTGCCAGCTCCTGGTCGTCCAGCCTAGGCGAAATTTCCAGTTCGACGCCTCGCGACGGCACGCGCAATCGCCAATTGGTCGGATAACGCGCGCCCGACTTCTGACTTTTCCACCAGCGGGTGCTCTCCAACTGCACGTCCTCAAGCCTAAGCGGCTGGGCTTTGCCGTCAGCCGCAACCAAGGTGCCCCCTGAATGCGGGTCGGTACTGCCGTCGCTGCGGCGCAGACGGTAGAACATCAGGTCGCGCCCGTCGTCCAACTGCAGGGCGAACCAGTCCCAGCCGACTTGTCCCGGTTCCAGGGCGCTGGTGCTCCATTCACGGTCCAGCCAACTGCTGCCGGCAACGCGATACGTTTGGCCGCCGACCCGTACGGTACCGCCGGTCGCCAGGCGCGGGACGCTGTAGTAGTAGGAGGCGTCCCCGGGCCGGCTCCCCTTCCTGCTGAGCCCCCCCTCCCCGTTCAAGACCTCCGGCGTAAGGCTGCGCAGGTCGAGATCGATCGCCGTGTCGCCATCGAGGGCGGAAAGCCGTACCGCCCAGGGGTGCGGCGAGGTCTCGGTTGCCGACCAGTCCTCCAGGCGCACCGTCAGCGGGTTGCCACCGGCGCCGGCCAGCCCGAGCGCGGCACGGCTGAAACGCTCGGCGCAACGAAAGCGCCTTCCGGCTACGTCGGTCAGGGCAAAGTGGGCCATGTAGATCTCGCTTGCGGCCCACTGCGAGGCCCGCTGCGGCGGTTTGGGCGTAAGAGCCACCCGGAAGAAGGTGAGCTGGTAGCCGAACCGGCGGCCGCCGGCGTCGGCAAGGTTGCCGGTGAAATACCACCATTCGTTGCGGTATCCCGGATGGGGACCGTGGTCTGCCGGGAAGCGGAAGGTACGCGGCGCCCCGGCGCGCAGAAATCCCGCCTCGGGGGCCGCCCCCAACACCTGCCCGACCGCCAGCTCGCGTTCCGCCGGACGCTTAGCAACGGTTGCCGGGCGACGCACGGCGAAGAGCGCGACCAGCGGGACGAGCAGGACAGTAATGGCCAGGGAAAGCCGCCGCATCTACTCCTCCTCCTTCAGCGCGTCGGCCGGCGAGGTGCGCGCCATGGCAATCGACGGGTAGACGCCGGCCAGAAGTGCCGCGACCACCGAGAGGAGCACGGCCTGCAAAAGGTAGGCGGGGGCGACGCTGAACTGCATGGTCCAGCCGAAGGAACGGAGGTTGATGACGTACACAAGCACCAGGGCTTCCACGATCCCCAGCGGAAGCGCCAGCAGGCCGGCGACGACGCCGATCAGGGCGGTCTCGCCGCAGACCACGCCCCAGAGCTGCCCGGGGGTGAGCCCCACGGCGCGCAGCACGGCGAGTTCCCTGGCACGCTCGACCTGCATCGCCATCAGTGCGGAGAGGATGCCGACGAAGGCCACCACGGTGGTCAGCATCCTCAGCACGCCGGTGATGGCGAAGGTGCGGTCGAAGACGGTCATGGTGGCGCTTTTCAGTTCCGCGTTCAAGATCACCGAGATGGCGGCACTCCCGCCCCGCCGTCTGAGGGCTGCGGCCAGCCGCGCCGGGGTCACTTGGGGGCGGGCGTAGAAGGACATGCCGTCGACGGCGCGGTCCCGGTAGTTCTGCAGGTAGCAGCTCCGGCTCATGATGACGATGCCGGTGTCGGAGCCGTAATCGTAGATGATCCCCGAGACGGGAAAGGCGCGCCGCCCGCGGTCGGTAGGCAGCGTCACCCGGTCCCCCGGCCGCAGGTGGTTACGATAGGCGTACGGCTCGGAGATCAACACGGAATCGCCCCGCTGAAAGCTGTCAACGGCGGCAGCGGGGGAACCGGCCTTGAACGGGTAACGGAGGAAACTCTCCCGCGGCACGCTGACCGAGAAGACCTCCATCGGTCCCCCCTCCCCTTCCACCCTCACCCGCCGCGAGAGCGTGTAGCCGCCTGCCTCGGGAAGCCGGGAAAGACGCTCGACCAGTGCGGGATCGAGCGGCGGCCGATAGCGCCCCCCGCCGTTGTCGGCGCTGCGCACGTAGACGTCCGCCTGCAGCCAGTTTTCCAGCCAGTGCTGCACGGTGAGCCTGAAGCCCCCCACCATGATGCTCACCCCGATCCCGGCGGAAACGGCCACTACCATGGCGGCGGTGGCTACCCCCGTGCGCGAGAGAGAAACGGCGACGCCGCGGGCGGACATGCCGCCGATCACCCCGAACAGCCGGCGCATCGCCGGCCGCAAAAGCCTCGAAGCGCCCAGGAGCACGGCCGGTATGGTGGCCGCATAGCCTATGATGACGGCAAAGAGACCGGCAAAGCCCCCCACGATGCCTCCCGCGGGATAGCTAAAGAAGGCGGCGCCGAGCGACATCAGCAGAAAGCCGCCCAGACAGGCGAGCGGCACGCGCCGACGGCGGCGCTCCTCGATGAGCGATCGGGACAGGACGGCTCTCGGCGGCGCGCTCGTCGCTTCCAGGGCGGCGGGACAGGCGGCGGCCAAGGTCGCCAGCACGCCGAGCAGGCACCCCTTGGCAAGTGCCGCAGGGAGCAGCGGCGCGTTGCGCACCTCCATCACGAAATAGAGATCGTTGATGGTCCTGGTAACCAGCCGGGTGAGTTCCGCCCCCAACAGGATGCCGCAGCCCAGGCCGATGACGGTGCCGGCCGTGCCGATCAGCAGGGCCTCGCTCATCACCTGCGTGAAGATCTCGCGCCGCGTCACGCCGACGGCGCGCAAAAGCCCGATCAGCCTGCGCCGCCGGATGACGGAAAAGGTCATGGTGTTGTAGATGAGGAACATGCCGACCACCAGGGCCAAAAGGCTCAGGGCGGTGAGGTTCAAACGGAAGGAGCGGGTCATGCGGTCGAGGGCGCCGGCCCGCGCGCCGGCGGGAACGACGGTTACGCCCGGCGGCAGGGCGCTGCGCAGTTCGGCGAGCTGCCGCTCCCCGTCGCTTCCTTCCGGGAGCACCAGGTCGATGCGCGACAGCCGCCCGGGGGAGCCGAAAAGCTCCTGCGCGGTGGCGACGTCGGCAACCAGCAGCGAGGCGAGGCCCACCTTCGCCACCTCGTCCGGAGGCTCCAGGAATCCCGCCACCGAAAGTTCGCGGCGCCTGCCGGCGACCTCGGCGGCAACGCGGTCCCCGACGCGTATCTTAAGCCCGGCCGCAGTTTGGCGCAGCATCAGTACCGCACCCGGCCGGGTCATCAAGGGGGTGAGGACGCCTTGTTGACGGAATTGGGAACTGAAGCTGCGGACGGGAGGCTCGGCGAAGGGGTCGACGCCGATCAACTGGAAGGTCGTGCTCCCGGAGGGGGCCACAAGTTGCAGGTGGCCGGTCACCACCGGGGCACAGGCGCGGAAGTGACGGTCGATGCGGATGGTCCGGTAGAGCTCCTCGGGAAGGCCCGCCGGCCCGCCGACCACCTGGTGGGTGGCGCGTCCGGCCACGGTCTCCGCGGCAAGCAGGAAGGCGCGCGTAGCGGCAGCGTTGGCGAGATCGACGGCACTGACCACGGCGACGCCAAGCGCCACCCCGACCACGGCCAAAGCGGTCAGCCACGGGTGGCGCAGCACGTTGCGCAGTGCGGCGCGCCCAAGCATCATCGGGCGCTCCCGGGACGAGGGGTCTCCACCAGCCGGTGATCGACGATGGTGACGATGCGGTCGGCAAGCCGCGCCACCTCGTCGCTGTGCGTCACCAGTACCAGCGTGGCACCCGTCCCCCTGACCAGCTGCCGGAAGAGGTCGAGCACCTGCCGCCCGGTCTGAGCGTCCAGGTTGCCGGTCGGCTCGTCCGCCAGCACCAGCTTCGGCCGGTGCACCAGGGCGCGCGCCACCGCAACCCGCTGCTGTTCGCCGCCGGAGAGACGATCCGGGAAGCTCGCGGCGCGTTCCGAGAGGCCGACCCGGTCGAGCAGTTCGCGGGCCCGGCCGCGCAGTGCCGGCGTCAGCTCACCGGTCAGTTCCAGCGGCAAGAGCACGTTCTCCTCGACGGTCAGGGTCGGGATCAGGTTGAAGGACTGGAAGACGAAGCCGATTTCCCGCCGGCGAAAGAGGGTCCGTTCCCGTTCGGAGAGCCGGTTCAGCAGCCGCTGGCCGACCAGCAGCTCGCCGTCGTCGGGGAGGTCGATACCGCTGATCAGGTTCAACAGCGTCGATTTACCGCAGCCGCTGCGGCCCAGCAGGAAGAGCCATTCCCCCGCTTCGATCTTAAGCGAAGCGTCGCGAAAAACGACCCGTTCACGGTCCCCCTCGCTAAAGCTCTTGGCAATGCTTCTCAATTCGACCAGCGCCTGCGGCATCGAATCCTCCGGTGGTCCGGTGCATTTACACGAAATGAGTGAAAATCAATCCAGGCAGGGTATGCTTGTGTACGGCGTTGCCGGCGCAAAAGCATAGCACAGGGTATGTCGGGAGTAAATTCCGGAGGGGGAGCAGATGACTGGCAGCCTTACTTTCAGCCCCAACTACACCATGGACCTGATGAAGATGGTACACAGCTCACTGGATGCGTTGCGCAACACTCTGCAAAGCGGCGACCGGGAGGAGGATGCCTGGGCCAAGATCCAGCAGCTGGAACAGTTGGAACACCTGCTGGTGGACCAGGCGGCCCGGCTCGACGTCATCAACCGCGTGCTGGACGAATTCAACTATTCCGTGGCGCACGAATTGTTCGCCCCGCTCAGGCGGATCGCCGGCTTTACCAGTGAGCTTAAGACGCGCTGCAGCAGCGAGATGGAGGGCGAGGGGATCGACTGCCTGAACAGCATCCTTAGCTCGACCCACCAGATGAACGACCTGATCGACGCGCTCATGCAGCTGTCACGCGTGTCGCACGTCGAACTGCAGCCCGCCCGAATCGGGGTGAGCGAAATGGCCGGCGAGATCGCCGAAGAGCTGACCATGGAAGACCCGCAGCGCCGCGCCGTCGTCTCGATCCCCCCCCAGCTCGGCGCCGTCGCCGACCCGGTTCTGTTAAAGATCGCCTTGAGGAAACTCTTCGAAAACGCCTGGAAATTCACGGCAACAAGGGACGTGGCAATCATGGAGTTCGGTGCGTTTACCGAGGGGAGCGAGGCGGGATTCTACCTGCGGGACAACGGGGTGGGATTCGACATGGCGGAGTACGGCAGGCTGTTCCATCCTTTCCAGCGGCTGCACGCTCCGGAACACTTCCCCGGCAACGGCATCGGCCTGACCATCGTCAAGCGGATCGTCGAGCGGCACGGCGGCCGTATCCGGGCGGAAGGAACGCCCCAGGCGGGCGCCACCTTCCGGTTCACGCTGCCCTCCGGGTTGTAGGGGTCGCCCACCGTTCGCAGGTTGCGTTGAGCAGGTTCATCGTGAAACGCAACGCAATCCCTCGTGCCGGCATCGCCAGGTCGCGTTTCGTACCTCAACGCGGCCTGGCGTGCTTTTACCCCTCGGCGGACAGCCGTTATTCCTTCCCTTTCACGGGCTCTTTGGTCTTTTCCGTCGCGGTCCTGGCGGCTTCCCTGGTCGTGTGACCGCCCTTCTTGGCAACCTTTTTGGTCTTGTGACCGCCCTTGGTCAGCGCGTTCTTGGTCCCCTCGCCGGCTTCCTTAACCGTCTTGGTTCCCTCACGACCGATCTTCAACATCCCCTGGCCGACTTCCTTGCCTCCTTCGGTGTAACCGTTCTCGGCCCGGACCACGGCGCTTAGAGCAGCCGTGGCGACGAAAGCTGCCAGCACAAAAGCCCATTTGACTCGTTTCACTCAACCCGCCTCCTTAACCGATGTCCGGGGACCACGTGGTCCTGCGGTCCGTGTGCCTGCGCGAGGTGACGTCGGAAGTCTCCACCGGCTCGCCGCCGGCTGGTTTGCCGTCTTTTTTCTGCTGTACGAGCTGGTTGTCGTGTTCACGCCTCTTGCCGAGCAGATACTCGGCCTTCTCGTTTTCCTTGAGCTGACGGGGATATCTCGCGGTCAGATCGTACCAGCGGTTCAGGCGCTGCTCGAAACGCCGGTTTTCCGGGTAGTTCAGGGTGTCGATGTAGGTTTCCAGCGCCAGGTAGTAGCGGAAGGCGTTTCGTTCCAGTGCTCCCCTCACCCCGCCGACGAACTCCGGGTGTCCCCCCTTGTTGGCGATCACGCTGAAACCCACCTTGTCGCGGGCGATGGTGGAGAAATAGGTGTTGATCGCCATCTGCGCCAACTGGCCGTGGCTGTAGGAGTAGCTGAAATGCAGCAGGGTCCTGCCGCCGTCAAGCGGCGCCAACTGCAGCCTGATGCGATGATCCTTCGTGCGCAACGGACCATGGTCGGCGCTCAAGGCCAGGTCGAGGAAGCGCGGCTGGCGCGCCAGCACCTGGAAGATGAAATCGACCTTGTAGGCGTCGGCAGGGGACTGGTACTGCTTGTGGCCGCTGTAGAGGGTCAAGAGCTGGCTGTTCCCCGACCGGCGCCAGGTGCAGGCCTTGATGTTGATGTGCAGCGGCGCGATGTCGCACCAGTTGCCGGGTGACTGCAACGCCCCTTTCACGGTATCGAAGGGGTACGGGAAGATGCCGTAGACGTCGACCCGGATCGCGTGCTCGGCGTCGGTCGACTCCAGGTAGATGGGGGCTCCGAACTGGTTTTTCTCCAGTCGCGGCTTGATGCTCTCGTAGGTCGCCAGGAGAGCCTTTTCGCCGGCGGCGGGTTCCGCCGCCTGTGCCATGCCTTGCCAAAGAACCGCGACCGCCGCCAGGACGAGCGCAGTCCACCTCTTACCCCGGAACTGCTTTACTTCGAACATACCTTACCTGCTCCTGCTAGTGCCATCCCTCTTCGTGATGATGTTCTTCGTGGTATCCCCCGCCTCCATCGCGGTGACGACGGCCGCCTTCGTCCTCCCAGTAAGGGAAGATGCAACCGCCCAGCGTCAGGGCGACAAGCGCCCCAAATATCGCGCGCAACAGCGTCGTACGCTTCATGGTTCCGGCTCCTTCCTGCAAGCCTGCCGTCTCCGGCAGACTCACCCTGTTCAGGAAAGCGCGGGGCGGCGCAACGAGGAAGCCCGCCCGGCGACTAAGACTAAAGGCAGGACTAAGACTAAAGGCAGTATATACCGTTTGCCCCTTTTACCGATAGAGGGAAGACGCCGTTAGGGTTCGGCCTCGGTCACCGCTTCCTCCCAGACCGTCATCAGGATGGCGAAGACCACCGGCCCGAGGATCAGCCCGAGCAGCCCCATGGTGACGACACCGCAGAGCGCGCCGAGCACGATGGCCAGTACCGGGATGTCCCGTGCCGCGCCGATGGCCAAGGGACGGATGGCGTTGTCCGCCAGGCCGACGAAGACCACGCACCACAGGGCCAGAAGACCCGCGGCCAGATAGTTGCCGCGGAAGGCGACCACCGCGCAAAGCGGCACCCAGACGACGCCGGTGCCGACCACCGGCAGCAGGGCGGCGAAGGCGGTGAGCGCGCCGAAGAAGACCGGCGCCGGCACGTCGGCGAAGTAGTAACCGATCCCGGCCGTCACCCCCTGGGCGGCACAGGTGAAGATGGTGCCGACGGTGACGGCGGTGGTGATGGAGCGGATCTCGGTCACGTAGCGGTCGGCCTTTTCCTGGTCCCGGGCCAGCCGCCGGATGCAGGTCGCCACCACCCGCTCGCCGTCGCGGTAGATGAAGAACAGGATGAACAGCGCCACCAGCAGGGTGAAGAGGAGATCGAGCAGATTCCTGGCCGCCTCGGTGGCCACGTTGAGGATCAGGGCGGAGCCGCCTGCGGCGATCTTTTCGCCGATCGCCATCAGGTCGATGCCGAACCGCTCGGCCAGCGCGACCCCCGTGCCAAGGATCGGGAACTGGGAGACGATCCCTCCGCCCCCTTTATGGAAGGAGCCGAACAGCTGTGCCAGCTGCTGGTACCAGTCGGTGGCGTTGATACTGGCGGCAACCACCAGCGCCGCGGTGGGGAGAATGAAGCAGACAGTGACGGCGGACACCATCAGTCCCGCGCAGCGCGCAGGCTTACCCGGGTAACGGTTCAGCAGGCGGTTGTGGTGCGGCATGGTGGCGATGCCGATGATCAGCGCCCAGGCGAAGGGTTTGACGACGGGGGCGGCAAGCAGGGCGAGCAAAACGACGGCGGCGGCGGTGGCAAGGGCTGCCAGCACGCTCAGATAGATTTTTTTGTCCATCGTGCTCCTCAAGGGCGTCGTTTGAAGATGGGCAAACGAAGACCGAAGTATTCTATCGAAAGTGCCGGTGCACGCAAGCACCAATCTTCCGACGATTCCGTTTCCCCTCCCCCGTCACCCCTGCCGCAAGGGGGAGAGCTGGAAGTTACTGCGGGGTGGTAAGTTGCTTACGTTCCCCAGCCGGCGTCCCGTGCACCACGCCCGGCGACTGCACCGACTGCTCCTTCTGGAAGGCCGGCCGTTCGTCGCGCTCGTTCGTCAGGACCGGCGGCTCTTCCACGACCTGCCAGTGTTTCCCCAACGGCACCGCAAGCTGCTTGGGCTCCGGGTTACCCGAAGGAGCGGTCTGGTACATGGCGCAGGCGGATAGCAACAGGACGGAGGCCGACAGGGTGAGACGGATAGCAGATTTCATTGCATGACTCCTTATACGGTGGAAGGGCGGGCGGACCGGGAGGCGGCCATGACGAGGCGGCCTCCCGGCGAGCCCGCGTCAGTGGCGTATCCGGGGGTTTCCCGATTCCCAGCATAGCAAGATGCGCGCACAAATAACAGGGTTCATTCGATATCATTGCACTTTTTCCCCATGAAAGCCGGCAGCGAGAAAAGCGCCAGGATGGCCGTGGCCGCCACGCCGTAGTTGGTGGCGGTGCCGATCGAGGCGAGCGCCCCGTAGTCTGAAAAGGCGAGCGAGCCGAAACCGGCGATGGTGGTCAGCGCGGAAAGAAGCACCGCCCTCCCCGCCTGCACGTATTGCCCGCACCTCTTAGCTTCGTCCTGCGCCGTCACCCGGTGCAGCAGATGCAGCCCGTAATCGCTCCCCATGCCGAGGATGGTCACCAGGACCATGGCGTTCATGAAGTTAAGCCCCGTACCGAAAAGCGCCATGAGCCCGAGCATGGCAACCACGCCGGACAGCACCGGATACAGCGTGAGGAGGATGCCGGCAAGCGAGCTGAAATGCGCAAAAAGGAGCAGCAGCACCAGCAGGCCGCCCAGGGCAAATCCCCAGGTAAAGCTGCGCCGAACCGAATCCTCCAGTTGCCGCCCCACCAGTTCCTGGCTGGTGGCCCGCACCGCCGGATCGACCGTCTGCAGCTCCTTGAGCAAACGGAACTGATCGAGCTTGCCGGGGCGGTAGTAAAGATACGCCAGCAGGTGGAGATCGCCATCCCCGGCAAGGAGGTGCCGCTCCACTATGCCACCTAACGGCGAGGACGAGAGGCGCGCGACAGCCGCGTCGGCCGGCACCGGGGCGGCACGGGAAAACGCATCGAGACCCGCGACCGCCGGCAGAAACGGGGCCAAAGCGAATCCGTTTCGCTTAAGTGCGACCCGCAGAGCCGCCGCCGGATCGCCGGCGGAAAGCCGCTCGGCAACAAGCGGCAGCAGTCGGCGCTGTTCGCTTTCCGCGTTGAGCGCCTGGCCAAGCGAGGAGTAATCGGCGATCTCCCCTTGCCTTCTGTACTTCTCCAAAACGCCCTCCAGCTGCTCCCCCCGCTCCAGGAGCGGCTCGACCCGGTCTCCCTCCAGCGCCACCAGCATCTGTCCGGGGGCCATGCTTAAGTGCCGCTCGATCCTCTCCTGGGTGACGAGCGCCTCGGAACGCTTGGGCTGCAGCTTTTTCAGGTCGCTCTCGAAACCGATGGAGGAGGCCGCAGCCAGTAACCCCGCGACGGCCGCCAGGGAGACGGTCACCGTGACCCGCGGCCTCCGCCTGCTCAGGCGCCAGGCCCCCTTCAGACCGAACCCCGGCAGCGGACGGTAAGCCGCGCCCGGGTAACGGCGCTCCCCGAATAAAAGTATCGGCGGCAGGAAGAAGAGCGTCGCGTACATGGAGAAGATCACCCCGAGCCCGACCAGGAGGCCGAGCTCGAAGAGCGCCCGCACCTCCGAGACCATGAGCGCCAGAAACGGCAGGGCGGTGGTCAACGCGGCGGTGAAGATCCCCTGCCCCGTGTCGATGAAGGCGCGCCGCAGCGCGGTTTCAAGCCCCACCCCGGCCGCCCGTTCCGAGTAGAAGCGGTCGTAGACGTGGATCGAGTAGTCGGTCCCCAGGCCGATGATGAGCGACATGAAGGCGAAGGAGATGATGTGGATGGAGCTGAGGAACAGGCCGGCGGTCCCCAGCGCGAAGGCGACCCCGAACAAAAGGATCAGCGGGATCAGCAAGGTGGGGAGGAGCCGGCGATAGGTAAGGTAGAAGAGCGCCAGCACCACAGCCAGGGAGGAGACGATGCAGGCGAGGATGTTGCTTTTCATGGTGCGCTCGTCGATGACGGCGGCAAGGTGGGCGCCGGTACAGGAGATCTGCACCGAAAAGCCGCGGCGCGCACGGTCGATGGCGGCAACGAGCTGGCGGGCGAAGGCGAGATCCTGCACCGGACGGGCGGTGCGGGCGACGATAATCAGCAGCCGTCCGTCACGTGAGATGAGATAGGGGGCATCGGGGTCGAGGTCGAGGGTGCGCCCCGCCCTCTGCAGGCGCGGCAGGAAGAAGTCCCGCAGGGAAAGGGGATCGGCGGCGATCAGCCCGCGCAGCGCCATCCCCGCCTGGCTGGCCAGTTCCGTCCGGGCCCGGGAAAGTGCCCGATCCATCCCCGCAGGCGTCAGGCGTTCGGCCAGCTCCGGCACCCGGGCCGGGGTCAGGAAGAGCTGCGGGTGTGCGGCGGCAAAAGCGACGAAATCTGCAAAAGCGGCCGCCTCGTTCGGATCGTAGCTTCGGTAGACGACCTTGCTGAAAGCGGGGGCGCCGTCGAGCCTAAGCGCCTTGAGCCGGGCGGCGAACGTCTCTCCTTCACGAAGCAGCCGCTCCCGGTCGCCTTCCAAAACAAAGTAGGCGTCGTTGGCGCCGCCGGTCCAGGTGATGGCATCGAGCATCAGGCGCAACGGGCCGCGCCCAGAGGGGAAAAGCTTGAAGACGTCGGTCTCGAAACGGACCGACAGGACGGAGGCAAGCGACAGCAGCAGTAACAGCAGGGAGATCAGCGTGACCGTACGCGGCCTTAAGGAGGCGAGACGGAAAATCCATTCCAGATGGGCGGTGATCGCCGCCCGGGCGGCGGTGCTCGCTCTGGAAAGGGGGCCGGTCATGGCACGGTCACAACCCCTTGAATTGGCTAAGCGGCAGCAGCTGCAGCCCTTCCAGGTTCGGCGTCAGGACCGCGTCTTCCAAGGGCTGGTTGATCTGCGGCTCGTCGAAGGAGATCTTCACCCGGGCGCCGAAACGGTTGGTGATGACGATGGCATCGGGGAAGGCCACCCCGCCCACGTTGTGGTAGTCCTGATAGACCACCTCTTCCCCGTCCGGCGACACCTTGCGGGCGACCTGGCCGTCGGCGTCGTAGAAGAAGCGGTCGCCCGAGGGAGCGGTGATTTCCCGGTTGGCGGCGGCAGGTCCGGAGGGGAGCGGCGGGGGCGCCACCACCCAGCTCAGAAGCGCCACGTTTTTCAGGCCGCTGGCCTCCGGGACGTCGGTCAAAAGGCCGCTGTAGGCGGTCTGTTTGGAGGTGACGACGCAGGTGAGCCGGTCATGGTCGCTGAACATCTCCAGCATGGTAAGACCGAAGGGGGAGAGAACTGCCAAGTGGAAACGGTCCGGCTCCTTGAAGACGAGGAAGGCGTGTCCCCCCAAACTCCTGCCGCCGGCCTGCATCGAGATGTCTACCGAGGACTGCAGCGTCTCCACCGTTCGTCCGGCAACTATGCCGGTCAGCGGCGGCTTGACGGTGGCACAGGCAGAGAGCACGGCCAGCAGGGTGAAGACGACGATTTGTTTGGAGAGCATGGAGAAGCTGTTGACTGACACGTTTATCCTCTTCAACTATATGGAATACTGTTGGGCAACAGTGAATTGGCAGCATGCTGTACTATCACAGAACGGCGGGAAATGCCACCCCTTCAGTCAATGGAAAAGTCGCTCTCCTTCAAACCGACGTTAATCTTGACGTCGCTCAGAGCGAGTATCGTCCGGTCGCCGTTGCGCTCGTCGATGACGATCCGGCTTATCTGGCCTTGGTTGTCGCAGGTCAGCGTCACCTCACGCACGCTCCCTTTGCCGTGGGGCAAGATATGCACCCGCCACAACATGCCGTAGCGTTGCGCCCTGACGTCGACCCCTTCGGGGAGCGCGGTAACCGGGGCGCCCAGGTAGGCGAACCATTTCCTCAAACCTTCTTCCGGCGGCAGCGCGACCTTCTCCGCCCCTCCCCGCTCGCTCAGCCCGATCATCATCAGGTTGTCCTTTAAGAGCAGCTTGCTGCCGTGCGGCGAAAAAAGCTCCATGTAGAAGGATTCAGGCTTCTTGAAGCGCACGATTCCCCGGGAAACCAGCGTGCGCTTCATCAGGGAAAGGTGCTTCTCCTGGGTGATCCGGGCGGTAAGGTCGCGGGTCTCGGCGAAGCCGTGGCGCAGCGTCTCAAGCGCCTCCAGGGCCGACTCGTCCGCTGCCCGGACAGGGCCGGTGAAGGTGGCAAGAAATATCGTCAACAGCAGCAAGGTGACCTTTTTCATGAAAACTCCTGCCGTACCATCCCCTCCCGCCAGGGGAGAGGGAATTAGCGGTCTCCCGCCACCAGCGTGAGCGTCGCCGAAGCCACCACCACGCCGTCCTCACGGACTTCACCTTCCACCTGGATCAGCCGCCCGAAGGTCTTCACCACCTTGGAATAGATGGTAAACCTCGCGTTCAGCCGCACGCGGTCGGGGAGGGAGACTTTGTCCAGCGCCGCCAAAAGCCCCCCCTCTCCCGCACGTCCGCCGCCGGCGGCGATCCCCCCCACCTGCGCCATGGCCTCGACCAAAAGGACCGGCGGGAAATAGCCGCCGGCGGTGACGGCAAACTCGCCGCGGGCCGACACTCCGGGTTCGAGATCCAGCAGGCGGTCGACAAACAGGAAGGGTGGCCGGTGCGGCAGGCAGGCCGTCGGGTCAGGGTTCCACAAGTTCGCCTCCATAGAGATCGATGGCGTAGTAGGGACCTTCCGGCGAGGCGGCCAGTTGCAGGCCGGTCAAGCCGGGTTTGAGCAGGGACACCAGCGCCGCCATGGCGATGCCGCCCATGGCCAGCGAGCGGCCGATCACATAGCCGACGTCGAGCCTGCGGCTGGACGGCAGCCGGCTTAAGAGCAGCGTTTCCTGGTTGGCCGTGCCGGAGAGCGAAACCAGGTCGGCGGCGTAGGGCGCCGGCAGCAGCCGGTCGAGCGCCTCGCCCAGCGCCGCGGGCGAAAACCTGCCGACGCTTCTCACCTCCCCCACGCTCGCCAGGACGCGCGCGCCCCTAAGCCGCGCATGGCTTCCCCGTTCCAGCACCAAGAGCCCCGCCCCCTCGCCCGGGCCCGCCCCGAAGCTGCGCAGCTGACCCATCGCCTTAAGCCCGGTGAGCATGCCGGGAAACAGCTCGTCCACCCCGCCGGTCAGCATCACGTCGGCCCGGTCCTCCTCCAGAAAGCGCTTGGCCATCAGGAAGGCGGATTCCGCCGAGCAGAAGCGCTGGATGGTGGTGACGTTGGGCCCTTTCAGACGGTACTCGATGGAGGCGTTGCTGGCCGCCGCGTTGGGGACGACGTTGGGAAACAGCATGGGGACGAGACCTTCCGCGCCGCAGGTGAAGTAACCGCGCAGGAATTCCTCCGCGTAGGCAATGCCGCCGAAGCCGCAGCCGAGCGCGATGCCGATGCGCAGGGGGTCGACCGCGCCGCGGGTAAGGGCCGCGTCCTCGAGGGCCATGCCGGCCGCGACCACGGCGAGTTGGCTGCAGCGGTCGAGCTTGCGCACCTTGAGCGGCGGGAGATAGTCGGCGGCCTTGAACGCCTCCGCCCTCCCCCAAAGGTGGCCCCGCTCGCCGAGGATCTCCTCGGGGACCGGTTGCAGGGCGCTTCTCCCCCGCTTCAGGCTGTCCAGCAGGGACTGCGTCCCCACGCCGGCGGCGGAGATGGCTGCAAGACCGGTGACGACGACGTCGCTGGTAGGATTCATGGGGCTCTCCGGATCGTAAAGGCTTATCCTGCGAAGACCAGGCAGCTGCTGTTGCCGCCGAAGGCAAAGGAATTGGAGATGGCAACGCCTGCGCCGCTTGGCCGCGCGCCGCCGTGGCAGTAGTCGAGGTCGCACTGCGGGTCGGCGCCGCGGCAGTTCAGGGTCTGGGGGACGAACTTTCCCTTCAGCGCCAGCACGGTGGCCAGCGCCTCGATCGCACCCGCAGCACCCAGGCAATGGCCGGTGAGCCCCTTGGTGGAAACGACCGGCAGTCGTGCGGCCCGCTCGCCGAACACCTCCTTGACCGCCTGCGACTCGACCGCATCGTTTAGTTGCGTGCCGGTGCCGTGCGCGTTCACCCAGCCGACCTCCGGCACGCCGACCCCGGCGCGGTCCAGCGCGGCGCGCATCACCCGAGCGGCATCGGCGCCGGTCGGCTCGGGAGCGGTCATGTGGTTCGCCTCGCCCGCCACGGCGTAGCCGAGAAGGTAACCGTGGATGGTGGCGCCGCGCCGCCTGGCTTCATCCGCACCTTCCAGCACCAGGAAGGCGGCGCCCTCGCCGAGCGAGATCCCCTGGCGACCGAGGCTAAACGGGGCACACGGCTCGGGATCGACAAGTCTCAGCGCGTTGAAGCCGGCAAAGGTCAAAAGCGAGAGGCAGTCCGAGCCGCCGCAGAGCGCGGCCTTCAACCTGCCGGTGGCGATCAGGTCGGCCCCCCAGCCGATGGAACTTGCCGAAGAGGAGCAGGCGGTGGCGATGCTGGACTGGTAGCCGCAGAGATCGAAGGTCTCCGCGATGGCCGTGGCGGTACGGTCCGGCAGCAGGCCGCGCAGCATGGAGGGGGACGCCTTGCGTCCGGCGGTGGTCTCCTTCAGCCAGGCTTCGCACTTAAGCATCCCGGAGGCACCGGCTCCCATGGAAACGCCCAGGTCGTAGGGGGAGTAATGGCCGGCGATCCCGCTGTCCCTGAGCGCTTCACCCGCCGCCATGATGCCGAACTGGTCCACGCGGGAGAGTCTCGACGCCTGCCGCGGGGTGAAATGGTCAAGTGGTGCGAAACCTGGCAGTTGCGCGCCGATCTTTGCAGGAAAGGGCGAGGTGTCGAACAGGTCGACCTCGCCGATCGCGCTGGTCCCGTCCCGCAGCGCGCGGGCGAAGGACGGGACGTCCCTGCCGGCTGCGGCGAAGACGCCCAGACCGGTGATGGCTACACGTTTCGAACGGTCGGTTTGCATAGCGAGCCTCTTCGTTTGTTCATCGGGGGAGCACCTAGACGAGCCCCCCGTCCACTACCAGGCACTGGCCGGTGATGTAGGAGGCACGGGCGGAGGCCAGGAACGCGACCACCTCGGCCACCTCCTCGACCCGGCCGATACGTCCCAGGGAAGCGTTGGCGACGATGCGCCGCACCGCCTCCGGATTCATGCCGACGAACATCTCGGTGTCGATCAGGCCGGGAGCAACGGCGTTCACCCGGATACCCATCGGTCCTAATTCCCGCGCCAGAGACTTGGTGAAACTGAGGGCGGCGCCCTTGCTGGCGGCATAGTTGGTCTGCCCGGCCGTGCCGGAGAGCGCCGATACCGAGGAGATGTTGACGATCACGCCGCCGCGGCGGCCGATCATCTTGCGCACCGCCCATTTGCAGCAGTGAAAGAGCGGGGAGACGTTGTTGCGCAGCACGTCGTCCCAGTCAAGCTCCGGCATCATGGGGAGGTAGCCGTCGCGCACGATCCCCGCGTTGTTCACCAGCACGTCGATGCTGCCGGAGCCGTTGTGACCCGCCTCCATCAGGGCGCGCGCGCCGTCGGAACCGGAGACGTCCGCCTTGACGGTGCGGATCGAGCCGACGAAGCCCGTGGCAAGCTGCGCCAGGTCGGAGGCCGCGTCGTCGTTACTGAGATACGCGGCGGTGACGTGCGCGCCCAGCCGCGCGAAGTGCAGCGAGATGGCCCGGCCGATGCCGCGCGTGCCGCCGGTCACCACCACCGTCTTGTCCTTGAATTCCATGATCGCTCCCGCTCACATAGGCCGCACCCGGCTGCGTCCCAGGCGCTTTAAATGCTTCCAGAGCGGCCCGCGCACCGGGAAACGGCGCAGCGCTTCCAGCATCCAGTCGCTTACGTTCACCTCCATCCCCGGCAGCACCCAGTTCCTGCGGGCCAGCGCGCGCTTGGCCACCAGTTCGCAGAGGCTGTCCCGGATCTCAGGCTCGATGTAGAAGGCGGGCTCCAGGAGCGGGTCCTCGGCGGCGATCACGCCGTCTTCGATCGCCTTGCCGTGCAGCGCCGTGCCGGGGAAGACGCGGATGCCGGTCATGGCGATCACCGCGTCGCCGCGCACCTCGTCCATGACGGCACAGGTCTCGTCGACGGTCCCCTCGCTCTCGCCGGGACCGCCGAACAGGAGGTAGTGCGCAAAGCTCACCCCCGCCTCGCGGCAGAGCCTGGAGGCGCTCTTGATCTGCCGGGCCCGGAAAGACTTGCGCAGGTTGCGCAGCATCAGGTCCGAGCCGGATTCGCTGCCGAACTCGATGGCGTCGCAACCGGCAGCCGACATGGCGTCGAGGAGCGACGGGCCGAAGAAACCGGGGTTCACGAAGGCGCACCAGTTGACGGGCAACCGCTGGCGCGCGAGCTTGCGGCAGAGTTCCTCGGCGTACTCGGAGGGGTAGTTGAAGACGTCGTCCACGAAATAGAGATAGCTGAAGCCGTGCTGCTGCACCAGCGAGCGGATTTCCGACACCACCTCGTTGATCGGGCGCAGCCGTACCGACTTCCCCTCCAGAAGCGGGTAGTTGCAGTAGATGCAGGAGAAGGGGCAGCCCCGCTTGGTCTGCACGTTCGCCATCCCCCCTTCGATGTGGTAGCGCTCGACCTGGAAGAGGCTGCGGTCGGCGGCGTGGATCTTGCGCACCGGTGCCGGGGGGAGGAAGCAGCTCTCGCCCCGGGCGATCACCCCCGGCAGGTCTGCGGTCGGGAGCCCCTGGCCGATCCGCTCCAACAGTTCAGGCAGCACGTCCTCCCCCTCCCCCACCACGCCGTAGTCGGCGTCGAGATGCTCCAACATCGGCAGGGGAAGCAGCGAGAAGCCCGAGCCGCCCACGATCACCCGCGCCCTGCCGCGGCAGCGGTCGGCCACCTCACGCAGCCCGGAAAGATAGGAGCGGCTGCCGGGATAGGTGACGTTGTCGACGTTGCGCACCGAGATCACCACCGCCTCCGGCGCGAATTCGGCGAACTCCTTTTCGATGGCCGCCGGCGGATCGTCGCAGAAACAGAGATCGAGCAGGCGCAACCGGTGGCCCGCACGGCCAAGCGGCCCGCTCAGGTAGGAAAGCCCCAGGGGGAATACGGGGTACGGGTTCTTTTCACGATTGGCGGAAAGAAGCAGGATCTTCATCAAACCTCCAGGAAACGACAGAGCGCGTGCAGCCGCCGGGCGACCGCCGGGGGGAGGGCGTACTGCAACACCCCGGCACAGTCGGTCAGGGCATGGACGGTACGCCCCGCCTCCATCCAGGCAACGTAGTGGCCGTGCCAGGTCTCGTGTAAACGGGGCACGTCAGCTCCCCGGTTCGCCGTCGATCCAGCGGTTGTACTTTTTCAGGGCATCCCCGGTGCCGACCTCGACGAAACGGCTCACCCCCAAGGCGCGCAGTTCCCGGTAGGTCCGGTCCCACCATACGGGCCTTGAGAGTTGCTCGACCAGAAACCGCGGGATTTCGGGGGCGGTGAGGCGGCGCTGGTCCAGGTGGTTGACCAGCGGGCATAAGGGCTCGGCGTAGCGGTAGCCGGCGACGATCTCCCCGATCGAGTCCGAAAACGGCGCCATCAGCGGGGAGTGCAGCGGCGCGTCGTAGTCTATGACCTTGGCGGAGAAGGCGTCGGCTTCCATGGCGGCTTCCATGGCGGCCACCATGTTTTCCCGCCGGCCGCTGAGCAGGATATGGCGGGTGGTGTTGTGGTTTGCCAGGTGCACGCCGTGACGGCGGGCGACGGGGAGGAGCGTATCGACCGTCAGGCCGACGACGCAGCCGAGGGCGAACTTTCGGCTGGGACCGGTGCGGGCGAGCACGGCGCCGATGCGCCAGGTGAGTTCGATAGCCTCGCGCTCGCTCAGGGAGCCGCAGGCGACCAGCGCGGGATAGATCCCCATGCTGTGCTCGGTAACCAGTTCGGGCTCGCTCCCTTCCCTTTTCAGGGAGCGCAATCGGTGCAGGCTCAGGGCGACACCGAGCAGTTGCAGCTTTACGTGCCGGTTCCCCTCCCCCTCCGGCCAGCTCGCGCCCTGCAGGTCGAGGCCGGCAAGGTCGCGCACCAGTGCGGAGAGTTCCCTGAAATCAGCGTCATAGGGGAGCGTTGTGCACGGCGACAAAGGTTGACCCGGAAACATGAAACAGTTCATGGCTGAAAACTCCAATCACCGGCACTTACTGAGAGCTTTCCTGAATCCGAAGTTCATCGGCGCGAACACCTGCAACGAGCGATGGAACTTGAAGATGCGTTTGTACATGGATGGGATCGAGTAAAAGGAACTGCTGAGCCAGTCATGGCCGGCCTGAAGTTCTTCCGCCGTCATGCCGCGCGGCACGAAGTTCACGTGCCCCATGTCGTAGTTCACCCAGTCGTTGCAGGTGATCCGTCCCTCCAGTTCCAGCCGCTCGCGTACCCTGGTGCCGGGAAAGGGGGTCAGGATCGGGAAGATCGCCGCCTCGAGCCGTGCGCGTTCGCAGAAGCGGAGCAGCGCTTCGAAACCGGCAGGGGTGTCGCCGTCGCAGCCGAGTACGAAGGAGCCCAAGATGCCGATGCCGTGGTCCCGGAAGGCCCGCGCGTGTCCCAGGTACTCGTCCACGCGGTTGGTCCTCTTGCCGACCGCGGCCAGCGTCTGTTGGCTCAAGGATTCGAAGCCGACGAAGAGGCCGACGCAGCCGGAGTCCCCTGCCGCCTTGAGCAGCTCCCGGTCGTTCCCCAGGCCGATCGGCGCATGGGAGAGCCACTTCATGCCCAGCCCGCGCATACCCCGGAAGAGCTCAAGCGCGAAGCGCCGGTTGGCGGTCAGGTTGTCGTCCACGAAGAAGACGAAACTGCCGGCGCCGCGCATGTTCTCCAGTTCGTCCATGACCTGCGGCAGCGGCCGTTCCCGGTAGGAACTGCCGTAAAAGGAGGTGACCGAGCAGAACTCGCACTGATGGGGACAACCCCGCCCCGCCTGGATGGCGTTGGTCAAAAGGTACGGTTTCCGGTCGAACAGGTGGCGGCGGGGCTGCGGCACGGCCGCCATTTCCAGCAGGGTCGGGGCCTGGTACACGCGCTTTAGCCTCCCCGTCAGGAAGTCGGTCAGCAGTTGCGGCCAGACCTGCTCCCCCTCGCCCACCACCACCGAGTCCGCATGGAGCAGCGCCTCCTGCGGCAGGCTGCTCGCGTGAAAACCGCCCATCACCACCGGCACGCCCCGCTGCCGAAAGGCGCCGGCGATGGCGTAGGCCCGCGGGGCCTGCGGCGTCATGGCCGTGATCCCTACCAGGTCGACGCGGGCATCCAGGTCGATCGGTTCCAGGTTTTCGTCGGCCAGCGCCACTTCCCATTCCAGCGGTGTGGCGGCGGCCAGGGCAGCCAGCGAGAGCGATGGGAACTTGAAGCCCAGTTCCCCCCACAGCCTCCCCTTGGGCCAGCCGGGCACCACCAGCAACACTTTCATGGCGTATGCCGGGAGATGTACTCGGCCATGGTGCGCACCGAACGGAACACCTTGGCGCCGACGGCGGCATCGGGCACCACCACGCCGAAACGGTTTTCCAGCCCCACCACCAGTTGCAGGGCATCGATGGAGTCGAGCCCCAGCCCCTCGCCGAAAAGCGGCGCGTCGGTATCGATCTCGATCGCGGACATCCCCTCGATACGCAGGCTGTCGACGATCAGCTGCTTTACTTCCGGAATCAGTTCTTCTGAAATCGGTTCTTCCGTCATTTGCCGCTCCTTTCAATACTCAAGGACTCCCGCTCCCCTCGCGGGAGGGGGTCGGGGGAACTAAGTCGTGCCTTGCCCAATAGTCGTAGAAGTTGTACCACTGGCTCGGGTACGCCCTGACGTACCGTTCGAAGACCCTGAGTATCAGGGACATGCCCTCCCTGACCGCCCGTTCGCGCCCGTCCCGCCGTGCCTGAAAACGGATCGGCTTTTCCATCACCGCCAGGTAACGGCTCCCCTCGCGGGGGATGAAGACGGGGATGACCGGCGCACCGCTGGCCAGTGCCAGGTAGGCGGCGCCGACCGGTATGGGTGTCGGCCTGCCGAAAAAATCAAGTTCCACCGTACGCGAGGCGCCGTCTCGCTCCCCCAGGATGGCCAGCACCTCGTTGCGGTTGAGCGCGTTCACCGCCTCGATCATCGCCAGCGAGGAGGGCGCCTGCCGGTCCACGTAGATGAAGTTCATTCCCCGCTCAAGCCGAAGGGCCGCGCGTTGCCGGTTCACCTTTTCGTCCGGCTCCCGGAAGGTAAGGATGTTCAGCCGGTACCCTTTTGCCGCAAGGCCGAGCCCGCCGAGTTCCCAGTTGCCGAGGTGCATGGAGATGAGGATGGCCCCGCGGCCGGCAGCCAGCGCCTCTTGCAGCGGCCCGTCGCCGCTTTGGCGGCCGATCAGCCCGAAGAGCCTTTTCCCCTTGAGGCTCCCCATGAGCATGATGTCGCACCAGTTGATGGCGAAGTTGTAGAAGGTGGCGAAGACCAGGCTCTCCACCCGCCTGCGCCCGGTCACCACCCGCAGGTTTTTGCGCACGCAGCCCCGCTTGCGCCCCAAAAAGAGGTAGAAAAGCCCGCCCCAGAAAAGGGCGCAGGGGGGAAGGAGAAAGCGCGGCACCAGTACCGTCAAAAGCCTGATGAAAACGAGGTTGAGGTGGCTGTAGAGTCGCAAAAAAGGCCTCGTCCGTAACCGTCAACCGTTGCCCGACTTCTTGTCGGCCACGTCCGTACCGAGGAATTCCCGCTCCCAGGCCGGATCGGCGATTTCCGAGTAATCGGCGGCGTAGTCGTCCATGGCGCCGGCAAGGGCGGTGAAGATCTCGCCGGCGCCGTCGTGGGTCGCGTAGGCCCCGGCGGCGCCGAACAGCTCGCGCCCCACCTCGGGGTGGTCGATCAGCATGCAGGGGCGCAAAAGGTTGTCGTGCTCCCCCTGCCTTTCGCGCACGGTGCGGAACAAGGGTGAGCGGAGCGCCTCCTTGATGGTGCTGCGCCGGATGTTGTCGACGGCGAAGTGGCAGAAGACGCAAGGCTCGATGTCGCCGTTGGCGTTGACGTGGAAGTACTTGCGCCCCCCGGCCAGGCAGCCGGAGATGATCGGGCCGTCGTTCCAGAAGTCGACGAACAGCATCGGTTTCGTGGCCCGGTAGTGGATGGTGGTGCGGCGCATCCAGTCCCGCTGTTCCGGGGTCGGCATCAACGCGGCGTCGGGGTTGCGGCCGATCGGCACGTAGCTGAACAGCCAGACTGCGAAGCACCCCTTCTCCACCAGCATGTCCACGAAGCGCTCGTTGGTGATGATGTCCGTGTTGCGGCTTGTCTGGGTGAAGGAACCGCAGAAGGAGAGCCCCGCCTCCCGCAGGAGGTCCATGGCATGCATCACCTTGCGGTAGTGCCCGGGGCCGCGCCGGTCGTCGGTCTCCTTTTGGTACCCTTCAAGCGAGATGGCGGGCATCACGTTGCCGACGGCGCCGATCCGTTCGACCATTTCTTCGTCGATCAGCCCGCCGTGGGTGAAGACCAGAAACGCCATGTCCGAATGCTTGCGGAAGATCTCGAAGATGTCCTTTTTGAAGAACGGCTCGCCCCCCGAGACGACGGCAAAGTACACCCCCATCTCCTTCATCTGCTCCAGCACCGAATCGATCTCGTCCAGGGAGAGTTCCAGGGACTTCCGGTAGTCGCCGGCATAGCAGCCGTAACAGTCGAGGTTGCACTTCATGGTGGGCGAGATGACCACCGTGGAGGGGGGATAGTACCCTTCCCGTTCCAGCCAGCTTTTGCGTCTGTCGGTGCCGGACAGAAGGTGGTTTACCAGCAGGTTGGTGATCCACTTGTCGCGCTGGTTGGGCTGCAGGTCGCGCAGGATGCGGCGCGGGAACTCGATGCTCGGGTGGTTCTCGCGGATCAGTCCCCTGATCCAGCGGATGCGATCCTTGTAGTACTGTTTCCCGGGAATGAGCTCCATCAGGTAGGTCATACGCACCAGGTTCTCGCTGGAGCAATTGGATGCGAGCGACAACAGCGAGGAGACGATCCTGTCCCGCGAGTATTTTTTCAGGCTCTGCAGCATGAATAAAATCTCCCACAGTCATTGAAGTTATGGCGCTCAAGCCAGCCTACTCAGCGCACGGGGCTGTGACTGCCTTTCGGTCATGCTGCAACGGTCAGCACTAGCACAAATTAACTATACTTAATAATTATGGCAGTGCAACCGTCCTAATCTAAAAAGCTGTGAGTAAGGAGATAAGGGTTGTGACAGAAGATGGAGGGGCTGTGAGAGAGGTTACATGTGACGAAGGAAGGTCATGCAGACGTTCCAGGTATCGCGCACCGCGCGGTAGTGGCTGGTGGCGCGACCGTCGGCCACGCGGGCGGCCGCCGGCAGGGAGTCGATCAGGTATCCTCCCCGCCAAGCCTTGAGCAGCGCCTCCATTTCCATCTGGTAGCCGTCGGTCGTGAGCCGTACCTCGCTTAAGAAACGGGCCGAGTAGCAGCGAAATCCGGACTGGCTGTCGTCGAGGTCGAGGCCGGTGCGCTTTCGGAAGCACCAGGCGCCGAAGTTGTTCCAGCTGCGCCGCAGGCCTGCCATCCCTCGGAACTGGGCGTAGCGCGAGGCGATCAGGACGTCGCTTGCGGTGGCGCGCGCGCGTTCGATCAACAGAGGTATTGCGGAGAGATCGTGCTGGCCGTCGGCATCGGCGGTCACCACAGCCTGGAAGCCGTCGGCGAGGGCGCGCGCGAAGCCTGCCTTCAGCGCCCCGCCTTTGCCGCGATTTTCAGGCAACACGATCAAGGTAAGCGGCAGGCCGCTCAGTTTGGCGGCGGTGCCGTCCAGCGAACCGTCGTCCACGACCAGCACCGGCAAACCGGTGGAAAGCGCTTCCCGGGCGACCGCTTCGACGGTCGAGGCAGCGTTGTACGCGGGGATCAGGATGCATGCGGCCATGATGCGGAAAGCTCCTTCAAGGTGTGGAACGTGAAGCTGCCGAAGAGAGCGGCCAGCCTGGGTGCGGCATCCGTTCTCGGGCCGTAGCTGAGAAAGGACCGCCAGGGCGGCAGCGGCAGGCGTGGACCGTCGGGGTCCAGTTCGCGCGGGTGCAGGTAGAGTACCGCAGGCTTACCCGATCGGTTCAGGTTGCGCAGGGTACGGCGCAAAACAGGCTGGGGAAAAAACCGGAAGCCCCAACCTCCCCCGGTGGGGAGGTTGCCAAGCGGCGTCGGCGTGACCAGGGGCGGGAATTCGGCGAGCGCGCCGGCTGAGGTTTTTATGGTGAAGGGCGCGCGCGAGCCGCGCCGGTCGCCGATGAAAGGGAGCGGGTTCAAGCTGGAATCGTAACGGTATCCCTCCTGCGAGAGGATTTCCATCGCCCAGGGGGTGCCGGCTCCCAGCGACCACTGCGGCGCGCGGAAACCGACCGGCCGCGTGCCGCACTGTTTCAAGAGGACCTCCGCGGTGCGGCGCAGTTCGTCCCGGAAAAGCACCGGTCCGAGCCGGGGGACGAGCGTGTGCGAGTAGCCGTGCGAGGCGATTTCGTGGCCTTTGGCCGCGATCGCAGGCACTAAAGAAGGCTCCGCCTCGGCGATCGAGCCGAGCACGAAGAAGGTCGCGCGTACACGGTATTCGTCGAGCAGCGAAAGGATCTTGTCGGTATTCATCCGCACCCGTCTTCGATCCGGAGGCACGTCGGGGCACCCCCGCGCGCAGCAGCCGTGGTACCAGTCCTCCAGATCGATGGTCAGGGCGTTTGGGACAAACATCCGTTACTCCGGTCTATCTGGTAATAACGACATCTTACCGTTGTGGCGCCTTCCTCCTCACCCCAGCCCTCCCCCGCCAGGGGGGAGGGAGTGTACTTGCCGTTCCCTGGTGGCAAGAGCACCACCGTTTGCCTGTCTGTCTGCCTTCAATCCCCCCCCCTGGCGGGAGGGGGTTAGGGGGAGGGGGAAGCCGGTTAGAGGCAATGCAGCCTGATAACTTCCAGGACTCCAGCAAGATTATTAAAAACATCGTTGTCCCAGAACCTAAGAACCAGGTAGCCATTGGCTCTCAAACATTTATCCTTACTTCGGTCATGACCGACCTTGATTGCATGCTGGCCGCCGTCTAACTCGATCGCCACCTTCTTCTCGTAGGAGAGGAAATCGACTACGTATTCCTCGATCTCCTCTTGCCTTCTGAACTTCCCCCCTTCTACCTGCCTATCCCGCAACTGTCCCCAAAGCAGCGTCTCCGCATCGGTACAGCTCTGTCGAAGTCTTTTGCCACAACCTTTGAGGCGGTTTCTGGGTTTGGGCACTTTTCACCTCAATCCGTACACGTGTTAACCATCCCTGGCAGGCACGGTTAACAACTGCCAGCAAAACAAAGACAACAATAGTATCAGCTAAATCGGATTTGCACAGAAAGAGAGGATGTGTCTAAAAGCTATTCCTTCGCGGCGCTCAGGATGACAGGCCGTGGGTACGGACGGCGGGAGTTTTAAGACTGAATCGACTATTCGATCTCGGCGCGGGTGGCGTCCTGCAGGACGAAACGGCCGCAGACAAAGCAGAGCACGCCGGCTAAGGCCATGGCAACCGGGGTCACCAGCAAGGCGTCGCGCAGCCCCCAGTGGTCGGAAAGCCACCCGAGGATGGACGGGGAGACGGCGTCGCCCAGGGCATGGATGAAGAAGATGTTGACGGCAAAGGCCATGGCACGCATGGCGGACGGGGTGACGTTGATGATGACGGTGTTGAGCGGACCTGTGTTCAGAAACAGGAAGAACTCGGCGATGAAAACGGCGACGATACAGGAGGTGAGCTGCGGCGCGGCGATGGCCCAGACGGCGAAAGGGGTGCCGATCAGGAAACCCCAGCCGGAAACGAGCAGGTATCCCTTCTCGCTTTTTTTCTGCCAGCGGTCGCCGAGCCAGCCGCCGACCAGGGTGCCCACGATGCCGGCCAAAACCGTGGTGGCCCCGAACAAAGTATTCCCCTTTTCAACGCTCAGCCCGTGGACGCGATAGAGGAAGGTGGGCATCCATTGGGCGAGACCGCCGATGGCGAAGGTCATGGCGGCCATCGCCGCCGTATTGCAGACAAAGGAGCGGTTCATGAACAGCATGCCGTAACCGCTCCGGTCCCCGCCCTGCAGGGCGCCTGCGGCGGGCTCATCCTGCTGGCGCGCAGGGGTGCGCAAAAGGGCGATGGGGACGGCGAGCAGCAGGCCGGGGAGACCTACCATCAGGAAGGCTGCGTGCCAGCCGAACCTCTCCCCCAGCACTCCGCCCAGCAGATAGCCCAGTGCGCTCCCCACCGGAATGGCGACGTAAAACAAGGAGAGGATGCGGCCGCGCTGTTCCTTGCTGAAGTAGTCGGCGATCAGTCCGGGTGAAACGGTACCGAAGCTCGCCTCCCCTACCCCGACGGTCGCCCGCGCGGCCAAAAGGGTGCGGTACCCGGGAGCGAAACCGGCGAGCGCCGTGGCCAGGCTCCAGACGATCAGGCCGCCGGAGGCGAGCTTGACGCGGCTCCAGTGGTCGCCGAGCCAGCCGAAAAACGGCGCGAGCAGCATGTAGCTCAGCATGAAGGAGCTACCCAAAAGGCCGAGCTCCGTGTCGGTGATGCCGAGGTCGCTTTTTATCAGCGGGAAGACGGCGAACAGCACCTGCCGGTCGATGTAGTTGAGCAGGTTCACCGCCAGGAACAACCCGAGCGCGTAGCGGCGGTAGTTGAGCGAGATGGGCTTCGAAGAGATAGGCTCCGTATTCATATTCAAGTTATTCTCCGGGTAATTCCCCTCCCCTGGCGGGAGGGGCTTTTTCCTTTACAGCTCCTCGACGGCGCGCCGGGCGCGGGCGACGATCTCGGCTGGCTGCTCGTAGCGGAAGGTGAGCGGCTCGCCGAAGGTGACGGTGACCTTGCCGCGCTTGGGGAAACCCGCACCCGGCGGGAGCACCCGCTCGGTCCCGGCGATCTTGATCGGCACCACCGGTATGCCGAGCTCCTTGACGATCACCCCCAGCCCCAACTGGAAGTCGTGCATCCGGCCGTCGCGGGAATGTGAGCCTTCCGGGAAGATCAGGATGTGCACCCCGGCGTCGGTCAATCTCCCCATGAAGCGCAGCGAGCCCGCGAAGCCGCTTGATTGCGGCAGCGGGAAGACGTTCAGAAGCAGCGTCGCCAGCTGGTAGCTCACGCGCCGCCAGAGCAGGTTCAGACCGTGGTAGTCGCCGAAGAAGAATTCGGCCCAGGCGGCGGTGGCGGTGCGGTAACGGATCTCCTCGGGGAGCGCGAACATGATCGAGGGCTGGTCGAAGTAACTCAAGTGGTTCGCGACCAGTACGACCGGGCCGGAAACCTTGGAGAGGTTCTCCAGGCCGCGTGTCTCCAGGGTCACGAAGCTGCGGAAGAACGGCTGGGTGAATAGCCGGTCGGCGAGCCTGCGCAGCGCGCGCGCCGGCGGCGAGTTGGTCCAGAAGCGGAAATGATCGGTAGTGCGCACCTTCTCCCTTTTGGCGATGATGCTGCGCAGGTCGGCCACGGTGCTTAGCGGCCCGACCTGCGAGTCCTCGATGTCCAACCGGTACTCCTGCTCCAGGAAGTTCACCAGCTCAAGCCTGCCGATGGAGGTGAGACCCAGGTCGCCCACCAGCGCCGACTCCTCGGTGATCTCGGAGGCGGGGGCGCCGGTGACCTTGGCGATCAGGTTGATGAGCGCGTCCTTGGAGCCGCCGTCGCCCCCCGCAGGTCCTTTCTTGATCTTGTCGAGCACCACGAACTTGCGGATCTTAAGCGTGGTGGTCTTGGGGAATTCCGGTTCGTTCCAGACCGTAAAGCCGGTGATCTGGTGCATGCCGTCCAGCTTGCCGTTCGCCCGGGCCACGATCTGGTCCGGCTTGGCGCCGCTTGCGTCCAGTAAAAGCACCGCGTGCACCTCTTCGCCGGCGCCGCGGTCCAGCCCGACCACGCACGATTCCTTCACGCCGGGGACCTTGTTCAGCACCGCCTCCAGTTCGTCGGGGTAGACGTTGACCCCGCCGCCGGTGACGATGAGCTCCTTCGCCCTCCCCTTGATGGTCAGCCAGCCGTCGACGGAAAACTCGCCGATGTCGCCGGTGTGGAACCAGCCGTCCTCGGTGAAGGCGTCGCGGGTTGCCTGCTCGTTTTGGTAATAGCCGGGGAAGACGTTGTCGCCGCGTGCCTGCACCTCTTTGTCCTCGATCCTAAGCGAAACACCCGGCAGTGCGGGGCCGACCGCGCCGGCCACCTGTTTTTCCATGACGTTGGCGCACAAAACCGGCGAGGTCTCGGTCAGGCCGTACCCTTCCAAAACGGTAAAGCCCATGCCGCTCCAGAAGTTGAACACCTCCGGGTCGAGCGGTGCGCCGCCTGATACGAAGACGGTGAAGTTGTCGCCGAACTTGTGCTGCACCGGGAAAAAGAGCAGCCGGCGGGTTGCCTTGGGGAGCGGGGCCGCCAGCCTGGCGAGGATGCGGAAGACGCCGGCCACGTGCTTTTCCGCCAGTTCCCGCTCGATGCTCGTCTTCAAAAGCTGCTGGAGCCTCGGCACGGACATGATCACGTAGATGTCCTCCTCGGCTAAAGATTCCATGATCGCCGACGGCTTCAGGGTCCGCAGGTAGACGATCGTGGCGCCCCGGTAGAGCGGCGTGAAGAAGCCACCCATCTGCTCGAACATGTGGGAAAGCGGCAAAAGCGAGAGGAAACTGAAGTCCGTGGTGATGATCGGCACATGACGGTTGATCTGGATCATGTTGGCGATCAGGTTGCGATGGGTCAGCATGACCCCTTTGGGATTGCCGGTGGTGCCGGAGGTGTAGATCAGCTGCGCGAGGTCGTCCGGGGCCGGGTTCGGCAGGGAGTCGACCGGCGCCACCCCCTCCAAGGTATACTGCAGGTCTTCCAGAAAAAGCGAGTTCGTCCCTTCGATCCGCTCAGCCTTGAAGCGGCTCTGGATGACGACCTTGGCTTTGGTGAGGTCGCGGATCGAATCGGCGCGCCCCCGGTCGGACATGAAATCGACCGGCACCGCGACGGCGCCGCGGGTGATGATCCCCCAGTAGGCGACACCCCACCACGAGGAGTTCGGTCCCCACAAAAGCACCCGGTCGCCCGGCTCCACCCCCTGCCGGGCGAGCAGGCCCGCCATCTTCAGGGAAAGATCGGCAAGCTCCCGGTAGCTGACCGCGATGCGCCTGACGCCTGTGCGGTTGACAAAGACGGTCTTTTCGCCCCGCGGCTGAAAGGTTTGGAAAAGATCTATGAGAGTCTGCATACAAGCTCCTTGTCTCTACATGACACTGGGGCTGCAAAAAATGCTAACAGCGCGCTCTGGCCTGGCGGGATGACAGTATACAGGATTCGCCAGTGATTTCGACTCCAATTACTGCCAATATCGTGAAAGAGGAAATCTTTGTGATAGAGTTTCACTGCTTAACTTCGACTCTCATAGGACGCTCCAGAGAGACCAGATGACCATATCCTCCGCAGCCACAATCAAAAAGCTCCTCCTTGCCGCCGCCTTGCCGCTGTTGACAGTGTCTCTGCCGACGACGGTGCAAGCCGCCGAACCGCTGGCGCCCGCGACGGTCCCCCTTTCCCCTGCCGAACGTTCCATTGCGGGCACCGGCAGGCCGCAGCCGCTTTCCCGGGAAGAGAACAGGGAGCGCAATTACCTGCTCCCCGCCGTCGAGGTCGGCGGATTTCTCACCGGGCTCAACCTGTTCGACCGGGTGGCGTTCCATGACGAGACGCAGGACGGCAAACGGGTCTACAGTTCCGATTTCTCCAGCACCTGGGATCATCTGCGCCGGCAGAACTGGGTATTCGACAAGGATCCCTTCAACGTCAACCAGATGGCCCATCCCTACCAGGGCTCCGTCATGTACGCGCTCCCCCGCTCCACCGGGCTCGGTTTCTGGGAATCGTGGGCCTACAGCAACGCGGGAAGCTTCCTTTGGAAGATGGCCGGGGAGACCGATCCCCCTTCCATAAACGACATGATCACCACCGGCAACTCGGGATCCCTTTTGGGAGAGGCGCTGTTTCGGATGTCCGAGTTGGTGCTGGAGCACGGCGGCCCCCGCCCCGACGGCTGGCACCAGGCCGGCGCCGCCTTCATCTCGCCGCCGACCGCCTTCAACCGGTACGCCTTCGGCGACCGCTTCAAGGCCATCTTCCCCAGTCACGATCCGGAAACCGCCTGGCGGTTCAGGATGGGCGTGGACCTGAACAGCAACTCTCAGGAGGCAGGCCTTGCCGACTTCGAAATGTCGTACGGGCTTCCCGGCAAGCCGGGCTACACGTACGACCGTCCGCTTGACTACTTCAACTTCGAGATCGCCGGCCTCTCCACCCCCGACAACCCGGTGAGCAGCGTGTTGCTGCGCGGCCTTTTGTTCGGCAAGCCGTATGACGCGGGCGACGACTACCGGGGCATCTGGGGCATTTACGGCAGCTACGACTACATCTCCCCCAGCATCTTCCGCGTCTCCAACACGGCGCTTTCCCTGGGCACCACAGGGCAGTACCGGGTCGGACCGGGCATCGCGCTGCAAGGTTCGGCATTGGGCGGAGTCGGCTTCGGCGCCGCCGGGGTGACGCCGGAACCGGACGGTCAACGGGACTACCACTACGGCGTGACGCCTCAGGGGACGCTCGCTGCCAAGCTGATCTTCGGCAACCGGGCCGCGGTGGAGACGGATGCCAGGATCTACTACGTGAGCGGCGCCGGCTCCGACAACGCCAGGGGCGCTGAGCGGATCGTGCGGGTAAAATCCAACTTCAACGTCCGCGTCTACGGCCGTCACGGCGTGGGGCTGCAGGTCGTCGAATCCCTGCGCCAGGCACAGTACGGCAGCCTCCCCGGCAAGCACCAAAGCGAAGGTGCCATAAGCCTCGTCTACACCTACCTCGGAGACTCCCACTTCGGCGCCGTCGAATGGCGCGACTACGGCAGCAGATAAAACCCAAAAACACAAGCATTAACCACAGGGCACAGAGGCACACGGAGGAAGGCAAGGACACGGAGAAAAACCGGGAGTCTGCCGTCCCGAGCGTCAGCGAAGGACTGCTGTACCGGTAAAAGCTTTGCATTTCCCGCCAAATGAGATAGACTCCGGCACCCGTTGACTGTTTTACTTTCCCCTCAAGCAGGTACCCCAACAATGGCTAACGCCTTCATGCTGGTCGTCGCCCTGGTCATCATCCTGGTCGGCGCCACGGTCTTCACCAACGGCCTGGAGTGGTTCGGCAAGAAGATGAACCTCTCCGACGGCGCGGTCGGCTCCATCTTCGCCGCCATCGGCACCGCCCTCCCCGAAACGCTGGTCCCGATCATCGCCATCCTCTTCGGCACGGGCAACGCCGGCCGCAGCATCGGGGTCGGCGCCATCATCGGCGCCCCCTTCATGCTCGGCACGCTGGCGCTTTTCATCAGCGGAGTCGCGGTGATCGCCAACCGCAAGAAACGCGACGACTATCCCATCATGCGGGTGGACACGGTGGTGGTCAGGCGCGACCTGGAATACTTCCTCGCGCTCTACGCCCTGGCCATCGCCTGCACCTTCGTCACCCACCCGGTGCTCAGGGTCTTCGTCGCCCTGACCCTGATCCTCTGCTACGGCGCCTACGCGCTGAAGACCATCAAGGGAAACCAGGGGCCGCTGGAAGAAGCGGACCTCGATCCGTGCTACTTCTCGCCCAACTCTTCAGACCCGCATTTCGCCATCATCCTCGGCCAGGTGATGAGTTCGCTGTTCCTGATCGTCTGGGGCGCCTACATCTTCGTGGAAAAGATCCAGATCATCTCCCTTACCATGGGGGTGTCTCCCTTCATCCTGTCGATGATCATCGCCCCCATCGCCACCGAGCTGCCGGAAAAATTCAACAGCGTCATCTGGATCGGCAAGGGGAAAGATACCCTCGCCATCGGCAACGTCACCGGCGCCATGGTCTTTCAGAGCTCGGTGATCACCGCCATCGGCATCATCATGACCCCGTGGCAGCTGGGGGGCGCGGCCTTCGTCACCGTGCTGCTCACCTTCGCCTCGGTCGGCCTCGCCTACGCGCAGATCAGGCTCAAGGGATCGCTCACCCCGTCGACCCTGCTGGCGGGAGGGGCCTTTTACGCCGCCTTCGTGACCCTGGTGCTGACCGGCAGATTGTAGGAGCGCGTTCCACGCGCGAATCGCGGGCAGAGCCCGCTCCTACGGGAAACAGAAAAAGCCGCCCTCTTTCCGGGGGCGGCTTTTTCGTTACCACAAACGACTTTAAAGGGCTAGGCGACGGCCTTCGCCTTGGGCGCCTTGGCGGCCTTGACGGCCGGCGCCTTGGCAACTTTGGGAGCCTTGGCAACCTTGGGGGCCTTCGGGGCTTTGGGCACCGCAACTTTGGCCGGCTTGGCGGCATTGACGGGTTCGACCGAGGAACCCTTCTTGGCGACGATGTTGGCCATCCTTACCTCGCGGGCCTTGGCCAGGTTGTCGGCCAAGCCCCGGTCCAGGGCCATCTTGCGACGCGACTCGGAATAGTTCCTGGCGGAAAGCGGCTGGCTGCTGGGGATGCCGAACTGTTTTTTGTACTGCCCCGGCTTCATGCCGTGAGCGGTGTTGAGGTGGCGGGCAAGGGTTTTAAAACCACCTTTGCCGCAGACCATGCAAAGCACTTCGCTCTTCTTGAAGGCATCTTTCACGCTGAGTGCACTCTTTGCTTCCTCGGCGTTTTCGACCTGCACGCCAGCCTCAAGATTCTTGAGGGCATTGTGCACTTTGCCGATTTCCTGAATAAGCTGATCGGAGGTCATCGGTGTACTTGAAGCATGTGAAGCTACGATTTGAGCAGCTATTTCGACTAATGTTGCCATTTGGTTCCCTCCGTTAAAATCAAAGTCGACTTTGCCCCATTATCAATAGGTTTATTCGTCTTGTCAATCAATTTATAAAACTGCTTTACTGAACCTTACCTTATGTCAGACCACCTATGACATTCAATCGGCTTTGACAGTCAATGCCCGTCCTTTGAAGCTACCGACTCCTGCTTGGTAGCAGGCGGTAGCCATGCATTACTCCTTCAAGCCGCGACCAAGACCCTTGCCCTCGCCTGTTACTGGATGCCAGATTCAGTAATTGCCGCTCCGTTAACCTCGTTTCCTCGCTACGTGACAGAAATAACCGGGTGATAGGGAATGCTTTCACCAGCTGCACGGTACAAAACCCGCACACGGGTATTTTAGCCCTACGGTCAACTTTTTTTATTTGACATGCCGTCGCGGATTCGGTATTAATGGACTCGTCGAAAGCGGCACCAGCGCCGACGATCACCCAAAATTGAATAGCAGCAACTTATCGAGAGCGATCGAGGGACTGGCCCTGTGACGTCGCGGCAACCTACCGGAAACGGGAAGGTGCCAAATCCAGCGAAACGGCAACGTTTCGGGAGATAAGGGAGCGCGGACAACATACGAAGTCCCCTTCCGACCCCGGAAGGGGACTTTTTATTTGGAGGTAGCAGGGATGAACATCTCGACTCAAGCAGCTCAGATCGGCCTGGACAGGGAAACGCGCACCGGTGCGGTGACGGTGCCGATCTACCAGACCGCCACCTTCCGCCACCCCGGCCTCGGCCAAAGCACCGGCTACGACTACAGCAGGTCCGGCAACCCCACCAGGCAGGCGCTCGAAGAAGGGATAGCCCTCTTGGACGGCGGCTGCCGCGGCTTTGCCTACTCCTCGGGGATGGCGGCCATCACCAGCCTTTTGTTCCTCTTCAAGCAGGGCGACCACCTGATCGTCACCGAGGACCTCTACGGCGGCAGTTACCGTCTGTTCGAAAAGATCTTCCAGCAGTTCGGCCTGAGCTTCAGCTACGTGGACACGAGCGATGTCGACGCCGTCGAAGGTGCGCTTGAGCCGAACACGAAGGCCGTCTTCGCCGAATCGCTCACCAACCCGCTGCTCAAGGTGGCCGACGTCAAGGGGCTCGCCGGGCTCTGCCGCCGCCACGATCTCCTCTGTATCGTCGACAACACCTTCCTCACCCCGTACCTCCTGCGCCCGCTCGACCTGGGCGCCGACGTGGTCGTCTACTCCGGGAGCAAGTACCTCGCCGGCCACAACGACACCGTCTGCGGACTGGTGACGGTGAAGGACCCCCAGCTCGCCGAACGTGTCTATTTCCACCAAAACGGCGCGGGTGCGGTGCTCGGCCCCCAGGACTCCTGGCTTACCATCCGCGGCATCAAGACGCTCACCATCCGCATGGACCGGCAGCAGGATAACGCCGCCGCCATCGCGGCCTTTCTCGTCGACCACCCGCAGGTCGGCAAGATCTACTACCCGGGGCTTGCCGATCATCCGGGGCATGAACTGATGAAGGCACAGTGCAAGGGCTTCGGCGCCATGATCGCCTTCGAGGTGACCGAGCCCGGACTGATAGACCGGCTCCTCTTGAAGACCCGGCTGATCTCCTTCGCGGAGAGCCTGGGCGGGGTGGAGAGCCTGATCACCTTCCCCCGGGTGCAGACTCACGCCGACATCGAGCCCGAGACGCTCAAGCGCCTGGGAATCAACAACCTGCTGCTCCGCCTGTCGGTGGGGATCGAAGACAAGGACGACCTGATCGCCGACCTGGCGCAGGCGTTTGCCTAAAGGAGATACGACATGAAACTGGCCACGGAACTCATCCACGGCGGCAACCCCATAGACCCCGAGCACGGCTCGCTGAGCCACCCCATCTATCTAAGCTCCACCTTCGGCCAGAAATCGCTGGACGAGTTCGGCAGGTACGATTATTCCCGTTCGGGAAACCCCACCCGCGAGGCGCTGGAGGAAGCGGTCGCCAGGCTGGAAAAGGGGACCGTCGGGCTCGCCTTCGCCTCGGGGATGGCGGCCATCGCCTCCACCTTCATGATCTTCGCGCCGGGGGATCACCTGGTCGTCTGCGAGGACGTCTACGGCGGCACCTTCCGGGTACTCTCCACCCTGTTCAAGGGATGGGGGCTGGAGACGAGCTTCGTGGATGCCACCGATTCCAATGCCATCGCCGCCGCCGTCACCCCGAAGACCCGGGCGATCTACCTGGAGACCCCTTCCAATCCGCTGATCAAGATCACCGACCTTGCGGCCGCGGCCGCGCTCGCCAGGGAAAAGGGGCTCCTCACCATCGTGGACAACACCTTCATGACCCCCTACCTGCAGCGGCCGCTGGAGCTTGGCTGCGACATCGTGCTGCACAGCGGCACCAAGTTCCTAAACGGCCACTCCGACGTACTCTGCGGCTTCGCCGTCGCCCGCGATCCGGAGCTCGGCCGCAGGCTCAAGTTCGTGCAGAACGCCTTCGGCGCCGTACTGGGTCCGCAGGACTGCTGGCTCGTCTTGCGCGGGCTTAAGACCCTCAAGGTCAGGCTGGAGGAAAGCCAGCGCAACGCAGGACGTGTGGTCGCCTGGCTCAAAGAGCAGAAACAGGTGGCGAAGGTTTACTATCCGGGGCTCCCGGAGCATCCGGGCTACGAGATCCATCGCGCCCAGGCCGACGGGCCGGGTGCGGTGCTCTCCTTCGAATTGACAAGCTACGGTGCGACCAAAAGGCTTTCGGAAGGGGTGACTCTTGCGGCGTTTGCGGTGAGCTTGGGAGGGGTGGAAAGCATCCTTTCCTACCCGGCGAAGATGTCGCATGCGGCAATGCCGCCGGCTGAGCGGGAGGCGCGCGGCATCAAGGACACCCTGGTGCGGCTGTCGGTGGGACTTGAGGACGCGGACGACCTGATCGCTGATTTCGACCGGGCACTGAACGTGTAGGGTGGGCACTCCGTGCCCACCACCGAAGGAATCACCGTTTCCAGGCGAAGCTGACGGTGTTGACCTTGGGCGCGGCCAGCCGGAACGAGGCGAGACCGCCGTCGGTGATGGCGTTGCCGCTCACGGTAAGCCCGGTAAGCGCGGGAAGGTATAGAAGTTTCGCCAGCCCGCTGTCGGTTATGCCGGTCTGGTAGAGGTAGATGCGCTTGAGCGAGGAAAACGAGGCGATCCGATCGAGGGCGCCGTCGGTGAGCCCGCCGCCGGAGAGGTAGAGTTCCTCAACCCCGGTGAGGTGGGCCGCGTGGTCCAGATCGGCGTCGCGCGCATCATAGAGGTAGAGCGCCTGCAGGTCGTGGGACCCCAGCTGCCGCAGGTGCTCAAGCGCCGCCTGCGCCGCGTCCTTTATATCCAGCCTGAGGGCCTGGTCGACTTCGACGGCCAGCGCGCCGCTGGCGGCACCCAGCCGCTGCCAGCCGTGGTAACCGGAAGAGCCCGGTTCTCTCAGGTAAAGCGTTCCCCAGCCCGCCTCGGCAGGGAAAACCACCGTCCTAAGCCTGCCGGCCGCACGCCTGAGCGGCTCCCGCGCCTTTTCCCCCTTGAGGGCCGCCAGCCTTTTCCGGGCGCGCATGATCTCCAGATCCATATCGGCACCCATCTCGGCCAAAAGATCGGTGCCCATGGTCCGGTTGGCATCTACCCGCCTCTTGAAACGCCAGACGTAGCTTCCCTTCAGTTCCTCGATCCTGGCGGCAAGCGCCCTGATCTCCTGGCGCTCCCGCGCGATCTGCCGCAGAGCCAAGGCAAGCTCGTCGCCGGCATTGTCCCGTATCCCCTCCCCGCTCCCCCGCCAGTTAGCGAGGATCTCCGTGAGCGTCCGCCGGTCGTTTTCGGCGTAGGCGCGGTTGGCCCGCAACATCAGTTCGTGGCGCAAAATCCGCGCCGGCCCATCGGCCACCAGGTCGGGATGGATCGTCTTCGCCACCTTGCGGTACAAGACCTTGAGATCCATCGTCTCCCGCTCGCTTGCAGCGGACCGCGCCGGCCGGCGCCACGGCTCGGATACCTCTTCTTCCTGCCGCTCCCGCTCCCGGGCAAAGGAGCCGTCGCACTCCTCCTGCGGCGGCTGCTCGCCGACGACACGGCCCTCCAGCCGCGCGATCTCCGCCTCGAGGCTCTCAAGCTGCGCGATGCGCTCGCCCATCACCTCGTGATAGCTGCTCTCGAAGCCGGTAACCTCACGGCGCAGGCGCTGCAGTTCGGCGCCGACCTCGGCATGGCGAGCGCGCAAGGAGTCAAGCTCGGCCTGACGTTGCTGCAGTTCGTTCGACGTGGAGCTATTTTGGCGGTGACGGGCGTTCATCGTACTCCCAGTATGGCTATGGTCATTGCAGGAACCGGTCGGGCAGACATTGTTTGATTTCGGCAGCCAGCAGCTCGATGTTGATCGGCTTGGCAACGTAGCCGTCGAAGCCTAGCGACAACAGGGTTTCCCGGTCCTCCCGCAGCGCGTGGGCGGTCAGGGCCACGATAGGCACGCGGCAGCCGGTCGCAGCCTCGCGCTTGCGGATGATGCGGGTGGTTTCGATGCCGTCCAAAACCGGCATCTGCACGTCCATCAGAATCAGGTCGCCCCCCCCCTGCTCCCAGCGGCGGATCGCCTCTTCGCCGTCCCGGGCGGCTTCCATCAGGTAGCCGCGACGGCGCAGGATCTCCATGGCGTAGCGCCGGTTGATCTCCTGGTCCTCTACCAGAAGCACCCGCACCGGCGGGCCGCTCCAGGCGGTGGCCGCCGGGATTTTCCTCTCCTCCCGCCGCTCGACGGGCGCGGGATCGACATGGAAAGGGATCTCCACGAAAAAGGTGCTCCCCGCCCCCGCGGTGCTTTCCGTCCAGATGCGTCCCCCCATCAGGGTGGCAAGCCGGCTGCAGATGGAGAGCCCCAAGCCGGTGCCGCCGTACTTTCTGGAGATGGAGGCGTCGGCCTGGCTGAAGGGGTCGAACAGACGCTCCAGCGCCTCGCTCTTGATGCCGATACCGGTGTCGGTGACGGCAAAACGGATCAGGGCGCGCTCCCCTTCCCGCCGGGCGAGCGTGGCCGAGATGCTGATCGAGCCGCTGTCGGTGAATTTGATCGCGTTGCTGACCAGGTTCAGCAGGATCTGCTTGAGCCTGAGCTGATCGCCGACCAGGTGATCGGGGACTTCGCCTGAGATCTCCGTCCCGACCGCGAGCCCCTTGGCGCTCACCGACGGCAGCTGCGACTTGAGCACCGCGGCGATGCTGCCGCGCAGGCTGAACCTGGTCTGTTCGAGCTCCATCTTGCCCGACTCCACCTTGGAAAGGTCGAGCAGTTCGTTGATCAGCCCGAGCAGCGTCTCGCCGCTGGCGCGGATGGCTTCCAGGTAGCCGCGCTGGTCGTCGGAAAGCGCGGTGTATTCCAGCAGCGTGGCCATGCCGAGAATCCCGTTCATCGGCGTGCGGATCTCGTGGCTCATGTTGGAGAGGAACTGGCTCTTGGCGCGGTTGGCGGCGTCGGCCGCCTCCTTGGCCGCAGCCAGTTCGGCGACGATCTCCTTGCGCTCGGTGATGTCGCGCGCCGTGGCGTAGGTGGTCCCCTCGTCCGCCTGGTAGGCTGCCCGCCAGGAGAGCCAGCGCACCGAGCCGTCCTTGCAGAGGTAGCGGTTCTCGAAGTTGCAGGAGTAGCCCAGCTGCAACTGGCGCTTCATCTCGTCGAGGGTCGACTGGCGGTCGTCCGGATGCACGAACTCGATGAAGGGATGGGAGAGGAGTTCCTCCTCCGAGTAGCCGAGCGTCTGGATGCAGGCCGGGTTGACCTTCTTGAAACAGCCGTTGGGATCGGCCATGCACATGAGGTCGGAGGAGACCTTGAAGAATTTGTAGTACTGCTCGCGTTCGGCCTCAGCCAGAGTCCGTTCGGTGATGTCGAAGGAGACGCCGATCACGTACTCCGGCTCGCCCTCTTCGTCGGGAAGTACGGTGGAGGTCCAGGCCAGCCGGCGCAGTTCTCCCGCCTTGGTACGCCAGTAGTTCTCGAAGTAGTCAAGCCTCCCGTCGGCGATCAGGCCGTTCCAGGCCTGCCGCACCGGTTCCTTGTCCTCGTCGGGAAGCAGGAAATCCCAGACCGCCTTGCCAAGCACCTCGTAGGAGGAATAGCCGGAGAGTTCCTGGCCGAAGCGGTTGAAGTAGAGGATGCCGCCATTTTTGTCCATGATCAGCACCACCGCGTGCACGGTGTCGAGCAGGGCCTTGTTGAGGGCGGCCTCCTTGATCAGGGCTTCGGTGGCACGCTTGCGCTCGGTAATGTCGCGGGCGGTGGCGTAGAGCAGCTGTCGGTCCCGGGAGGGGTTGGATTTCCATTCCAGCCAGCGGTAGGAACCGTCACGGCAACGGTAGCGGTTGACGAAATTTTGGACGATGATCCCTTCGGCCGATTGCTGCTCCAGCATATGGAGGGTAGGCTCCCGGTCGTCGGGGTGGATCAGGTCGAGGAAGCTTGAGTTCAGAAGTTCGGAGACCGGGTAGCCGAGCGTGGACTCCCAGGCGGGGTTGATCTTTTTCAGCCGGCCGTCAAAGGTCGCGATGCAGGCAAGTTGGGTCCCGGTGGCAAAAAATCCTTCAAAATCACCCTGAGCTGCGCTTAGCGACTCGAGTTCCCTTTGCCTGACCAACAGTTCCTGGAGGAGCAGTCTGACGTCCGCATCGGGCATCACAGCGATGGCCGCTGCGGCGCTGCGTTGCAGGCCGTTCCTCACCTCAGTATCAGCTGCCGATATCATTTGGCTCCCCATAACAAGCTCCTTCCCGGTCAGGATACGAACCAGTACCAGAGAGATCCATTCGTGGATCAACGTCACAGCCGATCAGCAGATTGATTGTTTCAGAACCCGCTTAACATTAACACAACCTGATACGGCGATACAAAGGAATTTGAAAGCAAAGGTCAATTTCCGCCCTTTCACGGAATTCCCGACCGGCAATCGGCTCATTCACGACCTCTGACAGGAAAATTCGCGGCCTATTGGCCGAATCGACAGCCGGTTGCTTCACAAAATGACTTTTTTATGCAAGAAATAAGTTGACATTTCCGCAAATTTGCTGATAAAGTTCAGCCTCCGGAATTTTCCGGATATTAACACGTAGTCACGTATGGGAGAAGTAAGTAAATGGTCAACGGAACTGTGAAGTGGTTTAACGACAGCAAGGGGTTTGGCTTCATCGAGCAGGAGAATGGCGAAGACGTGTTCGTGCATTTTTCGGCCATCGGCGGCGACGGTTTCAAGTCCCTGACCGAGGGGCAGAGCGTCACCTTTGAGATCGTCAAGGGACCCAAGGGCCTTCAGGCTGCCAACGTCACCAAAGCCTAAACCAGCCCACCAGACATAGCGTAGAACTTTACCAAAGGCTCCGGATCACTCCGGAGCCTTTTTAATTTCCGGTTACTGCACGCCTCTCCCGCGACCAACCGACGAAACCCTTGGAAAAACATTGGACAGGGTGAGGGGGAAGTTGCCAGGTACGACTCCGTGGCAGCTTCCCCCTCACCCCAGCCCTCTCCCGCCAGGGGAGAGGGAGCAAAAGCTGTCTTACGGCCATTCGATCTTGTCGAAGTCGATCAGCAGCGCGGTAGGAATGAAGGTGTCGAGCTCGCTGATCTCCTTACCCAGGAGTTTCTCGGTAAAGGCACGAAACAGCGCCACCTCTTCCCGGAAGATCTCGTCGAACGGCGCCGCGAGGCCCGGCAAGGCGAGCGGGTCTTCGTCGGTGAAGTTCAGTGTGCACCATTCGTCGTCCATGACCCCGCCGTCCGTGTCGATCAGCGGCAGGCCGTGCAGCCGGCAGGTCATCGGCCGGTGCTGGTAGACCAGACAGCGGCCGTCGTCGCCCAAAAGCACGCAGGGGGTCTCGTCCTCCTCCGGCATGAGCAGTTGCCACTCTTCTTCAGGGCGGTAGTTGAGCAGGTAGGGGTGGTCGAACTCGGGCCACTTTTCGCGCAGGCTTGCCAGTCGAGACAGGCACTTTTGTCGCACCGCGTCTTTCACCTCGGCGGGCAGGGATTCGAAGCCAAACCTGAGATAGTAGGCGTCCAAAAGCGTGATGTCGAAAAGAGCGCGGCAGCAGCCGGAGCAGCCGTCCCTGCAGGCGATCTTGTCGGGATAACGCCTCATCGACTTGGCGAACCAGGAGTCGACCAGGGACAGTAGCGCTTGTTGTTGTTTCAGCAGTCGTTCCATAAATTCCCAAACCCAATAAAAACGGCGGCAATGTCAGTTATTGCCGCCGCCGGTGCCTTGCATATTCACGGATGTACTAAGCCAGGATCTCGGACTTGGTGAAGATCGACTTCAGCCAGTAGCCTTCCTTCTCGATGTTCTCGCGGCCGCCCTCTTCCCTGTCTACCAGGGTGACGACGCCCAGCACTTTCATGCCTTCTTCCTCGGCGCGCTTGATCGCTTTCATGGAGGAACCGCCGCTGGTTACGACGTCTTCCACGATCACCACCCGGGCACCGGGCTTGAAGTTCTTGCGCCCTTCCAGCCAGGCGCCGGTGCCGTGGCCTTTCGGCTCTTTCCTGATGATGAAGGCGGGGATCGCTTTACCTTCCAGGAAGCTCACCACCGAGGTGGCGGTGGCGATCGGGTCGGCGCCCAGGGTAAGGCCCCCTACCCCTTCCACGCCGGCCACGTCCTTGATGGCTTCAAAGAACAGCTTGCCGGTTAAGTAGCCACCCTCGGGGTGCAGGGTGGTCTGTTTGCCGTCGAAGTAAAAATCGCTGGCCCGGCCGGAGGCAAGCACGACGTTTCTCTTCTCGTACGACAGCTCGATGATGATCTTCTTCAGCCTATCCTTTTCGGTCATCGTAGTTCACTTCTCCTTTTCGAATAGTCCCATCTGCGGCTCTTCTTCCTGGCTGAGACGCGGGAATTGAACCGGGTAGTCACCGGTAAAACATGCATTGCAGAAGCTGTTTTCCTTGCCGACGGATGCCATGAGACCTTCTTCGGAGAGGTAACCGAGGGAGTCGGCCGTGATGTAACGGCGGATCTCGTCGATGGAATGGGACGAGGAGATGAGCTCTTTGCGGTTCGGGGTATCGATGCCGTAATAGCAGGGGTAGCTGGTCGGCGGCGAGGAGATGCGCACGTGCACCTCGGCTGCGCCGGCGTTGCGGATCATCTTGACGATCTTGCGGGAGGTGGTGCCGCGCACGATCGAATCGTCGATCACCACGACACGTTTCCCTTTCAGGAGTTCGTGTACCGGGTTCAGCTTGATCTTGACGCCGAAGTGGCGGATGGCCTGCTGCGGCTCGATGAAGGTGCGGCCGACGTAGTGGTTGCGGATCAGCCCAAGCTCGAAGGGAATGCCCGATTCCTCGGCGTAGCCGAGGGCGGCCGGCACGCCCGAGTCCGGGATCGGGATGACGTAATCGGCGTCCACCTTGTGCTCGCGGGCGAGCTGGCGGCCCTGCTCCTTGCGGACCATGTAGACGTTGCGGCCGAAGATGTGCGAGTCGGGACGGGCGAAGTAGACGAACTCGAAGATGCACGGGGTGTGCGGCGCCTTGCGGAGCGGGAAGTAGGAGTTCATCCCCTTCTCGTCGATGACCACCACCTCGCCCGGCTCGATTTCGCGGATGAACTGGGCGTCGATCAGGTCGAGCGCGCAGCTCTCGGAGGCGACCACGTAGGAGCTCCCCTGGCGGCCCAGGCAGAGCGGGCGGAAGCCGTTGGGGTCGCGCACCGCGATCATGCGGGTCTCGGTAAGAAACAAAAGGCAGTAAGCCCCCTGGATACGGCTCAAGGCATCGGTGAGCCGCTCCAGGAGCGAGCCGGCCTTGGAGGTGGCGAGCAGGTGGACGATGATCTCGGTGTCCATCGTGGTCTGGAAGATGGAGCCGTAGGCCTCCAGCTCGTCCTTGATGAGCTGTGCGTTGACGATGTTGCCGTTGTGGGCGACGGCGATGGAGCCGCGGGAGTAGTCGACCATGATCGGCTGCACGTTTTTTATGACCGAGGAACCGGTGGTGGAGTAGCGGACGTGGCCGATGGCGGATTTACCGGGGAGAGACTTGAAGATCTCCTGGTTGCCGAAGACGTCGGCGACCAGTCCCATGCTCTTGTGCGAGAACAGGTTCCGGCCGTCGGAAGAGACGATCCCGCAACTCTCCTGCCCCCTGTGCTGCAGGGCGTACAGCCCGAGGTAGGTGAGGTTTGAGGCCTCCGGGTGGTTGAAGATCCCGAAAATGCCACACTCTTCTTCCGGTCTGTTGAACATCATTTCATCCACTAGCGCTGCTCCTTTATGCGTGAGGCAAAACTTTAAATTCACTTGGACGCGTTGCCGACTTTCCGTAGGGTGGGCAGCCCTCTGCCCACCAATCCGGCAGCTCCGGCTGGAGCAAGCGGCGGACCGCGTGGGCACGGGGTGCCCACCCTACGTGTTCGGTGCGGTAGCTAAAAATTCTCGTTTACGTACGCGGCCGCGTTCTTGAAGAAGATGAGCCCGTCGCCGTCCTCGGGGAGCTCTTCGCGGGTCCAGCGCGGGTGCTGGGTGCGGTGCACGAAGGCCTCCGGGTGCGGCATCAGCCCCATGACCCTGCCGGTTTCGTCGCAGATGCCGGCGATGGCGTTTGTGGAACCGTTGGGGTTTTCCGGGAACTCCATGGTCGGTGCCGTGTAGCTCTTGTCGGAGTATTTAAGGCAGGAAAGACGCTTCTCCTCGATCAGTTCCAGGGTGCGCGGCTCGTCCACCAGGAACTTCCCTTCGCCGTGACGCACCGGGAGGTAGATCCCCCCCTTGATGCCGCGGGTGTAGAGCGACGGCGAATTCTCGTCGCACTTGAGATAGCACCAGCGGTCCTGGAAGCGGCCGTTGACGTTACCGGTCAGGGTCGCCGTCTGCGCGAGGTAGTTGCCGCCCAATGCCGGCAGCATCCCCATTTTCACCAGGAGCTGGAAGCCGTTGCAGACGCCGAGGATCAGCTTGCCGTCGGCGATGAAGCGCTGCAACTGCTCAAGGATCCTCTCGTCCTTTCCTTCCACCGTCGCATAGCGCAGCCGGTTGGCCTGCGCCTTGGCGCTCCCCAGGTCGTCGCCGTCCAGGAAGCCGCCGGTCAGGTTGAGGAAATGATAATCGTCCAGGCGCACCTCGCCGGACATCAGTTCGGAGAGGTGCGCGATGCGAGCCTCGTCGAAGCCGCCCAGCCGGCAGGCGTGCGCGGCCTCGGTTTCGCAGTTCGTGCCGTTGCCCGTTATGACCAGAGCTTTAGCCTTTGTCATCTAGCGATCCTTTTGTTTTTTGTGTAACCCGACACAAAACGTCTCATTATTACATAACCGAAAAAATACGTCACTGAATTAGATGCTTACCCGCAGGCGTTCACGGGGACAAGCACGGTTGTCATCCTGAGCGCAAGCGAAGGATCTGCTTTTGCTTTTACACCAAGCGGTTTGAACCAACAGCAGATCCTTCGCTACGCTCAGGATGACAAGCACCACCGCGTCCCCTCCCCCCGCCCCCTCCCGCAAGGGGAGAGGGAGGAAGGCTTACAGCTCCCGAAGCGGCGCCTGCCACGCTTCCTTGAGGGCGGCAAGCTCGGAGCGGACCACCTGGCCGCCGGCGACGCCGGTTATGACAAGCACCTCTTCCTCGGTCACCTCGCCGATCCTCGCGTAAGCCGTACCGGCCATGGCCTGCTCGAAGGCCGCGGCGTTCTCCGCCCGCACGGTGACCAGCAACCTGGAGGCCGACTCGGAGAAGAGCAGCACCTGGTCGCTCCTGTCCTTGGCCTCCCCTTTGAAGGCCACCTTGCCCAGATCGAGCTTGATGCCGAAGCCGCCGGCAAAGGCGGACTCGGCGGCAGCCACCGCGAGCCCCCCGTCGGAGAGGTCGTGGCAGGAGGCAACCAGCCTGGCGTTCAAGGCCGCATGGTAACCGCGGTAGGTGGCAAGTGCACAGGCGGCATCCACCTTGGGCACCGTGTTGCCGACGAAGCCTTTCAGCGCCAGGTACTCGGAACCGCCCAGCTCGTTCCCCGTGGCACCCAGGAGATACACCTGATCGCCCGGACGCTTGACGTCCATGGTCACGGCGAGCCTCGCGTCTTCCATCTTGCCGATCACCGAGAACAAAAGGGTCGGCGGGATGGAGATCTTGGTGGTGCCGTCGTAGAAGTCGTTTTTCATCGAGTCCTTGCCGGAGATAAGCGGCATGGAGAAGGCGGTGCAGTAGTCGTAAAGCGCCTTGTTGGCCCGGACCAGCTGCGCCATCTTGTAGGGACCGTCGGGGGTGCGCTCGGACAGGACCGGGTCGCACCAGCAGAAGTTGTCCAGCCCCGCGATCAGGTCGAGCGAGCCGCCGACCGCCACGTAGTTCCGGAGTCCCTCGTCGATGGCGTTGGCGGCCATGTCGTAGGCGTCGATGTCGCTGTAGCGCGGCGAGATGCCGTGGCTCACCACCACGGCCTCGAAGGAGTCTAAAAGGGGCCGCACCACTGCGGCGTCGGAGGGACCGTCGTTGGTAACTCCGGTAAAGGGTTTCACCACGCTGCCACCCTGGACCTCGTGGTCGTAACGGCGCACCACGCTTTCCTTGGAGCAGACGTTGAGCGAGGATAAAAGCCCGAGCACGTCGGCTGTGTAATCGGAAGTCGCGGCGATGGCCGGCTCGGGATGAATCGGGGCCTCCCAGCGCGCCGGGATCTCCATCGGCGGCAGGCCGCCGTGCAGGAAGGAAAGCGGCAGATAGCAGACTGTCTTATCCCCGTAGGTCATGTGGAAGATGCCGGAATCGGTGAACGAGCCGAGCACGGTAGCTTCCACGTTGAAGCGCTTGGCCATGGTCATGAACTCGTCGATCCTGTCGGGGGGGACGGCGAGGCTCATGCGCTCCTGCGCCTCGGAGATCAGGATCTCCCAGGGGGCAAGGCCCGGGTACTTAAGGGGTGCAAGCGACAGGTCGAGCCGGCAGCCGCCGCATTCCTGCGACATCTCGCCGACCGAGGAGGAAAGCCCGCCCGCGCCGTTGTCGGTGATGAAGCGGTACAGCCCCTTGTCGCGCGCCCGGATCAGGAAGTCGAACATCCTTTTCTGGGTAATCGGGTCGCCGATCTGCACGGCGGAGACCGGCGAGTTCTCGTTCAACTCCTCGGAGGAGAAGGTCGCGCCGTGGATGCCGTCCTTGCCGATCCGGCCGCCGGTCATGACGATCAGGTCGCCGGGGACGATGTGCTTCTCGTGGGCGGGCCGGCCGTTGACCTTGGCGGGCATGAGCCCCGCGGTGCCGCAAAAGACCAGAGGTTTACCGGCGAAGCGGTCGTCGAATACCAGCGAGCCGTTCACGGTCGGGATGCCGCTCTTGTTGCCGCCGTGCTCGACCCCTTCTACCACGCCCTCGAAGATGCGGCGCGGATGCAGAAGGCGCTTGGGGAGCTCTTTTTCGTAGAACGGATCGGCAAAGCAGAAGACGTCGGTGTTGAAGATCAGCTTGGCGCCCATGCCGGTGCCGAACGGGTCGCGGTTCACGCCGACGATGCCGGTGAGCGCCCCGCCGTAAGGGTCGAGTGCCGAGGGAGAGTTGTGGGTCTCGACCTTGAAGACCAGCGACCAGTCGTCGTTGAAGCGGATGACGCCGGCGTTGTCCTTGAAAACGGAAAGGCAGTAGTCCTTTTCCCCCTGCGCCGCCCGCACGTCGGCGGTGGTGCGCTGGATGTAGCTCTTGAAGAGCGACTTGATCTCCTCGCGGTTCCCCGCGCCGTCCTCGTAGCTTACGTTGGCGGAGAAGATCTTGTGCTTGCAGTGCTCGGACCAGGTCTGGGCGAGCGCCTCAAGTTCCACGTCGGTTGGCCTCGCGCCCAGGCCAAGCTTTTTGCGCTCCTCAAGCACTTTGGCATCGCGGTAGTGGGCCTGGATGATTCTCATCTCGTCCAGTGTGAGCGCCAGCACGCCGTCGCGGCTGATGCGCATCAGCTCCTCGTCGCTTACCTCCAGGTTCACCTCGTTCACTTCGACCTTCGCCTCGACCTGCACCTTCGGCACGAAGGCGGCGACGCCACCCTGCTTTTTGAAAGTGTCGGTGGAAAGGATCTGGTAGCGCTGGATGAGCGTGTTGCACAGAAGGCCGGTGGCGATCTTTTCGGCTTGCGCCTCGGAAAGCGAGCCCGAGATCAGGTACTGCACCGAGGTGTAGACCGCCTCCCCTTCCTGCAAGCGGCGCCCGAGCAGGTAGCTCAGCGCTTCGCCTGCGGTGCGGCCGACGTTGTCGGTGACGCCGGGGCGGAAACCGACCTCGATCAGGTAGTCAAAGCCTGCCGCGGCCGCACGATCGATGGAGAATTCCTGGATGACCGGGTCGCTGAAGGGGCCGGCCGCCGCACGGCTCAGTTCCTCTCCGGTAAGTTGCGCGTCGACCGTATAGACGTCGATGGTACGGACCTGGTCGACGTTTAAGTGGAGGAAATGCTCGATCTCGCGCTTGATCCGCTCGCCGCGGGGGTCGCGAACCTCGTCCTTAAGGGTGATTTCAATCCTGTGAGCCATGGCTTGGATCCTTTTCTAAGAGAACCGTCCTGGTTGGGTACGGGATGGTGATGCCGTGCTGTCTGAAGCTGTCCATGATGGCGCAGTTGACCCGGTCGAGGGCGACGCCCACCTCCGTGTAGTGTTCCACCCAGAAGAAGAGCGTGAGTTTGAGGGCATGATCGCCGAAGGTGAAGAAGTAAGCCTCCGGCGGCGGGTCGTTCAACACCCCTTCCACCGAACGGGCGCACTGAAGCATGAGTTCTTTGACCTGCCGCACGTCGCTTTCGTAGGCGACCCCCACCTCGATCTTCCCCTTGCCCAGCGCGTCCGGAAAGGCCAGGTTGATCAGCGTGGTGTTGCACAGTTCAGAGTTCGGGACCACCAGGTAGGTGTTGTCGAGCGACCTGATCTTGGTGGAGCGCAGGCCGATGTCGATCACGTCGCCGACCTGGCTTCCCAACTGGATGCGGTCGCCGATGCGAAACGGCCGGTCGAGCATCAAGGTGAAGCCGGAGATCATGTTGGCGAGCGTGTCCTTGGCGGCAAGGCCGATGGCCAAAGAGCCGACCCCGAGCGCGGTGACGAGCGAGAGGATGTCGTAGTTGAAATGCTTGAGCGTGATGATGAGCGCGGTGCCGAACAGGAAGATGCTGCAGAGTTTCTGCACCAGCGGCACCAGCTGGCGGCTCATCTCCGGCCCGGCCACCCTCTCGCCGTAGCGGTGCAGCACCTCGTCCAGTACGCGGTAGACGATGGTGGCGAGGATGGTGACGTTGACCACGAACAAAAGACCGGAGGCGGCGACCTCCAGGCGCGGCGGGAACGGCAGGCGCTTGATGGCGAAGTAAAGACCGGTGCAGTTGACCAAAAGCGCAGCCGGGGCGGAAACCCGCGCCAGGATGCGGTCGGTCAGCTCGGAAGCGCTTCCCCCCGCCAGCCGTTTCGACACCCGGAAAAGCAGCATCACCACCAGACGGGAGACGAGGTAGAAGGCGCCTAAGATCAGGAAGCTGATCAAGAGCTGCTTCGCCCAGAAGAGGAGGAAGATGTCCCCCTCGTCCGGGGTGAAGAAGGAGAGCAAGTTATCCACCAAAGACCCTCGTGAAGATGGTGTCGACGTGCTTTAAGTGGTAGCCCAGGTCGAAGGCTTCCTTGATGTCGTCGGCTGCGAGGAAACCGGCGACTTCCGCGTCGTTTAGGAGTTCGGTCTGGAAATCCTTCCCTTCCTCCCAGACCTTCATGGCGTTTCTCTGCACCAGTGCGTAGGCCATTTCGCGGGAGGCGCCGGCCTCGGCGAGTTTCAAGAGCACGCGCTGCGAGAAGATCAGGCCGCGCATCTGGTTTAAGTTGCGCATCATGTTTTCCGGGTAGACCACCAGGTTCTGGATGAGGCCGATGGCGCGATTGAGCATGAAGTCCAAAAGGATGGTGGCGTCCGGGCCGATCACCCTTTCCACCGAGGAGTGGGAGATGTCGCGCTCGTGCCACAAAGGCACGTTCTCCATCGCGGAGACGGCGTAGCCGCGGATCAGGCGGGCGAGGCCGGTCAGGTTTTCGGAGAGCACCGGATTACGCTTGTGCGGCATGGCGGAGGAGCCCTTCTGCCCCTTGGAGAAGAACTCCTCGGCTTCCAGCACCTCGGTCCTCTGCAGGTGGCGGATCTCGATGGAGAACTTCTCGATGGAGGAGGCGACCAGCGCCAGGGTGGTGAAGTACTCGGCGTGACGGTCGCGCTGCAGCACCTGGGTCGAGCAGGGAGCAGGCGTCAGGCCGGCCTTACTGCAGACGAAGGCCTCGACCTTGGGGTCGATGTTGGCGAAGGTGCCGACCGCGCCGGAGAGCTTGCCGTAGGAGATAGTGGCGAGCGCCGCCTCCATGCGGGTCAGATTGCGGGCCATCTCGTCGTACCAGAGCGCCATCTTGAGGCCGAAGGTGACCGGCTCGGCGTGGATGCCGTGCGAGCGCCCCATCATCGGGGTCATCTTGTGCTCGTAGGCGCGCACCTTGATCACTTCCATCAGTTTCTTGACGTCGACGATGATCAGCTCGGCCGCCTCTTTCAGGAGCATGGCGAAGGAGGTATCCAGGACGTCCGAAGAGGTGAGCCCCAGGTGCACGAAACGGGAGTCGTCGCCGATGTAGTCGGCCACCGAGGTGAGGAAGGCGATCACGTCGTGCTTGACGGTGCGCTCGATCTCGTCGATGCGGTCCACGTCGAAATTCGCCTTGGCCTTGATGCGCTCAACCGCCTCCCGGGGAATCCTCCCCATCTCGGCATGCGCCTCGCAGGCGTAGATCTCTATATCCAGCCACTTCCGGTAGCGGTTTTCCGGCTCCCAAATGCGGCTCATCTCGGCACGGCTGTAACGTTCGATCACGAATAATCCCCCTTACGTTCTATTTAGAGTTGAAATAATTATTGCTTGTCATCCTGAGCGATAGCGAAGGATCTGCTTTTGAAGGGGCGCAAGCCCCTCAATGTAGCAGGAAAGGGCGTCCGCTGTCTACCCCTCTCAGATGGCGAGCACGCCGCTGGGCATCTCCTGGCAACCCACGTGTACCGCGGGCGCGCAGACGTTCTGGCCGTCCAAAAGAGCGCGGGCAGCCGCCAGGGCCAGCTCCGGCAGGTTGTTGGTTTCGGAGAGATGGGAGAGAAACACTCCCTCAAGGTCCGGGTGCAGCAGTTCTTCCAAAAGGCTTGCCCCCTGGACGTTGGACAGGTGTCCGTGGTTCGAGCGTATCCGCTGCTTCAAGTGCCACGGGTAGGGACCGTTTTGCAGCATCTGCTCGTCGTGGTTGAATTCCAACACCAGTGCCCGGCACTCCTTCAGCTTCTGCTGGGTGAGCCGGGTGGCGATGCCCAAGTCGGTGGCAAAACCGATGCACCCTTCCCCGCTTTCGATCCGGAAACCGACCGGGTCGCAGGCGTCGTGGGTGATCGGAAAGGGATCGATGGAAAGCCCGTGAAAGGTGAACGGGGTGCCGGGATCGAACTCGACCGTCTGCACCTTGCCGATCACGTGGCGGGCGGCCTTAAGGGTCTTGGCGGCGCCGAGCACCGGAATCTTGAGCTTCCTGGCCAAGGTCCCCACGCCCCGCACGTGGTCGGAGTGCTCGTGGGTGACCAGGATGCCGTGAAGCGTATCGGCGGCCACGCCGATCGTGGCGAGCCTATTGATCGTCTCGCGGCCGGACATCCCCGCGTCGATCAAAAGGCGGCAGGAGTCCGACTCCAGGTACAGCGAATTTCCCTTACTGCCGCTTGCCAGCAGGCTCAGCCGCATCGTCCCTCCAAAAGCACAGCCCCGCCCCGCCGGCCAAGCCGGACGCGGGGTCCAAAACCTCATTTTTATACAAGAAACGCTCGGGACATTCAACGGAAACATGCTGAGATTTGCTTAACTCAACATCCCCCCTCTCCTGGAGGGGGCTAGGGTGTGGGGGAATCCTTCAACTGAGCAGTAGGATGTGGAAGGTGGAGCCGGGGAAGCGCTGAGGATCGTACCCTGTGGACTCCACCCAGATCTCGCCGCCGTGCATCTCGGCGATCCCCTTGGCGATGGAGAGCCCAAGGCCTGCCCCTTTCCCCTGGAAGGTGACCTTGCCGGTTGAGTGTTCCTGGATGTTGCCCACTTCGTAGAACTTGTCGAAGATGCGCACCTGGTCGTCGCGGTCGATGCCGATGCCGGTGTCGGCTACGGTGACCTCCAGGAACAGGTGG
>Ga0209415_10000815_pt1 | contig 58750 bp, 46 predicted proteins | sample PeaSoiSIISIP2007_FD_187696 | JGI IMG/M metagenome (GOLD analysis project Ga0209415, IMG submission 187696) | Peat soil microbial communities from Weissenstadt, Germany - SII-SIP-2007 (SPAdes) (version 2) | ecosystem: Environmental > Terrestrial > Soil > Wetlands > Peat | place: Germany... | reverse complement strand
GCAATGTCATGCTGCGCGAGGGCCAACCCTTTTTCCTGGATTACCAGGGCGGCCGCAAGGGTGCGCTGCAATACGACATCGCTTCACTTTTATATGATGCAAAGGCCGATCTGCCACCGGAACTGCGCCAGCAATTACTCGATCTTTATCTTGAAAGACTATCTGGTTTCATGAAGCTTGAGCGCACTGTGTTCATGCGGCATTACTATGCCTACGTTTACGTGCGAATCATGCAGGCGATGGGAGCCTATGGTTTTCGTGGCTTTTATGAGCGCAAAGCTCATTTTCTGCAGAGCGTGCCGTACGCGCTGAAAAACGTCCGTTGGCTGCTTCACAATGTGACGCTCCCTATCAAGTTACCAACTCTGATGGCGGCATTCAGGAGTATGCTGGCCTCTGAGAAATTACAACAAGTCGGTTCTGACTCCGAGAACCTCGTCGTTACGATCGCCAGCTTTTCATTCCACCAGAGCTTGCCGCACGACGACACCGGACACGGCGGAGGGTTCGTTTTTGATGCTCGCAGTCTCCCGAACCCGGGCCGCGAGGAGCGGTTTATGAATCTCACGGGCAAAGACACACCCGTGATCAACTATCTGATGCAGGACGAGACCGTGCATCAGTTTCTTGCTAACGTCATATCATTGGTGGACGCCAGCGTGAGCAATTACCAGCGTCGCGGCTTCAAGAGTCTGATGGTGTCTTTCGGTTGCACTGGAGGACAACATCGATCAGTGTATCTGGCAGAGCAATTAGCAAGACACCTGCGCGGGAAGGGCGGGCTGGAAGTGGTCGTGAGGCATAGTGAATTGGAGAAGCTAGGTAAATGAAAGCGATGATCTTGGCTGCGGGCCTAGGCACGCGCTTGCGGCCACTGACCGACAATCGCCCCAAGGCATTGGTGGAAATCTCTGGGCGTACCCTGCTAGAGATCACACTTCGTCAATTGTACGCATTCGGAATCCGCGATGTGATTATCAATGTGCATCACTTTGCCGAGATGATTCTAGATTACCTCCAATCGAACGATAACTTTCACATGCGCATCGAAATTTCTCGTGAAGACGTCTTGCTCGATACTGGGGGCGGACTGAAAAGGGCCGGCTGGTTCTTTCTCGAAGATTCCCAAGGTTTGGATGAGCCGTTCATCTTGCACAATGTCGACGTAACAAGCACGATTGATCTCCGCCGCATGGTGCAATTTCATACTGAGAATCAGGCTCTTGCAACACTGATGGTACAAAACCGCGAGACTTCCCGATACCTTCTCTTTGACGAGCGACTTCAGCTCTGCGGCCGACGGCTTGGACGCGATCAGAAAGCTGAATTGGTTCGATCTGCACAGCAGTTGCAGGCGCTGGCTTTTTCTGGCATCCACGTTATTTCGCCTCGTCTTCTTACGAAAATGACTGAAGAAGGTATTTTTTCCATTATTAGCGCGTATCTCCACCTCGCTGCTCAAGGAGAACGAATCCTCGCCTTTCGCGGCGATGAATATGATTGGGTCGATTTCGGTAGGCTAGATAATGTGAGGCAGGCCGCACCGGACCTAAAGCAAAAGGCACTTCTCTAACACGCCCACGACATCCGTGCCATGAATCCCTTCAGGGCAGACCGAAGCTCGGCCAGCGCCGAGGCTGTGTCTCGCCACTATTCTGTCCGCTTTTGATTTCAACAACGCACGCGATTGCCATTCGCAGGCAAGGTGCGGTAGCACCAAGCCATGTTACACAGCACCGGACTCTTGCTGGCCGCAATTGTTTGCCTTTTCCGCTCGCGGCGAAGTCTCTGGGTCGAAAACGCAGCTCTTCGGCTGCAACTCGCGGTCTATAGAAGACGAAAACATCCGAGGCCTCGACTTATCCTGCTCCACAAATTGTTCCGAAAGATGGCAAGACGGTTTTGGTCTGGCTGGAAGCAGGCCCTCCTTTCGTTCAGTCCCGAGACTGTGGTCCGCTGGCATCGTTCTGGATTTGCACTGTACTGGCGGGCGATTTCAGGAGTACGTCGAGCGATTGGCAGAAAGAGGGCTTCCAAAGAGCTCCGACATTTGATCTTCCGCAGGGTCGCGGAGGATCCCACGTGGGGCGCGCCGCGAATCCACGGCGAACTCCTGATGCTCGGCTTCGACGTTTCCGAAAGAACAGTCCCGCGTTGGGTGAAGCGAGCGCCTAGGGATCCAGAGCCAGCCAAGCCATGGCTCGCGGTTACCATGGATGGAGTCGATCTGCCCCCTAGCTCCGCGCACGGGATCATACGACACTCGAATCGCCTAGCCGCAACTCGCATGTCCGTTCTCGGTACATCTCGGTACAATTCAGAGGAAAAATACGCAGCGTATTTGCCCGTAAGCGACACCAGGCAGACGACTTAGAGTTTTCGCGCAGATGGTTCGTAGCCAGACGCTCTATCCAGCTGAGCTACGGCCGCATCCTAGTGAATTGTGAAATTGTGGCATTCTTGAGAACTATTTTCTTGCCGAGAAACGATTGCTCCGTAGCGCGCGCGGCGTCTTTATATCTCTGGGTTGTCTGAGTCGGCGACGCGCTGGGAGTTCTCAAAGAGACGCCCGGCGATTGCGCCGAAGAGGAAGCCGCCTACGTGCGCCATGTAAGCCACGCCGCCGCCGGACTGTACATCTGCCACTGAGCCAATCTGGCTAAAAAGTTGGATGAGGAACCAGAATCCGATCAGGAGCGCCGAGGGGATTTGCCTGACGCTGACGAACCAGCCGATGATCAAAACCGAGCGGATGCGATCGCGCGGATAGGTGACGATGAACGCGCCCATCACACCGGCAATTGCGCCGCTCGCGCCCAGGTTCGGAACCGTGGAGTGGGGCGAAAGCGCGATCTGTGCGGCGGATGCGGCGAGTCCGCTTAGGAGATAAAAGGCCAGATAGCGCACCGAGCCCATCGCGTCCTCGATCTCCGGGCCGAACGCCCACAGGAACACCATATTTCCGATGATGTGCATCCAGCCCGCGTGCATGAACATCGCCGTGAGAATCGTGATCAAGTGATGACCGGAGATGATGTCCGCGGGAACTTCCATCCACTGATTTACAAATGCGTCGCCGCCGGCGAGCTCCAAGGCGAAGACGATCGCATTGACGACGATGATCGAAATCGTGACGAAGGGAACGCTTCTGGGGCGGCGCGTGGCGTCCGACAATGGGATGAATCCACCCAATCTGGCTTCCTCCATTGCCGACGCGCATCGGCGCTTGTGAATCGCACGCCGGCCTGATTTTGAAACCGTGCCTCCATGCTTATACATCAAGACCGGGGCTTGGTGTCTAGATGGGGTTCGCGGAGCGCGGAGTGTCACCTGGTTGTAACAAACAGTCGCGCTTTCGGGCGGGTGCCGGCCCGGAATTAAAAAAACTGATTTTCAATTCGCAGCGATTGGGCGCAGTATGGGTTTTCGATGTAGAGTGGTCGGCGATTCTTCAGCTCGCTGCCTGGCGCGGAATCGCCGGCGAGCCGAATGGCCTCAGAATCCGAAGCGTTGAGGAAGGCCCATCATCAATGAACACTGAGAAGTCCTCCGTTAGTCCGGACGCGCAAACTCGGAGCCTTACCGAAGGTCCGGGGTGGAAGGCGCTCGAGGGGCACTTCGCGAAGATTCGCAATCTTCATTTGCGGCAACTTTTCGCGGAAGATCCCGGTCGCGGCGAACGGTTGACCGCGGAAGCCCCAGGCATCTACCTCGACTACTCCAAGAATCGCGTCACCGACGAAACGATGCGGCTGCTCGTTGCCCTGGCCGAGGAATGCGGATTGCGCGGGCGCATCGCGGCGATGTTCGGTGGCGAACGGATCAACGTGACGGAAAAGCGCGCGGTGCTGCACATTGCTTTGCGCGCGCCGGAGGGCGAACGGATTGTGGTGGATGGCGCGGACGTGGTGCCCGAGGTACACGCGGTGTTGAAGCGCATGGCGGCGTTTGCGGAGCGCGTGCGCAGCGGCGAGTGGAAGGGATTCACGGGCAAGCGCATCCGCAACGTCGTCAACATCGGCATCGGCGGCTCGGACCTGGGGCCGGTGATGGCGTACGAGGCGCTGCGCCACTACAGCCAGCGCGAGATGACGTTTCGTTTCGTCTCCAACGTGGACAGCACGGATTTCGCGGAGGCCACGCGCGATCTCGGTCCGGCGGAGACACTATTCATCGTCTGCTCGAAGACTTTCACGACGCTCGAGACTCTGACGAACGCGAATACGGCGCGCGACTGGTGCCTTCGCACACTTGGGGACGATCGCGCGGTGGCGAGGCACTTCGTCGCCGTGTCCACGAATGCGGAAGGGGTCGGGAAGTTCGGGATCGATACTGCGAACATGTTCGGGTTCTGGGACTGGGTCGGCGGGCGCTATTCGATGGAATCGGCGATCGGCCTTTCGACGATGATTGCGATCGGGCCCGAGAATTTTCGCGCGATGCTCGCGGGATTCCATGCGATGGACGAGCATTTCCGCAGCGCTCCGTTTGCGCAGAATCTGCCGGTGCTCATGGGATTGCTCGCAGTGTGGAACAGCAACTTCTTTGGCGCGCACACGGTGGCGGTCCTGCCGTACGAGCAATATCTCAAGCGCTTTCCCGCGTACTTACAGCAACTGACGATGGAGAGCAACGGCAAACACGTCACGCTTGGCGGGGCGCCGGTTGGGTATCAAACGTCGCCGATCTTTTGGGGCGAGCCCGGGACGAACGGCCAGCACTCGTTCTACCAACTCATCCACCAGGGCACGCGGCTGATCCCGTGCGACTTCATCGGCTTTTGCCAGGGCTTGAATCCCATCGGCCATCATCACGAGCTGCTGATGTCGAATCTTTTTGCGCAGACCGAGGCGCTGGCGTTCGGCAAGACTCTGGAAGAAGTGAAGGCCGAGGGCACGCCGGATTGGCTCGCGCCCCATCGCGTATTCGAAGGCAATCGTCCGACCAACACAATACTCGTTGAGCGTCTGAGGCCGGAGACGCTGGGATTGCTCGTCGCGCTGTACGAGCACAGCGTCTTCACGCAAGGCGTCATCTGGAACATCGACTCGTTCGATCAGTGGGGCGTTGAATTGGGCAAGGTGCTGGCGGCGCGGACGATCCCCGAACTGGAGAGCGCGGACGAGCCGAAGCTCTATCACGACAGTTCGACCAACGCGCTCATCCGGCGATATCGCCGGCTCAAGAAGTCTTAGCCAACACTTTCTTCCGCAATCGCGACCGCAACGGACATAGGAGTGACCCAGCCATGGAAAACAAAACTCTCTCTCCCGATTTGCTTCAGAAGATGGACGCCTATTGGCGCGCCGCGAATTATTTGTCGGTCGGACAAATCTATCTATACGACAATCCGCTGCTTAAGCGGCCGCTAAAGATCGCCGACATCAAGCACATGCTGCTGGGGCACTGGGGCACCACGCCCGGACAGAACTTCATTTACGTGCACTTGAACCGGATTATCAAGAAATATGACCTCGACATGATTTACGTTTCTGGCCCCGGGCACGGCGGCCCCGCCGTTGTGGGCAACACGTATCTTGAGGGCACCTACAGCGAAATCTATCCCAATATCAGCCAGGATGAGGACGGGCTGCGGAAACTTTTTATTCAGTTTTCGTTTCCCGGCGGAATTCCCAGCCACGCATCGCCGGAGTGCCCGGGCTCGATCCACGAGGGTGGCGAACTCGGCTACTCGCTTAGCCATTCGTTTGGAGCCGTGTTCGACAATCCCAATCTTGTCGTCGCCTGCGTCGTCGGCGATGGCGAGGCGGAAACCGGACCGCTGGCCACCGCGTGGCACTCGAACAAATTCCTCAATCCCGCGAGCGACGGAGCGGTGTTGCCAATCCTGCATCTCAACGGCTACAAGATTGCCAATCCGACCGTTCTCGCCCGCATCACCCGTGAGGAGTTGGAACAATTGCTCCGAGGCTATGGATGGACGCCGTACTTCGTGGAGGGGCATGAGCCCGCGCTGATGCACGAGGCCATGGCCGCGACGCTCGACGCGGCAATTGAGCAGATTAAGAAAATACAAGAGGACGCCCGTGTTCATGGCAATTTGACGCGACCGCGTTGGCCGATGATCGTCCTCAACTCACCGAAAGGCTGGACGGGGCCGAAGGTGATTGATGGTCTGCAGATCGAAGGCACCTTCCGTTCGCACCAGGTGCCACTTTCCGACCCAGCTGCAAATCCCGAACACCTCAAACAGTTGGAAGAGTGGCTGAGAAGCTACCGCCCAGAGGAGCTTTTCGATGAGCAGGGACGCCTGAAACCGGAACTAGCAGATCTGGCGCCCACAGGCGAACGACGCATGGGCGCGAATCCCCATGCCAACGGCGGCATTCTGCTGCGCGACTTGCGCATGCCGGATTTCTGCGACTACGGAGTGGACCTGCCGTCGCCGGGCGTTCGGGGCATTGGCGACACTCACGTGCTCGGTCGTTTTCTGCGCGATGTCGAGAAGCTGAACAGAGAACAGCGGAATTTCCGGGTCTTTGGCCCCGACGAGACGCTCTCCAATGGGCTGGAAGCGCTCTTTGAAGTAACCAAACGCCAGTGGGATGCTGAGACGGTGCCGAACGATGAATTTCTCGCGCCCGCCGGCCGCGTGATGGAGATGTTAAGTGAGCACCAGTGCGAGGGCTGGCTTGAGGGCTACCTGCTCACGGGGCGCCACGGACTCTTCAATTGTTACGAGGCGTTCATCCATATTGTTGATTCGATGTTCAACCAGCACGCGAAATGGTTGAAGGTCACGTCCGAGTTGCCGTGGAGGCGAAAGATCTCTTCGCTGAATTACCTGCTGGCCTCGCACGTCTGGCGTCAGGATCACAACGGATTCACGCACCAGGACCCGGGTTTCCTGGATCACGTGGTCAACAAGAAGGCCGAAGTTGTGCGGGTTTACCTCCCGCCGGATGCCAATTGCCTGCTTTCGGTGATGGATCACTGCCTGCGCAGCCGCCACTACGTCAATGTCGTCGTCGCCGGCAAACACCCCGCGCCGCAATGGCTGACGATGGACGCGGCCATCAAACACTGCACGGAAGGCGTCGGCATCTGGCAATGGGCCAGCAACGATCAAGGCGTTGCACCCGACGTGGTCATGGCTTGCTGCGGGGACGTGCCAACTCTTGAAACGCTCGCGGCGGTTTCCATCATGCGCGAGCATCTGCCCGAGCTGAAAATTCGAGTCGTAAATGTCGTGGACCTGATGAAGCTGCAGCCGCAATCCGAGCATCCACATGGGCTGAGCGACATGGAGTTCGACGAACTCTTCACCAAAGAAAAGCCGGTCATTTTTGCGTTCCATGCCTACCCATGGCTCATCCATCGCCTGACTTACCGCCGCACGAACCACGACAACATTCACGTCCGCGGCTACAAAGAGGAGGGCACCATCACCACGCCCTTTGACATGACAGTCTTGAACGATTTGGATCGCTTTCACCTCGTGATGGACACGATCGATCGCCTGCCGCAGACCGGCGACAAAGGGATCTACCTCAAGCAACAGCTCAAGGACAAATTGATCGAGCACAAGCGATATATCGATAAGAACGGCCAGGACATGCCGGAGGTCCGGAACTGGAAGTGGAGCGTCCCGAAGTAACGGAGTTTGCCACGGCACACATGGGGAGTTCGTTGACTTTGCCGAGTTTCATGGATAGAGTTCGCCCGCGTTGCTGACCAACTGAGGAGAAAATATGAAATTCAAAGTCTTAGGCGGGTGTGCGCTGTTTCTGTTCTCCGTTGCGAGTGGCTCGGCGCAAACGAAAGTGACCTCGACCGGCAAGTGCGACAAGCCCACCGTGATGCAGAGCGTTCCGCTCGGCGACACGGACGGCCATGCGTTTGTGCTCGATCAAGGAAAGTGCGCGACGACGGGAGAAGTCGCGGGCGCTCAGAGCAAAGAGGGCCTGTATTCCGAACACGGAGAGATGCGAGGGACGCACGCAAAGGTGTGGGGCTTCTATGTGGAGACGTACGACAGCGGCGACAAGATTTTCTACACCTATCAATCTACGGGCACGATGAAAACGGATGGCAACGTGCTGAAAGCGACCAATACCTGGCAGATGGTGGTCGGCACGGGCAAGATGAAGGGCATTAAGGGCTCCGGCACGTGCGCTTCCACAGGAAACGACGATGGAACCGATAGCTACACGTGCACGGGCACGTACACTCTCGCGACAGCCGCCCCGGCGATGTAATCGAATTTCAAGGGCACAAAATTGCTAAGGGCAACCCTGCAGGGCTGCCCTCGCATTCCCCTCCTCAGCGCCGTCACACATCCTTCACTCTCCCAATTTCTTCGCACAGCCGGGCGGAAAGTGACCGGCGCAGGTTTTTTATCGTACCACTAAGTGTTCCGACTAGTAAACTTATATTCTAAATCTGTCGTTTCGCTGGCGCCCGGGAACGATGATACCCCGGCTGCAAGGAGTTGCGCATAAGCGGATCGTTTTACGACAATTTGGGCCCTCGCGCCGGGCGGCGGCTCGAATAACGCGCGCGTTTTCAGTAGTTTGTACGCTGTTGAAATTGGGAGGGAAAGTGCTTCCACGAAGGTTGTTTCCGCCCTATAGTACCGCATTAATGAATAGGGAAAGTTGAGAGCATCGGTTCGACCCGAACTGGGCCCCAGGATTGGCAACAATGCCCGCGCCGAAGAGTGCAGATCGCGCACGACGAGAGCCGAAACGCTCGAGTAACGGGAATGCCGCGCCGCTTGGCTCGGAGAGCAAGTCGGCAGGAGCAGCGAGCTCGAGCCAGGAGCGTCTGTCCGTCCTGATCGTCAATGGCGACAATATGGGCGGCGAGCTTCTTGCCAGCGCTCTCAAGCGGGGGCGCCATCATTATGATGTTGCCGCACTCGCCGGTGGATCGCAAGAGATAGCCCGTCGATTACCCAAATACAAACCGCACGTAACTCTCATCAGTGCGGAGTTGCAAGACGGGCCCCGCGCCGGTTTCGATATTCTTCTCCAGCTCCGGGAAATCCATCCGGCTGCCCAAAACGTGATGTTGTTGGATGACTGTCAGCGGGAACTCGTGATCGACGCTCTGCAGAAGGGAGCGCGGGGCATTTTTTACCGCAGCCATTCAGTGCGGGCCCTATCAAAGTGCATCCGCGCCGTCCATGAAGGGCAGATTTGGGCTGGGAATACGGAAATCGAATATCTACTTGTCGCGCTCGCCCAGCTCAACCCGCTTCGTTTCAGCAGCGCGGATGGAAAGCCTCTTTTGACGCGGCGCGAAGAGGATGTGGTTCGTCTGGTCGCAGAAGGCATGAAGAACCGGGAGATCGCGGCGTCGCTGCAAGTGACGAATCACGCGATCCGGAACTACCTCTACCACATTTTCGATAAGCTCGGGATTTCCACGCGCGTCGAACTCGTTCTCTACAACACGACGCACCCTAACAGCCCGAAACCCGCCTCTGACGCGATTCTTGTGAAGGCTCGCGGTAAGCTTCAAGCGTAGCGTTATTCCTTTTTCGCTTCTCGTCCGATCTCCCGATTCCACGCTTTCAGCCCGCTCTCGATCGATGAACTACCGGGCGAAATCGTGCCCGAGTGCCCGCCGAGGGAGAGTTCCAGCGAAAGTTATCCGCAAGGCCGCAAGAATCTTGTGTCATCAAAAGTAGTCTATGTACCGAATGAAACGGGCGCCCTGAGATGGCGTCCAGCACAGGCGCTGCGGCGCGCCAAGTTTAAGGGTCGGGGCAGTATCCGTTGGAAATGTGGCCTGTGCACTATGGAACAGTGGACTCTTTGCTACGCCGCCGGAGACGACCGTCTCCCCCCTTCGCAGGCAGCATGGTGACTAAAAGGAACACAGAGATAGTTACTACAGAACAACTCACCCACCACAGAATCGGGACTTGCCCCTGATGTCACGCGTCCCACGGCAGAGAGAGTTTCGGTCCCTTGCGACTGCGTCCGTCGCTTTTTATTCTTCCGCCACCGGCGATGGGTGAGTGTTTTGGAATGCGTGTCGCGAGAGTGAGTCCAACATGGCCCGGAAGATGATGGAACGGCGAAAGCTCACTCGCTACCCGTTGAACGTTCCCGTTTTCTTCACGTGGCGAGGGAAGGGCGGCCCGCTTCTTCGCGGAGAGGGATTGACGCGAGATATCAGCGCGTCGGGTGCCTACGTACTTTCGGTTGCTTCACCTCCTCTGCGCGCGGTTCTAAAAGTGGAGTTCGCTTTGCCGCGGCCCTCCGGCAAAGGGCAGACGCGCATTAAAGGCAAGCTGGTGGTCCTGCGGATTGATCGCAATGCAAAGGCGGGAAAGCGCGTCGGGTTTGCGGGTGAAGCGTCGCATGTTTGGTTTCCCGCCAGTGCGCCGAGCTAGGGGCGCGAACCTGATGATTCGCGAGGCTCGGGATCGCATCTGAGTCGCGGAGTGAAGCGATAGGCCCTGGAATTGAAGTCAAACGCATTTCCGCATAGCGATTGGGACTGAGAGGGCGAAGCTGTGTCTGATTGCCAGTTGATTTTCGAACCCGCACAGGCTCTGCCGGTTGAGGAGCCGAGCTGGTACGCAATCCAGACGGTGGCCCGGCACGAGAAACGAGTGGCGAGCCATTTGCTCTATCGGCAAATCTTCACGTTTCTGCCGCTGCTTCAGCAAGTACACGAGTGGAGCGACCGGCGGAAAAGCATCCAGGTGCCGCTGTTCAGCTGCTACGTGTTCGTGCGCTATCCACCGCAGCGGCAGATTCGGGAAGCGATCCTGCGGACGCCGGGCGTACTGGGATTTGTGGGAGGGCACGGGCAGGGCACGAGCATCCCGGGCGAGCAACTCGACTCGATCCGCAAATTGCTGGAGGAAGACGTGCCTTTCGCGTTTCATCCCTTTCTTCAAATTGGCCAGCGCGTCCGAATTCGCGGAGGCTGCCTCGACGGCGTCGAAGGGATTCTCGTCGAAAAAAACCGCGATCAAAGCCTGATTGTTACCGTGGCACTGCTGCGCCGATCCCTATCGATTCGAGTCGAGGGATACGAATTGGAGCCCGCGTGAGCCTCCAGGCGAGCGGCGGAGTCAGGGAGAAAACCGCCGAATGAGCGAAATGCGGCAAAGCATCTCGCAAATCGCCGAGGGTACGGCGCCCCAGGAAATGCCGGGCGTTCCGGGAGTCGCGATGTCCACCGTGGCGAGATTCCTGCGGCACTACGACCTTTTCGAAATGCCCTTTGGCGTCACACCGGATCCGCGGTTCTTGTATCTCGGCGCCAAGCATCGCGAGGCGCTGGCCGCGCTTGAATACGGAACCGAGACCGAATGCGGGTTCCCGGCGCTCATCGCCGAGCCGGGAATGGGGAAGACCTCGCTGCTCTTCCAGTATCTCGAGCGATTGCGCGGACGTGCGCGCACCGCTTACATCTTTCAGACGGATGGCGACTCGCGGGACCTGATGCGAAATCTCCTTCGAGATCTGGGCATCGAAACAGCGGGAAAAGACCTGCACGAGATGCGTGTGTCCCTGCAGCAACTCCTGATCGCGGAGATGGAGGCGGGCCGCCGGCTCATTCTGGTGATTGACGAAGCCCAGATGCTCGATACGTCCGTGCTGGAATCGGTTCGGCTCCTCTCGAATTTTGAGACGCCGGCCGCCAAACTCATGCAGATCGTTCTGGCCGGGCAGCCCGAACTCTCCGAACGGCTTGCGCGACCCTCACTCTCCCAATTCCGGCAGCGGATCTCCTTTTTCATTACCTTGGACCGCTTCACGCCCGAAGAAGTTCACGCTTACATCGAGCACCGCCTATGGGTAGCGGGCCACAAGGGAGCGGCACTTTTCACGCCCGGCGCGCAGCTTTTGGTTGCCGACAGAAGCGAAGGCATTCCACGCAATATCAACAATATTTGCTTTAGCGCGATGTCGCTCGGCCTGGCGACGAACTGCAAAAGAATCGACCGCGAGATGATCGCGGACGTGCTGTCCGATTTGGGGTTTGGTCTGCCCGCGCGGCGAACGGAACCTCCCGGCCTCGATGCGCGCGAAGCGCAGGGCGCGCTGAAACCACATTTATCAATCTCAGGGGCGAGTACGCCCCCACCGCGACGTTGGCTCGCTCGCGTGTTTGCGCTTACGGCGCTGCTTGTTGCTCTAGGTTGGCTCGCCATTTTCCAAGATCGCCCGGCGGAACCGTTCGAGATTGCGCGACCCCCGGCGAGTGGCGAGGTGATTCGCTTCGCGCCTCCCGGCACAGTAGCGATACCGGCCCAGCCCTACAGGTCGGTGGCTACGGAGGTCCTGGCAACTCCGAACGCAAGTCATTCGGTGGGCGGCAAGGCAAGAAATGAGTGAAGAATTTAGAGAGCGGCCCGGCCAGAGTTGGGAAGAATATTGGGCCGTGCTGGCTCGGAGGCGCTGGCTGATTCTCCTGCCGCTCTTCCTTTGTTGGGCTGCGGTGTGGACCATCAGCTGGCTGCTGCCGGTCGAGTATCAATCGGGGGCAGTGTTAGGGGTCGATCGCCAAAAAGTGCCCGAGCAGTACGTTGCGCCGGAAACGACATTCAATCTCGCGGACTGGCTGCAAACCGCGACGCAACAGATTCTCACCCGGCCCCGGCTCCAGCAGATGATCGACGAGTTTCAACCTTCTTCGGGCAGCAGTGTGGCGGGGCTTCTCCTGGAATCCGCGGATCCCGTCAATCGCTTGCGCCAAGACATTCAGATTGAGCCAATCGAATCGCCGGCGCGTCCGGGCAGCTACAACGCATTCCGGATTTTGGTAACGGCCGAATCGAAAGAAGCTTCCCGTGAGATCAATGAGCAGGTGACCTCGCTCTTCATTGCGGAAAACACGATGGGGAAACGCCAGCGGTCGGAAGAGACTTCCGCGTTTCTGAATGACGAACTTGCCCGCGCGCAGGAAGACGTGAACGCGCAGGAGGCCCGAATCACAGCGTTCAAGAGACAACATCTGGGACAATTGCCGAGCCAGTTGCAATCAAACGCCCAAATCCTCGCCGGACTGCAAACGGAATTGCAGAGCGTTCAGCGAGCGCTCGACTCCGCAAGGCAGCAGAAACTCTACCTTGACTCTTTATTGCAGGAGTATCGCTCCGCGCAATCCGATGCCGACGCCGGATCCTCCAATTCGCCGGCATCCCAATCGCTCGACAAAGAATTGATGGACCTTCAGCTCAAGCTGCAGTCGCTGCGCTCCAAGTACACGGAGGATTATCCGGACATTGCCATGGTGAAGGAGGCGATCGCCAAGACCGAGGAGTTGAAAAAACGCCTCAACTCTTCGGCGGCGGGCCCTGATTCCAGAGATCGCGCGCCGCGCACCGAAAGCCTCGAATCGGGATCCGCGACGGACGCGCATCAAGACACGCCTCCTTCGATTATGCAGGCCCAAAGCCAGCTCAAAGCGAACGCCCTGGAGATTCAAAATGATTTGCAACGCGAGCGAGAACTCGAATCACAGGTCGGCGTCTACCAGACCCGGCTGAATTTGGCCCCGGAAACAGAGCAGGCGCTCGATACGCTGTCTTCCGGCTATGACGAGACCAAGAAAAACTACGACTCCCTCCTGCAAAAGCAGATGCAATCCCGGCTCGCGACCAGTCTCGAACAAGGTCAAGGTGGCGAGCAGATGGAAATCCTCGACCCGCCGAGCCTTCCGCAAAGGCCGTCATCGCCCAGCCGGCTGCGGATGAGTCTCGCCGGCCTGGTGTTAGGCCTCGCGGTCGGGCTGGCGCTCACAATTTTTCGAGAAATCAGCGACGCTCGCGTTCAGAACGATGCGGAACTCGAGGAAATTGTTGCCGCCCCCGTTCTGGCGGCAATTCCCCCGTTGAGCACGCGCCGGGAAAACGCAGTCCGCCGGGCACGGGCTTGGATGGAAGTTATCGTCGCAGCGGCAATCGTTTCGCTCGTCGTCGCCGGCAACATTTGTTCGTTTTACAAAGGATGATGGTTCGGTGAGCCGCCTCTACGAAGCCTTGAGCAGAATGAGAGTCAATCCCGCTCCGCTTGAAACTTCCTCGCGCGTGCTGGGCGGCTCCGTCCGGGAGATCAGCGAAAACGAAAAGCGGGCCACGGAACTTACGTTCGGTGAGCCGGTGATGCTGAGCGTGACCGAGGAATCGCGACTGGTGACGCTCACCGCGCGTAACTCGCTCGGCGCCGACAAATTCCGCGCTCTGGTGAACCGGCTGACCCGCGTGCGAGAGAAAGAACGGCTGCGCTCGATACAAGTCACAAGCAGCGGAGTGGGAGAGGGGAAGACCGTCGTCGCCGCAAACCTGGCATTGACCTTCGCGAAGCACGCGCGCAGCCGGACGCTGCTGGTGGAAGGGGATTTGCATCGCCCGGCGATTGCGGCGAACTTCGGATTGCTCCGCTTGCCGGGATTGCTCGATTGGTGGTCGAGCCCCGGTAGCGGACTGGCGAGCTACGTGCGCCGCGTGCAGGGCGCTTCGCTCTGGATTCTTACGGCCGGATGCGCGCGCGTGCAGCCTTCGGAGCTTCTGGCGTCCGGGCGATTCAGGCAGTCCTTCGCGGAGATCGCAGAACAATTTGATTGGGTGGTGGTGGATTCTCCGCCCATGTCGCCGGTTGTGGACGTCAATCTTTGGGCGCGGCTGGTGGACGGCACGATACTGGTCGTCCGCGAGGGCGTGACTCCAATCAAGCGGCTCAAGAAGGGCCTCGCGACCTTGGACGAGCCAAAGCTCATCGGGGTGGTGAGGAATGGAGCGTCCGATCTGGAAGGCGAAGACTACGAGAGCCGCTTCTACTCCGACACCCGCGGGCCGCTTTCGTGACGGAGTACACCCAGTTTCAAGGCATCCGCAGCGGCAGCGTTCCCCTGGATGTTGCGGCGGCGGTCAATTTTCTCGCGGGGCTGGCAATTGCAGGCGTCATGTTGCTTCTCTACGCGCCCGTTTTGGGGCCGCAGGTCCAGCAATGGTGGACCGATCCAAATTACAGCTATTGTTTTTGCGTGCCGGCGATTTCGGGATGGATTTTATGGCGCGAGAGAAAGCGTTGGAGCGCGGCGAACCGCCGGCCGAGCGTTTGGGGAATATGGATTGCGCTCCTCGCCATGGGCCTGCTGATAGCGGGAACCCTGGGCGCCGAGCGATTCACGGCGCGGATTTCATTCGTCGTGCTGATCGCCGGTATCGTTTTGTTCCTGCTGGGAGGCGAAACGCTGCGTCTCGTCGCGTTTCCACTTGCCTATTTGGTTTTCATGGTGCCCTTGCCGGCGATTGTCTTTTATCAATTGGCGTTGCCCTTGCAACTCGTGGCCTCGCGATTGGGCGCGGAAGGACTGAATGCGCTTGGGGTGCACACGATGCGTGAAGGCAATCTGCTGATTCTTCCCAACTGCACGCTAGGCGTGGTCGAATCCTGTAGTGGCATTCGCTCGCTGCTTTCCATTTTCGCCGCCGTCACCGCTTGCGGACATTTTGCCGGGCGCGTTTTGTGGCGGCGCTGCGCCGTTCTGCTTTTCGCGGTCCCGGTAGTGATTGCATGCAACGGCCTGCGCTTGATCGCGGACGGTCTTCTCAGCCGCGCCGCGGGCCCGCAAGCGGATTCCGGCTTGATCCATTTGGCTCTTGGAATGGTTTCTTTCTTAGTCGCGTGCGGCGCGCTGCTGCTAGCCGACGAGGGCCTTGGCATCCTCACGTTGAAGTTCGCTCCTCGCGTGCCTCATTGAACGTTTGCGCAAGATTGCTGACGCTCCTCTTCATCCTCGCCGCGAGCGCAATTACGCTGCACAGTCTGCAAGAACAGAGACAAGCAATCCTGCGCCAACCGCTTCAGAGCTTTCCCTCTAGGATCGGCAACTGGCGCGGCTCGGATCGCCCGTTCGAGGCGCAGTTCGTTCAGGAACTCGGCGCCTACGATTACCTCAACCGCGTCTATCGCGGCGGCGCGCAGCCGGTCGAGCTCTACATCGGATTTTATCGCGACGAACATTCCGGAGACGCCATTCACTCGCCCAGAAATTGTTTGCCCGGGGCCGGATGGGAGCCCATCCATTCCGCAGAGGTGCAGATCGGCTCGGCAAACGGCGGCGCGTTGCTGGTCAACGAATATCTGGTGCAGAAGGGAAGCGATCGCGACCTCGCTCTCTACTGGTATGAATCTCACGGGCGCGTCGTGGCGAGCGAATATCTTGCGAAATTCTGGCTGGTGGCGGACGCGATTCGCAGAAAAGGCACGGACGGCGCGCTGATTCGGATTTGGACCACGGCCGCCGACGGCGATTCCGCCGCCGAAGAACGCGCCGTGGCCTTTGCCCAAAGCGTGCAGCAGCGGCTGGACGATTTCTTGCCGAACTAGTGCGACGCTGACCCACAGCCTGCGGCGTTAAGGCGGAAAGTGATACGACAGTGACGAAAACATTCTTTTTACGCGCCGGGATTCTCCTGTGCGTGCTCGTGACGATTGCAAAAACGGCGGCGGCGCAGCCTGCAAGCGCGAATACGCCGTCTTCAAGCGCTGTCATTCATGAGAGTCTGACGCCCTCCTCAAATTCACCGGGCGAGGCCCAGTTTTGGCGTGAAATCCTCATTCGCCCGCTGGCTGACGATCAGGATAAAGCCCACGACCACGACGGCGATGGCGGCTCTGATCACCGGCGCCACAAAGATCCCGATCCCGGGCCGGCCCCGGTTCCGGAACCAGCGACCGTCCTGCTATTCGGCGCCGCTCTGCTCGGTATCGGCACGCTCGTCCGGCGCCGCAGCCGCGTGATTCACAAATGATTTACTGCCCATCGAGGTTTGAGCGATTTTGAAAACTCCAGCGATCAGAATCTCGCAAACGGTTGTCCCGGCGCGGACGCTGCTGCTCGGAGCTACGGAGGCCGTGATTGCCTACCTGGCATTGGCCCTTGCAGCCGCCGTGCGTTTCGGAGACGACGGAGTCCTAACTCCGGGCCACGATGGTGGCGGCCTCAAGCTGCTCGTGGTTTGCGTCATCTGCCCTCTGTGCCTCTACTACTACGATCTTTACGATTTTGAGCTTTTCCAAGACACGGCGGGCGTCCTGTGCCGCGTATTGCAGGCGTTCGGAACGAGTTCCATTCTGCTGGCGATTGTTTACTTTTTCTCACCCTCCCTCCAGATTCAAGCCGGCCAATTCATACTGGGCGTCGTTTTCATGGGGTTTTGTTTGGCGGGGTGGAGAAAAATGTTTTCCGCCTTCAGCCGATCGCCGGGAGTGGTGGAAAGAGCCATCGTCTTGGGCGACGGCCCGCTGGCGCTGCCTTTGGCGAAGGAGATCGAAAATCGTCCGGAGCTTGGATTGCGCCTGATGGGAAGACTTACCCGCTTTGGTGAGCCTGGAGGACTGGGGCGCAATCTGAAAACGATTGGGGAAATCAGCGAGTTGGAGGAGATCACGGAGCGGGAAGGGATTAGCCGCGTTTTTGTGGCGTTGGACGATCGCCGTGGCGCGCTCCCGGTCGAGACGTTGCTGGCCCTCAAAGCTCGCGGCATCGTGGTCGAGGACGCGGCTTTGTTTTATGAGTCCGCCACAGGCCGAGTGGCGCTGGGTTCCACTCTCGGAAGCCGGATCCTTTTTTCTCGTGGCTTCCGCGTTTCGCAGGCCATGCTCGCCGCCAAGCGGATTCTGTCTCTGGTTATTTCACTGGTCGCGGGGCTGCTCGTTTTGCCGCTGATGGCAAGCGTCGCGGCGCTCATCTGGCTTGAGAGCGGAAAACCGGTTCTGTTCGTCCAGGAGCGTGTGGGGCAGGGCGGGCGGACGTTTAAGCTCTACAAGTTTCGCTCCATGAACGTGCGCGGCGCGCGAGACGCTGCGCCGGGCGGGTCATCGCATTCAGCGGCGCAGGACGATTTGCGGCTCACGCACATCGGACGCTGGATCCGCCGCTTACGATTCGACGAACTCCCGCAGCTTTACAACATTCTTCGCGGCGACATGGACATCGTGGGTCCGCGCCCCTTCATGCTCGAAGAGGAGACGGAACTCAGCCGGCGAATTCCGTTCTACAAGGAGCGCTGGGCTGTCCGGCCGGGCGCTTCGGGCTGGGCGCAAGTCCGGCGACCGTACTGCACGACGCTGGCGGACAACGAGGAAAAGCTCTCTTACGATCTCTTTTATATCCAGCACATGTCATTGGGATTCGATCTCCTGATTATTTTCCAGACCATCAAGACAATGATTTTGGGCCGCGGCTCCCGCTAGGCTGCGCAGGTTCCTGTGTTCGGCATCGCCGCTTCGATGAACATCCTGTTTTGGCTCAGCGTCGCTTGGCTGTTCTACATTTACGCCGGTTACCCGCCATTGCTCTGGGTGATGGGCTCGATGCGCAAAGTCCGGTTTCTCCGCGACGCCGAATATCGGCCTGCCGTGTCGGTTCTGATTTCCGCGCGAAACGAAGAGAAAGATATCGGTTGGAAAGTGGCCGAGACACTCGCCTGGAACTACCCGCGCGAGCGCCTCGAAGTGCTTGTCGCCTCCGACGCCTCGAAGGATCGCACCGAGGAAATCCTGCGTGCGATCTCCGATCCGCGGTTTCGCTGGCTCGCAAACCATCGCCGCCTGGGAAAGAATATCTCGCTGGTGCGCCTTGCAGAGATTGCCTCCGGAGAACTGCTCTTCTTCACCGACGCCAATTCCCACATAACTGAAAACAGCCTGACCGCGATCGCCCGCCATTTCGCCGATCCCAAGGTGGGTTGTGTGACCAGTTGCGAGCGTCCGGAGAGCGGGGAGTTCGACGGGGGTATGTCTCGCGGCGAAGGCTTTTACCAGCGATATGAATCGTGGATCAATTCGCTGGAGAATCGCATCGGCTCGGTGCTGACCTGCGATGGATCGATCTTCTGCATTCGCCGCAACCTGTTCACAACGCTGGATCCCGATCTGGCCAACGACCTCGAACTTCCCCTGCGCATTGGAGCGGCCGGATTCGCAACCCTCTTTGAAGTCTCCGCATTTTCAACCGAGCGCGCGACCTCCTCCGCCGGCGAGGAATTCGACCGCCGCCGCCGCATTTGCGCGCAAGGTTTCCTGGCTGCGTGGCGGCTCAAAGGGATTCTGCGGGGCGTTCGCGTGTGGCAATTTGCTTCGCGCAAACTGCTGCGCTGGCTTGCGCTCATTCCCATTCTGCTGGCCGCGGCATCCAGTGCTTATCTTGCCGGGCGCTCGCATCTGTTCGCCTTTTTCTTGATTCCGCAAATCGCCTTCGGCGCGCTGGCGCTCGCGGGGTGGGGGTCCAACGCCATGGGAAGGCGCAGCAATACGCTCACGTCGCTGCCTTTTTTCTTTCTTCTTATCCACGTGGCCGCGCTGCTCGGCATCGTTCAAACTTGTTTTGGCCGGCGCTTTGCCCTGTGGGAAAGTCCGGCACTTTCCCGAGGCCGCTCCGCCGCGGAAGGGAAGCATGCTGCGCCGGCTGCCGAAGGTCCGGCGGGCTTGGCCGGAGCGGAGTCCGATCGATGAAATGCATCTTCTCCGTGGATGTGGAAGATTGGTTTCACTTGCTGGATCTTCCGGCGGTGGCGGACTCGGAACGCTGGCCTGAATTGCCGTCGCGCGTTGAAAAGAATTTTATCAACCTGATGGCGATCTTCGCCGAGAGCGACGTTCAGGTGACCTGCTTCTTTCTGGGGTGGATCGCGCAAAGGCATCCCCATTTGGTGCGAGAGGCGCAGCGCCTGGGCCACGAAGTCGCATCGCACGGCTTTGGCCATCAACTGGTGGACCGCATGTCGCCGCAGGAGTTCTACCGCGACGTTTCTCTCTCGAAGTGCATTCTTGAAGACATTGTCGGCCGCCCCATCCTCGGCTATCGCGCCCCGGGATTTTCGGCAACGCGAAATACGCCCTGGTTTTTCGACGAGCTCATCCGCGCCGGGTATCACTACGATTCCTCGATTTTCCCCGCGAAACGCAGCAACGGGGGCATGCCGGGTTCCCGCGAGGAGCCGCATCTGATTCGTAGCTCGCCTGAATGGTTCATCGAATTCCCCATCAGCGTTCGAGAATTTCTGAAGAAGCGGCTTTGTTTCTTCGGCGGCGGATACTTTCGTTTCTATCCGCTCTCCATTATCAAGAGGATGGCGGCCAGCGTCTTGGCCGAGGGCCGGCCGGTGGTTTTCTATTTGCATCCCCGCGAAATCGATCCCGATCAGCCCCGATTGCCGATGAGCCCGATGCGGAAGTTCAAAACGTATCTCAACTTGAAGACCACTGCTTCGAAGCTCCGCGGCTTGCTGGCATCCTTGGAGACCACGACTTTTGAGAGTTTCATCGAAAGTGAATTAGAGCCTTTTTTGTTTCGGCAACCCGCTGTCGCGCGGACGCACCGATGAAAGTGATCGTGTGCCAGGACCAGGAGCGCCTCGCCTGGGACTCCTACGTGGAGTTTTCCGTTGAGGCTTCGCAGTATCACCGGTGGGCGTACGGACAGGCGATCGAAGAGACGTTCGGGCACCGGGCTTATCGCTTGGCTGCCGCAGACAACGGTGAGATCCGGGGCATTTTGCCGCTCGTGAGGATGCGGAGCCACGTCTTTGGCGATGCGCTCATCTCGATGCCGTTTGCGAGTCACGGTGGAATCGTGGCAGACACACCGGATGCGAGAGAAGCGTTGGTCTCCGCCGTGATTGCACTCGCGCTCGAATTGCGCGCAGACCGCATCGAATTGCGGCAAGGCGCGCCCTGCGATTTGCCGTGGGTTTGCACTACGGCGAAAGTCGGGATGGAAGTGCCGCTTCCCGGGAGTGCAGAGGAATTGTGGAATCGCCTCAGCAGCGGGACGCGCAACAAGATTCGCAGCGCGCGGAAGGGCGGACTTCGCGCCGAATGGGGAGGCGTTGAATTGCTGGGCATCTTCTACCCGATCTTTGCGGAGAACATGCGCAACCATGGGACTCCGGTCTACCCGCGCCGTTGGTTTGAAAAGTTCTTTCTCCATGGTTCGGGCCAAACGCGGATCCTTTCTGTGTGCGCGGGCGGAGTCCCGCTAGGGGCGGGAATCGCCACTGTCCATCGCCGCACACTCGAGTGGCCGTGGAGCGCCGCATCCAAGCGCACCGGTTACCGAAATGCCGGCGTCTTCCTTTACTGGTCACTTCTCGCCTGGGCGATCGATCATCGATTTGATTGCGTCGATTTGGGACGCTGTACGCGTGGTGGGGGAACCTACGAATTCAAACGCCAGTGGGGCTGCTCGGAGAAGCCGTTGCACTGGTACCACTGGCTCTCGAATGGAACGAAGTTACCCGAGCTTCGTCCGGAAAATCCTCGCTTCCACTGGGCCACGCAAGTCTGGCGCCATTTGCCGCTCGCCGTGGCAAATCGGCTCGGGCCTCACGTCGTTCGCTCAATTCCTTGATGAATCCGCAACTCGTTAAGACCGCCGTGGGCGAATGGCCGGAAGAAAATCTCCGGTCGCCACTTGCGCCGCAACCACACAGTGCCGTGCATGCGTCCGCCACGGAGGCGAGCTTTCGCGCGACTTGTGCTGGGCAGGCCGAGCGTGCGCATCCGCTGCGCGTGACGTTTTGGCGGGGGCGCGTCGCGCTCTACGCCATCCTCAAATGTCTGGGAGTTGGCGCTGGAGACGCCGTCCTCGTGCCGGGCTACACGTGTTTCGCCGTCCCGCAGGCAGTGCTGTTTACCGGGGCAATTCCGATTTACGCCGACATCGCCGCGGGCGCATTCAACATTTCCCCGGCGACGATTCAAGCCGCCCTTCACGAACACCGGGTGGCAAATCTGAAAGCCATCCTGGTTCAACACACGTACGGAATTCCCACGAACGCCCCACCCATCGTGGCGTGGGCCCGGGCGCGCGGGATTGCGGTCATCGAAGATTGCGCTCACGTTTCGGGGAGTCGTTACCTCGACGAAGCCGGAGAATGGCGCGAAATGGGAAGCGCCGGAGACGCGGCCTTTTATAGTTCGCAATGGACAAAACCGATTTCCACCGGCCTCGGAGGTTGGGCCACGGCGTCCGATCCTGAACTCGAGACTGCGCTCCTGCGATTTCGCGAAGAGCAATGTTGTCCGCCGCCCCTCGGAGAACGTTTTTCGCTGGCGGCGCAGCGCGCAGCCTACAAAATTGTTTCGCGTGCGCGCAGTGGGTGGCACGTCAAACGCGCCTACAACTGGCTGTACTCGCGCGGCCTGCTGCTCGGAACCTCAACCGGGGCGGAACTGCGCGGGGAGATGCCCGCCCGCTTCGCGATGCGAATGTCCGCAATGCAAAGCCGGCTGCTTTGCAAGAAGCTCGCGGGCGCTGCGGACCACAGCCACGCCCGCGCCTTGCGAATTTCCTATGACCGCGCGTTGGAGTCAATCAGGTTTCAGCCCCTTGCCGAGCCGGCTTACGCCGATTCCGTTCTGCTGCGTTATCCCGTGCGCGTCCCGGAAAAGCAGCGCATCTTGGCCGAAGCGCGACGTCGTAAGATCGAGATAGGCGATTGGTACAGCCGGCCTGTCGATCGTCCCGAAAGTTTGCGTGACAAGACTTTTGGCTATCGTGAAGGGATGTGCCCCGAGGCCGAGCGCGCGGCCGCCGAGGTCGTCAACCTGCCGATGCACGGCGGCGTCACTCCGCGGATTGTGAATCAGGTGGCGGGCCTGCTGAAGGGATTCAGTTGATCTCCGGCACCTGCGAATCGAGCCGGCGAATCGTGGTCCTCGCACTGGTGGACGCGTTGGGATGGAAGTGCATCGAAGGCCATCACTTCCTTGAAGAAACGTTGCCGCACCGGCGGCCGCTTACAACCGTGCTGGGCTATAGCTCCGCTGCGATTCCCACACTTTTGACCGGTCGCACGCCGGCGGATCACGGACATTGGAACCTTTTCTACTACGATCCCGAAGGCTCTCCTTTTCGATGGCTCGCGCCGCTGCGGTTTCTTCCGGATGCGCTCATCGACAATCGCGTGTCGCGAAAAATAATCAAAGAGCTGGGGCGGCGCGTTCTCGGCCTCGGGCCATCATTCGAGTGCAATCTGAGTCCCAAAATCCTGCCGCGCTTCAACTATGCGGAGCCGCGAGACATCCTCGCCCCGGGCGGCATCAACTTCGGGCCTTCGATACTGGATGAGCTTGTGGCCAAGGACGTCGCGTATCGTGTCTACTCGTATCGACAACTGACGGACGCCGAAATTTTCGAGCGAGCCGCGCGCGACATCACGGCCGGCACGGCCTCATTCTTCCTTCTCTATCTCAGTGAATTGGACGCTTTCCTCCACATGCATTGCACCCAGCGGGAGGAACTGGTGAAGCGTTTACGCTGGTACGAAGAAAGGCTGAACTGGGTCTTTCAAGCCGCGCGCTCCGCCGACCCGGAGGCAATCCTGGCGGTCACGTCCGATCACGGGATGACTCCCGTGCAGCGGCATTTCGACCTGGCGCAAAAGATCGCCGGCTTGCATCTCAAAATGCCGGCAGACTACCTCGCCGTTTACGATTCGACCATGGCGAGGTTTTGGTTCTTCAGCAAACGCGCGGGAAATTCCATTCGGGCTTGCCTGAGCGATAGGTCCTGCGGACAAATTCTGACTGACGACGAGCTTCGCCGCCTCGGCGTGCAGTTCCAGGATCGCCGCTATGGCGAACTCGTCTTTCTTCTTCGTCCCGGCTGGCTCTTTTCTCGAAGCGATTTCAACGGGAGCGCCTGGCGGCCGCGCGGAATGCATGGTTACGACCCCGCCGATCCTTTTTCCGACGCGATTTTCCTCAGCAACCGCCCCCCACTCGTTCCCATGCGCACGATCGCGGACATCCATCCGTGGCTGCACAGCGCGATCGGCCTGGCCCCAACTGCATCTCCGCGAAGTGAATTCGACGAACGATTCGCGGAAGCCGGCTCACATTGACGCGCCGCCCCCTATGCGTCTTGCATTTCACCAACAGCCGCGTTCGTGGCGGCGCGGAAGAACACATCCTCACGCTGCTACGCAATTTGGATCGTCGCGAGTTTCGCCTTTATTTGGTTTGTCCCGAAGAGTGCGCGGAACAACTCCATCGGGATGTTCCCGCGGACGTTCGCGTGATTCGGATGTCCTTCCAGTCCACGCATCACCTGAGAGTTGCGATTCGCTTCGCGCGGCTCTTGCGCAACCTGAAAATCGACATCCTCCATTCGCACCTGTTCACCGCGAGCTTGGCCGCATCGCCGGTCGGTTGGGCGAGCCGCGTTCCGGTGATCGTTGAGACGCCTCACGTGCGCGAGGCGTGGCGCCACGGCGTGCTGAGGAAGTCGCACCTGATCGACCGAGTGGCAGGCCGGTTTGTGAATCGCTTCATCGCGGTTTCCAATGCGAACGCTCGTTACCTGATCGAAGGGAAGAAACTGCCAGCGAAAAAAGTAAGCGTCATCCACAACGGCTGCGACTTGCGAAAATTTCACCCTGTAGCGACGATTCCCGCGGAAACAAATGGCAGAGCAGGACGCCCCGAAAAGGGTCCGGTGCTGCTCGTCATCGGACGTCTCGAACCTCAGAAGAGCCACTGGTCATGCATCGAGGCGTTTCGCTTGGTGCTGGGGGAATTTCCAAATGCGCGCTTGATTTTCATCGGTGATGGCAGCCTTCGCCGCACTTTGGAACAGATGGCATCGGAACTTGAATTGGATGGTTCCGTGCGATTTGCCGGCCATCAACCCAATGTGCATGAGTGGCTGGCCATGTGCGACGTCAGCATATTGCCGTCGCTCTATGAGGGATTGCCGCTTGCCGCAATCGAATCGCTGGCCGCCGAGCGGCCGCTGGTGGCCACGAACGTAGACGGCACGCCGGAAGTCGTCGTGGACGGCAAGACAGGCTTGCTTGTTCCGCCCGGCGATCCACAGAAACTCGCCACGGCGATTCTCAGATTGCTGCGGGAGCCGGAATTGGGCCGCCGTCTGGCGCGCGCCGGCCGCGAATGGGTGGCCACGCGATTCAGCCAGGAGCAACAGATTCAGAAGACCCAAGAACTATATCTTCGCGAATGGGATCTGGCCGCGGCCAAATCAGGAGCGGAATCCAAGATTGTCGCAGGCTCGGTTTCGCCTGCGTAGGCGCTGGAAACATGTCGCCGGCAAGCACAAAAGAACAGGCGTCAGGGGTATCAGGGCTTCCAGCAAGCTCGGGCCCGGGACCGACGTACGGGTTGCGCTTGAGAGAGCTACGAGGTGTCATCTGCCGGAGCGTGCGGCGAGCATGCGTTGACTCATTCGGCGGCCACCTTGAGGCGATCGTTCTTACCGGGAGTCTCGCGCGCGACGAGGCTACCTACGAACGGATTACGAACTCGCACAGGATCCTCGGCGATGCCGAGTTCTTGCTCGTTTTTCAGAAACACGAAAATCCACCGCAAGCAGCAGAACTCAGCGATCTGCGGCGGCGCATCGAAGAAGAACTTCTTCGGCGGCTAGTGACATGCAAAGTTGAGTTGAGCGCGGTCCGCGCGAATTATTTTCAAGGTCTCCCGGCACATATCTTCAGCTACGAACTGAAACACTGCGGCTATATCATTTGGGGCGACGCGGACGTCTTGCGCGCGATTCCGGAATTCTCAACCGCGGACCTTTCACGCGAAGACGCCGCGCGACTCCTCTCCAATCGGTTTGTGGAAGTGTTGGAATGCGCACCGGAACTCTTTTCTGGCCAGAACGCGAAGACCCCAGCCGTCCAATACAAACTGCTGAAGATGTGTCTGGACGCGGGCACATCGCTGCTGGTGTTCCTTGGACGCTACGCGCCAACGTATCGCGAGCGATCGGAGATACTTTCGCGTCTCGCTTTCGCTGCCGTTGACGAAATCGGTCTCCCGTTCAATTTGAAATCCTTTGCGGCCCTTGTCGCGGAATGCACAAATTGGAAGGTGAATCCGCCCGAGAGCCGCGGCGCAGCCCCGATTCTCACCTGGCCCGAGGTCGCGCTCCTCGCGCATGCACTCTGGCGATGGGAGATGATCCAGCTCACGCGTGCGCCGGAGACCAGTACCGACGCGGACCTTTTCCGCGCCTGGAATCGCTCGCAATCCTGGAAAACACGAATGCTAGGTTGGGCGCGAATCGCTCGGTCCAGCGGTTGGCGCGCGAGGAGACGGCACTGCCTGCGATGGCTGAAGCTTTGCCGCGTCGCCGGGCCTCGGCTGGCAGTGTACCAAGCCGCGTTCGGCGTGCTATTCGACTCATCAGCACCAAGTGGAGCTCATAGCCCGCATGGAAAAGCACGCGATGTCTATTCACTGCGCAATCTGCTTCCGGTTACGGAAGTGGCGCCATCGGCAATCGCATCTGGTGACCGGTTGACGCTGGCACAAGAAATCCTATTGAACTATCGAGAATTTCTCATCGCAACTCGCCTGTAGTCCACGCCAAAATGCGCGTCCTATTTCTCTCCTCCACCTGGCCCTGCCCACCGAACAATGGGTTGAAGATGAGGACGTGGGCGTTGCTGCGAGCCCTCTTCGCGAACGGTCACACGATCGTGTTTCTCGGGGTGCAGGATTCCGATGGAGGCCCCGCGGACTACGCGACCATGCAAGAGATATGCGAGCAGGCAATCGCGGCGCCTGCGGACGCGGTGGTTTCCTCTTCTTCGCGCGCGCAGATTTCCCGCCTGAAGAGTTTGTTCGGTCGCAAGCCGCATTCGGTAGTGGCCACGCGCTCGAAATCGGTCGCGCTGCGCATTCGAGAGCTGCTTTCGCGAGGCGACATTGATGCCATTTTCTGTGAACAGTCCCAGCCGCTCGTCAATCTCCCTGCCACGATCACCGTGCCCGTGATCCTGGATAACCACAATGCGGAACACAGGATTTGGCGGCAGTTCCTGGGCCACGCCCCGGGATTTCTGTCGCGAAGCTATGCGCGCATCGAGAGCAGAAAACTGCGAGCTTGGGAGCGGCTTTCCTGCCATCGCGCGACGATTGCGCTGACCTGTTCGGACCAAGATCGGACGATCCTTCAATCGCTCAGCCCGCGCACGCCATTCTTTGTGGTCCCGAACGCGCTTGACACGGATCGCTATATTCCATCCGTGGCCGAAGAACCGCTCAAGCTGATCTTCCAGGGCGGGATGGATTGGTACCCGAACCGCGATGCCGTGGCGCATTTTGTGGACTCGATACTTCCGCGCCTTCGCAAATTGGCACCGGGAGTGCAATTCGTCGTAGCGGGAAGAAACCCCAGCGAGGAATTCCGCCGCCGCTTCGCCGCCGGCCGGGATGTACAGTTTACGGGAACGCTTCCGGATATGCGGCCGGAGATAGCGAGCGCCGCTGTTTGCGTCGTGCCGTTGCGAATCGGCAGCGGCACGCGCCTGAAGATTCTGGAAGCCGCCGCGATGGGGAAGGCCATCGTTTCAACGCGCCTGGGAGCGGAAGGGCTCGAGTTTCGACAGAATCAGGAGATCGTTCTGGCCGATGATCCAGCGGACTTCGCGCGCGAAGTGGCGGCGCTGCTCGCGGATCCCAGTCGTCGCAAGTGGCTCGGCTCGCACGCCCGAAAGCGAGTGCAGGAGCGTTACAGCTTTCCAATTCTTCGCAAGGCGCTCGCCTCAGCAATGGCGACGATTCCCGCCGCCCGGCCCGCGCATTGTTCCACGCTCCGAGCCGCAGTGCCGGAAGCGCGTTCCTCCGCCATGAGTTCACCAGGATGATTCTCTACTACTGGCTCGTTTGGGTTCTGCCTTTGACCAAGCATCCACTCTGGGGCTCGAGAATCGGGCCGCTGACCGGCTTCGAGTACCTTGGTCTTGCCTCGCTCGGTTACGCGGCCATCCACATCCTTCGCAACCGGCAAGCGCCGGCGTTCTTGAAGATGCCGCAAGCCGTTGCGTTATTCCTGTTCTTTTTCCTCGCAGCGTTTTCAGCGCTCGATTCGGGGGGCAACGCCTCGTTCACGGATAATCCTTTCATCGCCTACATTGCCTCCGCGCTTCTCTTTCTGATCACGCTCGCCGTGGTGGATTCGCCGCACCGGCTCCATGGCGTCGTCCTAGTGACCATCGGTTCGTACGCCTTCGCTTCTCTTTATTTGATACGCGAATGGCAATTGCAGCACGGGCAATGGAGCGCCTTCCGGCCGGGCTGGATCGCTGGCGACGCGAATTATTTCAGTTGCGCGGCGCTCGTGGCATTACTGCCCGCGCTTTATTTGACGGCGTCGAATCGCCGATTCGGGGAACGGTGTTTCTGCGCGGCCTGTTTACTCCTGATTTGCATCGCCTTTTCGCTGTGTGCTTCGCGCGGCGCGTTCGTGGGACTCGCGGCGGCCGCGGTCTTCTCCATCTGGCGCTCTCGCCATCGCATTCGCGGCCTCGCGCTCTTGATCGTTCTCGTGGTTCCGGCATCGGTGCTGCTGCCGATTTCTCCGGTGCGCCGCTTGCTGCACCCGGAAGCCGCTGAAAGGATTTCCGAAAACGCACATCTGGAAGCGTGGCGCGCTGGTTTCAGAATGATCGAAGCCCATCCCCTCGGCGGCGTGGGAATTGGAAGATTCAAAGAGGAAATGCCCGCATACTCCGCGCCGGGACTGGATGTGGACTCGATCGGGCACAATATGTTCATCGAAATCGCGGCGGAAATCGGAATTCCCGCGGCCTTGCTGTTCCTCTCCATCTTCGTGTTCGATCTTCGCGCGCTGTCGCATCTGCAAAGAAACCTGCGAAGATCGGCCGACACGCCGCCATTCGCATTCCAAATGGCCGCCGCGCTCTCTGCCAGCCTGGTTGCGCTGTTTGTTTCCGGGATGTTCATTTCCGCCGAATACCAGAAGACAACCTGGTTCGCGCTGGCCCTGGCAGCGTCGCTTTCTTCACCGGCCTGCTTGCGCGCCGCCCAGCGGGAGCAAACTCACGCTCGCGTGCGCGTATCGCACGGTATCCGATTCTCCGCGGCTCGCAGATAACCGCAAATCCCGGACGATCAAACTATGGGAATCCTCAGCAATATCTGGACGACGCCCTCGGACGACGCCGCAGTCCTGCTTTCGGCCGTGCCAAACGAAGCACGAAGTCGCATCGTCTCCGGCATGCGATGGACCGTGTGGCTTTCGCTGCTGGCCGCGCCGTTCAGCTACTGCACCAGCGTTCTGCTCGCGCGCGCTGGGCCGGAAGTGATCGGGACGTTCGGCATCTTGTCCGTCTATCTCGCGTTCGGAACGGCCTTTCTCTACATCGGCGGCGACACGGTGACGATCCATTTCATTCCTCAGCTAAGTCCGCGCGATCGTTTCTCCTTCGTCGTCTCTTATTTCCTCTTGATCTGTGCGGCGGCGATTCCCTGGATCGTTGCTGCCGCCGTCTGGTCCGGTAAATTGCATTATTTATTTGGGACGCAGATTCGCGCGCGGTCGCAACTCTTCTTGCTGTGTCTCGCGCCGGTGCCGATCCTGCTTTCTCTGGTCATTTCCTCGCTCAAAGGAAATCTGGAGATTCGCTCCGGCCAATTTGCCGCGCGATTCGTCACCATCGGCTTTTTCGTCTGCGTGGCTTTTTTCTATTTTGCCGGGCGCTCTGAGCTGAAAGCGCGCCCCGCGGCGATAATGTGGAGCGCGTATCTGCTGCTCGCGCTTGCGGCCGCGCTGGGCGGATTGGCGCGCTTGGCTGGACTGTCGGCGTGGCGTCCGGGCCTTGTGCATTTGCGCTTTCACTTTCCGCGAGGTTTTTGGCGCTATCTGATCGCCACCCAACAAGTGGGTCTGCTCTCCTTTTTCATCAACCGTCTCGACTACGTTCTGATTCTCAACGCCGCCGGCCTCGCCATCCTCGGCCGTTATGTCGCCGTCGTGACGCTGGCGTCGGTCATCACCATGGTGGGCGCTTCCTTCCTGGACCCCATCCTGCCGACGCTCACCAATTTGATTGCCGCACGGAATTTTCCCGCGGCCGCGCAAGCCTTTTCTTTGCAGATGCGCATTCTCTTCATAGTCAATGCCGCCGTCACCTTTGGCATGATCCTATTTGCGTTTCCTCTGACCGCGCTTCTTGGCCCGCAATACAGCCGCTTGGCTCCGGCTCTCATCCTTTGCGCGCTGCTGATTGGGTTGGCGGTTCCGGGCTCCGTCGGAGCGCTCCTGCTTTCAAGCGTCGGGAAGCAACAACGCGCCGTGTGGCTGGGACTCGCACAAATCGCGCTCTACGTTTCGCTCTTCTCGATGCTCTGGCGAAAATTCAATTTGATTGGAGCAATTCTCGCGTACGGTTTGGCCTTGCTCGCCTCCAACGCGTCGCTTTTCCTCGCCGGAAAATCCAGCGTGCCGTTCGCGATCTCTGTCCGCCGCCCGTACGCGGCTCTTGCATCGCTTGCGCTCGCGGCCAGCTTCTTGCAAATGGTCCGGCCCTGTCACGATGCCCTTTCAGCCTCGGCTTTGTGCTGCGTTGCGATGGGGCTCTTCCTATATTGCGGTGGCTATCGGTTACTGGAATGCGTGGGGCTGTTTCGCCAATTTGTTCCCCGTTTGGCGGACGTCGCCGGGAGCGCTCGTCCAATATGAATTTCGATCCCACGTCCGGCGCAGAAGTGGAGCGGCCTCTCGTCCCCGCCGAGCGGAGCTATGGCGCGCGGAAGGTCGTCAAAGTCCTGCACGTGGAGGTCGGGGGAAGTTACGGCGGATCGCTTCGCATTCTGGAAACGTACCTCCGGCACGCCGACAAGAAAAACGCAATTCACGACATCCTCTTCTACTATCCCACCCCGGGCGCGAAATCCCTCGCGGGCCTGGTCAGAAAGATGTTTGTGTTGCGCGCCGCCGCGCCGTCCGAGCCACCCGCCGCGCAACCTGGTTTTTCTGGCGGCAGCCCAGCGCCTCCGAACGCCGTTTCTCTTGACCGAAGCGTCCGCGATCTGCGGAGAGTCCTGCGCCTTCCCACTGTTCTGAGAACGATCGGGGGCATCGCCTCGCTTCTGAAGCGGGAAAACTATGATGTGGTGCACGTCAACAACACATTCTCCTATCAAACGCCGACGCTATTGGCCGCGAAGTGGACGAAAACGCGAGTTCTCGCGCACGTTCGCAATCCGGTGCCGGACACCAAGCGCAATCGCGCGCTTCTGCAATGCGCCGACCTAGTGGTCACGATGAATCGCTCGCTTGAGGACGAGCTTCGCGCCTGGCGAACTCCCGCATTGCTGCGAACCTGCCGCGATGGAGTCGAACTGCCCGCCCCCGACGCTTCGCGCACACTCGCCTGGCGAGCACAACTCGCGCCCCGCGGCCAACAAATCGTTGGATCCATCGGGCAATTGCAGCCGCAAAAAGGATTCGACGACTTCGTGCGCGCCGCACGGCTGGTGATTGCTTCCCGCCCGGACGTGCGCTTCGCCATCGCCGGTTCGGGGCCCTTGCGAGCTTCGCTCGAATCACTGATCGCCGAGCTTGGCTTGCGAGACCACTTCGTTCTTTGCGGTTTTCAGTCCGACGCCGCGAGTTTTCTCGCCGCGCTGGATCTATTTGTATGTTCCTCCCATTGGGAAGGAGGCCCGCTCGTGGTGCGCGAAGCCATGTTGCTCGGAAAACCAATCGTGGCCACCGACGCGGGTTGGAATCGCGAAATGCTCGCATCTGGGGCGACGGGGGAATTGGTGCCCACGCGAAATCCGCGCGCCCTGGCAGGTGCAATTGTCCAATCGCTTGCAGATCGCGGGGCCATGGCAATCCGGGCCGAAGAGCAAATTCCAGCGATCCGGCGGAACTCAGACCCAGCTTCGAGCGCCCGGCAAACCGACGCCCTGATTCGAGAAGTGTTCGAGCTTGCTCGATGAAAGAGCTTTTCGTTCTTCCGGCGGGAGAAGTTCGCGGCGCGGCATCACGCTGGAAACGAGCGATCGACCGGCCGGAAGTAATTATCGCGGAAGATAGCTACAGGCGAATGCTGCTGAACGAAGTGAATTGCGAAACCGAATGGCTGGATCTCGGCTGCGGTTGGCAGCTCCTACGGGAGTGGTTGCCGAACGGGAAGGCCGATCAGGCAGCGCTTTCGGCGCGGGCGCGGCGTCTAGTGGGGATCGACCGTGAAGTTGCGGCGATGGCGCGCAACGAATATGTGCACGAGAAAGTGGCCGGAGACTTGCTGAATCTGCCGTTTGCGGATGCTTCCTTCAATCTGGTGACGGCGCAGATGGTGGTGGAACACGTCGAGCGCCCGCTCGAATTGCTGCGCGAGGTGAAGCGGGTTCTGCGGCCGGGAGGCAAGTTTATTTTTCTAACGCCGAATTTTCTGAACTACCAGGTATTCGCGGCGTCGTTTTTGCCGGACGGACTAAAGAAACGCATCGTCCGGCACCTCGAGTTCCGGGAAGGAGCTGATGTCTTCAAGACCTACTACCGGTTAAACACCAGGCGCCGCATCTCCGCCACCGCGAATGCCGCCGGACTCTCCATCGGAGCGATGCAGTTGGTGCATTCGGCGTGGGAATTCCGGCGCATTCCGCCTTTGCTGTGGGTGGAGAAGGCCATTTTTCGATTGCTCGATCGGGAACGAATGGCGAACTTCCGAAGCTGTATCCTGGCCGTGTTAAGCAAGCCTCCGCTCAATTCCTGATCGAAAAGCCGCGGAAACGTTTCCGGCCAGCAGAGAGTCCGAATTCGCAAGGAGGAGTGGCCCCCATGAGTGAGCCCGATTATTTCGCCGTCCGGAATTTTCGCAAGGAAGTGCCGCAAAAGTTTCGGGAGTTCCCGCTGGTGTCCGACCGCGACGGATGGATTGCGCGCCGGGTCGTAAAGCAGGCGCGCAAAGTCCTGGAAGTCGGCGCCGGCGATCGGCCCTTCCTTCCGGAGTTGCTCGCCCGCGGATATTGCGGCGAATTCAAGACCATGGACGTGAATCCCGGCCGTAAATTCGATTACTACTCAGTGGACGAAATCAGCGAATCGTTCGATGCGATTCTGCTGCGTGAAGTCGTCGAACACTGCCCCCGTCCGCAGTTCTACGGCTATCTTGAGAAATTCGCGCAGATTCTCGCCCCCGGAGGCCTGCTGATCCTGACGACTCCGAATCCCTGGGCGGTGAGCTGGGTATTCTCGGATTACACCCACGTCTCTCCCTGGCCGCCGGCCGATCTATACGGCGTGTTGCGCTGCTTCGGGTTTCAGCCCATTGAAATTCTCCGGGTCGTCTGGCCTTCCAGATTTCTCTTTCTAAAGCGAATGTACCGGGCGATCCATTCGAGGTTTTACGACGTCGATTTCGCCGGCTCGTATATCGCCGTCGCGAAGAACCCAGCCGATCGTCAGAAGTGTTCGATGGCATTGATGAGTGCAGCTGAGGATGCGCCCCAATCGCCGCGCTCCTTCGGCGAATAATCGGTATAGAAAGGCAAGCCATCTTTTCGGATCAAAGTAGTCTCGTCGGCGCGATGAGTCCTCGCAGTGGGAGTCTCGCGCCCGGCGCCGCCGCGCTGAAAACGCGGGAGGAATCGCGCGCGACGATTGCGGAGTGGAGCCGCATTGACCGCGGATTCCTCACCGCGCCATGGATTCTTGCGCTCGTGGCGGCTTTCATTGCCGCGATAGTTTTCAAAGTGAGGCCGCTTCTGGCCTTTTCAGTTTGCGTACTCGCGGTCGATTTTGTTTTCTTCTGTGTGCGCCGCGCGCGAACGCTGGCGCGCCACAACGCAGACCCAAACCGGCTGGTCACGGCGGCTGATTGGGCCGCAGTGAGCCAAGCATTTCTCGAAGCCGGCGTCGCGGAGCCGACCATGAGCGATTGGGAGCGCGCCGCCGGCTACGCCGCGCACCCGCAGTGGCGAACGGATTTGCGCTACAAAGAATTGATGCGGCACTACGCTGGCGGTGTCGTGGCCGACGTCGGATGCGGCGACGGCCGGTTGTGCTGGCGCTGCCGGATCTGCGCGCCGCAAGATTACGTCGGCGTCGATGTTTCCTCGGGCTTATTGGACGAACTGCGGGAGAAGACTCACGCTCAGGCGCGAGGGGCGCAAGGAACCGCCGAATGCACCGGGCTGCCGAACGCAAGTGTGGACTTCATTGCGTGCAGCGAAGTCTTCGAGCACTTGCCCCATCCGGAACTCGCAATTCGCGAATTCAGCCGCATTCTCCGGCCATTCGGGAAGGTGGTGATCCAGTCGCCAAATGCGACGCGCATCCGCAATGCGAATCCGTTCCACATTTTCTCCTGCGCGATCGGCATTCTGTTCCCTGCGGTGTTGCTGCGGAAGAGACTCCACGAGAATACATTTGTGCGCGCCTGTACGTATCATTGGGATTTCACCCGGCAGGATCTTCGCGCGTTTCTCCGAGGCTCCGGCCTTTCTCTTCGTTTGCTCACCTGCGCCACCTACCGATTTAATCCGGAGGGTTCGCTCGTGCACCGCGTGGCGTATCGGGTGTCGCGATTGCGGCTGGCCGCTTGGGCATGGGGAGATCTTACGGTCGTGCTGCAGAAGGATGGCGCGTGATTGCGCTAATGCGCGGTCAGCCAGAGCGCGTTGCCGCTCCTGGTGAGCGTGATCACGTCGCCGAAGTTTCCCGATTCACCGCCGCACGAAAATTGCGAGAGGGGTGCGGAGCAGGCCACGCTCGCCATTGAGTCTTCATGGGCGTCGTAGGCGTTGTCGAGGTGTGTGACCAGTCCCCAATTGTCCTGCTCGCCCCAATTGTCCATCCAGGCCCAGACCGTCATGCCCACGTGGGGAATCGTGCCGGCGGAATTTTTCGCCGTCGCGAGGATGGCCGCCAGGGAATCGTAGTAGGCCTGTCCTTTGGCTTGCTGTGTCGCGTAGTTGCCGGCTGAGGGTCCGGGGAACGCGGAGAGCGGGGAATCGGCATTCGCTGTGCGATAGGAGCCGGCGATCAGTGGTTTATCCCCTGCGTTCTGAGCGATGAAGTCCAGTTGCTGTTGCGAATAGAACGCCGTCGCTTCGCCGGTAATAATCACATCCAAATATTGCCCCGCAGCTTTCAGTACGGGCGCGGGAGCGACGCCGTCCCAGGTGCCGAGTCCTGGGCCGAGGACCAGCACGTTGGGGAAAACAGACTTCACCTCCGTACGGAACATGCCGAAGTACCAGCCCGCGGTCGTTTGCAAAAAATTGTCCAAGTCCGCCTTTACTCCCGGTGCCATCTGTGCCACCTGTGTGCCCGAAATCGCCGGAGTCAACCCGTCCCAGGTATTTCCCAGCCATGCTTGATGCGACGCCCTGAAATCCTCATCCAGTAGCCCCGTCCCGATTCCCCACGCATTCTGGATGTAACTCGCAGTAATTGCTGCGCCCGCGGCGGGAGCCTCTCCGGACGCAAACGTAACGGTCAGCGCGCCGGTCGCGTAGTTGATGCTGCCTGTTGCGAGTGACGGGCCGAAGATCACGCCGTTTCCCGTGTCGCCCGCCACCGCATTTGCGCCGACGAATACCTGCACGGAGTTCGCGCTCGGCTGAAGATTTTCCAAGGTGCGCGCGAAGGTGAGCGTCGCGCCGTCTCCCGTGCCCACGGGCTCGTTCGTAATTTGCGTTCCCGAAGAATCGAAGGTGGTGTAATGCGAACCCCAAGCGGAATTGAGCGCGGCGATCGTCGTGTACTTTGCTTCGAGCGCGTCGTGCAGCGCTTTTTTTGAGTACAGTACGGTGTCGACATAAACAAAGCCTAGGCTTGCGTTCGCCGTTTGCACCGGCGATTCGCTGAGAATCATCAATGAGAGATTGAAATTGTTGTGGCCGGGAGGGATCGTCGGGAAGTCGGGGCCCGATTCAAAGCCCATCAACTCGTCGGTATCGTCCGCCATAATGCCGAGAAGATATTTTTCGTTTGGAGAGCTCTGAATGGCCTTCATCGAATAATCGCCTTTGAGAAAACCGTCGAGCCAGGTCTGCATCTTGGGATCGAAATAATCGCCGATGCCGCCGGGCGGCGCGTATCCGGTGAAAAACGCGGTGTGTCCGTTCATCATGTTCTTGATGGGTTCGGGTAGCAGCGTGGCGACTTGGCCGCCGCCTCCATCCACCGGGGTGTTGCGCATCGCGTAGTAAGCGGGCCGCGCGTAGTGAATAAACGGAAATCTGACCGAGAGCGTGCCGCTGTAAAGCACGGGCCAAAGCTGGTTGTGCGAGTAGATGCCGACCGTGTTGAAACCCCAGAGCTGCAAGCGCTGAAGTGTGGCGTCCAGCCAGGCCTGCGTGTTGTTGGCGTATTTCGCGGCAAAAGCGGCCTGGGCCGTGCTGTCATTGTTGTAGATCGTCTCTTCGACATCCTGCTCAAAAAATGCGTTTCCCGCCGGCGTGCAGAGCCACCAGTGCGCACCGATCTTCTGCGTGTGGAACCAGCCCGTCGTCTGGGCGCACGCCAGTGCCGTGCGGCCGCCGTAGGGATCGAGAGCGGGCCCGGCAACCGAGAGATTTAATTTCAGTGGCGCGGGCGCCGATTGGCCGCTCTGGTCCGTCACTTCGATGCTGGCGCTCGAGGGGCCCGGCTGGACGGGAGTGCCGGAGATTTGTCCTGCGGCCGGGGTCAACGTCAATCCCACCGGCAACTGGCCGGAGCTCACACTCCACGCATACGGCGGCACTCCCCCGGCGGCTTGCAGAGTTTGTGCGTACGGTCGCTGAAGCATCGGCTGCGGCAAAGAGCTGGTTGTGATGGTCAGCGGCTGGGCCGCAGGTTTCTCGGCCGTCACCCCGATGCAGCCAGAGAGCAGCACGGCTAGTGGTAACAGGATTGAGAACGCCAGTTTGTCAGCGGCGGGGAACATGAGAATTAGTTTTGTGCGGCTGCCACTTTGAGCCCTCAGTAGCTGCAAGCGAGACAACGGAGCGGCCGAAAACGCCCGACCCGGCGCGAAACTTTCCGGATGGAAGAGGAGCAACGCTATAAATCGTAGCGTGGAGTATCACTGATGTCCATAATAAAGTTTATTAACTTCTGTGATAATTAGTTCGAATCTGCGCGTGCGTACAAGGAGCGCGATTTCCGGCTATCCCCCGGAACCGCGAGATTCTTCGTCCGCTGCGGCGGTCTCTGAATGACCGTCCCTTTCCTCGCGGCACCGGTGGAAAGTGTGATGTGTAACTGGCGTCGCGGGTGTGACGTTAGGACGATCGCTTCGCCTGTGAATGAGAGGGGAAAGGCGCTGGGGATTTCTTGACGTGGGTCGCAGGGCATCATCTAATCGACGGGGACAAATGATTTGAAAGCACTCCTTCACACTATTGCGAGGGCATTGTTTCATGCGGGCGGGTTGGGCCTGCTGACGCTGGGGGCGCTTGATTCGTCGCCCCTGGTGGTGCCGATGGGGAATGATCTTCTCGTGCTGGCGCTCTGCGCGCGCTATCACGAGCGCGTGATCTATTACGTGCTTATGGCCACGGCGGGCTCGCTCATCGGCTGCTTCGCTACGGATTGGATCAGCCGGAAGAGCCAGAGTGGGTTGAAGAAAGTCCTGTCCGGCAAGCATTTGGCCTACCTGCGGAAACTGGTGGAACGGCGGGCAGGGGTGACACTGGTGGTCGCATCGCTGATGCCGCCCCCGTTCCCATTCACGGCGATCGTGGCGGCGGCTGCGGCGTTCCGCTGTTCGCGAAAAAAACTTTTCAGCTCCATTGCTGCAGGACGATTGATGCGTTTTGCGATCGAGGCAGCGCTGGCGGTGCATTACGGGCGATGGATCATCAAGCAGGCTGAATCGCCGTGGCTGGAGCACGTGATGATCGCGCTGATCGTGATTTCAATCGGCGGGAGCGCGATTTCCATTTACCAGTGGGCGGAGCGGCCGGGCGCACATCCACCGGCGCGGCACTCCCACCATACAAAATAGAGACACTTTCGTTTCCGAGTAAGACGCAAACTTAAAAGGGCCTTGAGCCGGGGGATTGTCCCTGGTCCAAGGCTCGTTCGATCTGCTGTTTCTACCACGGATTGTGATCGTCGTCGTGATGATCGCCGCCGTCGGAATCCTTCTCCGGCGCGAACGTCACCCCGCGTTTTCCGCAGCTCGATTTCCGCCGCTCGCGGTGAAGACAGACATCGTCTGAAAACTTCGGCGGGATGTCGGGGCGAACCAGCGCGGAATCGCCGGATTGTAGTATCATGTCGAGTTTCGCGGACGTTTCGTGACCGTTTAGGGGGCAACAAGACGGTCCCGTGGCGGCGCGGAATGTTCTCCGGCACCCGCACGAAGCTGCAAGTGCTTTTCCCTGACATCGAGGGAGCGGCGGAATTGAAGCAAGAGCAGCGCCGCGGCGCGACCCTGCATTTTCGGAACGGACGATGAATTCAATCCTGAATTACGAGAGGGCATGACGTGGCTAAGAAAGAGTTTGCGATCGCAGCACCGAAGGGAAAGTTGGGCGTTATGACCGTTGGAATGGGCGCCGTCGCGACCACGACGATCGCGGGCGTCGAGGCGATTCGCCGGGGGTTGGGACTGCCCATCGGCTCGCTCACGCAGATGGGCACCATCCGCCTGGGCAAGCGCACCGAAAAGCGCATCCCGAAGATCAAGGACTTCGTTCCACTGGCCAAAATGGACGATCTGGTGTTCGCGGGATGGGATCTGTTGAACGACTCCGCTTACGAATCGGCGTTGAAGGCCGGGGTTCTCGATCCGCATCTGGTAAAGCAGCTAAAGGACTATCTGGATGAGATCAAGCCCCTGCCGGCGGCCTTTGAGCAAAAGTGGGTGAAGAACATCGAGCCCAATAACGTGAAGAAGGCCAAGACGAAGATGGATCTTGCCGAGCAGGTGATGAAGGACATCCAGGACTTCAAAAAGAAGCACAATCTCGCCCGGCAGATCGTGATCTGGTGCGCCTCGACGGAATCGTACTCGGAGCCCGGGCCGGTGCACCGGACAATGGCGACATTCGAGAGAGGGCTCAAAGAGAATAGCCCTGCCATCTCGCCCAGCATGATTTACGCCTACGCCGCGCTGAAGCTCGGTGTGCCGTTTGCGAACGGTGCGCCGCACGTCGCCGCGGACTTTCCGGCGCTGATCGACTATTCGTCCGAAAAGCACATCCCGATCTGCGGCAAGGACTTCAAATCGGGCCAGACCTTCCTGAAGACGCTGATCGCGCCTGGCCTGAAGGCGCGCATGCTTGGGCTCAAGGGTTGGTTCTCCACGAATATCCTGGGAAATCGCGACGGAGAAGTCCTGGAGGATCCGGGAGCATTTCTCAGCAAGGAAGTGAGCAAGCTCTCGGTTCTCGAATACATTCTTCAGCCGGATCTGTATCCTCAGCTCTACAAAGGCTACTACCACAAAGTCCGCATCAACTATTATCCGCCGCGCGGTGACAACAAAGAGAGCTGGGACAACCTCGACATTTTCGGCTGGCTCGGTTACGACATGCAGATCAAGATTAATTTTCTCTGCCGCGATTCCATCCTGGCAGCCCCGATGGTGTTGGATCTGGTTCTGTTCCTGGACCTCGCGCAACGCTGCCCGGAAATGGCGAAGAAGGGAATTCAGGAGTGGCTGTCGTTCTACTTCAAGAGCCCCATCGTCGCGCCAAAGCTCTATCCCGAGCACGATGTTTTCATCCAATTGATGAAGCTGAAGAACACGTTGCGCTACCTGCGCGGGGAAGAGCTCATCACGCATCTCGGCTTGGAGTATTACGATTAGCTCGGCGAAAATCGCCTAGCGGCTCGCGCGGCGGGCTGGAGTCCCATGAAGGCGGCGTTTCTTACCGGTTTGCGCGAAATCAAGATTGCGGATGCGCCGGATCCCCGAATCGTTCATCCGCATGATGTGCTGCTGCGCGTGGAGTCTGTCGGAATTTGCGGCTCTGACATTCATTATTACTCCACCGGCCGCATCGGACCCCTCGTCGTGGACTTTCCCTTCATCGTCGGTCACGAATGCGGCGGCACAATCGTCGAAGTTGGCGACGACGTCGACGATCTGGTTCCCGGCGAGCGCGTCGCCATCGAACCCGCCATTCACTGCGGCGAGTGCGAACAGTGTTTGCGCGGCCGGCATCACACCTGCCTGAATCACAAGTTTCTCGGCTGCCCGGGCCAGCTCAACGGCGGACTCGCGGAATATCTGGTGATGCCCGCCGAATGTTGCATCCCGCTTCCGGAGTCGATGACGGCGGATCAAGCCGCGTTGATCGAGCCGCTCGCAATCGCCGTGTACACGCAGCGCATGGCTGCCGCGCAGGACGGCGCGCAAATCGCCGTTTTGGGCTGCGGCCCGATTGGATTGTCCGTGCTGCTGGCCGTGCGCGCGGCCGCAGATTGTTCTGCTTACTGCAGCGAGCCGATCGCGGCGCGGCAGGCGGCGGCCTTGCGCTGCGGCGCGGAATGGGCGGGGAGTCCGAGCGACGTGGATATTGTCGCGGAGATTCGCAGACTCGCGCCGGAAGGATTGGACTTTGTTTTTGAATGCGCGGGCCAGCAGGCATCCTTGAATCAAGCGGCCGAACTATTGAAGCCGGGGGGGACGCTGGTGATTGTCGGGATTCCGGAAGTGGAGTGCGTGAGCTTCCCGATTCACACCTATCGGCGCAAAGAGCTCACCATCCGCAACGTGCGGCGGCAAAACGATTGCGTCATTCCCGCGATCAAGCTGCTCGCCAGCGGCAAGATCAACATGGACCAGCTCGCGACCCACCATTTCCCGCTGTCGGAAACCCCCGCCGCGTTTGACACCGTGGCGAATTATCGCGACGGCGTCATCAAGGCGATGATTCGAGTCTCTGGCGAATCCTAGCCGCTGGAATTCGCGCCGTCCGGCCGGATGGCGCATTCTTCTTTGCGCGCCGCGCGGGAAATGTCCCGCTCACTCGATTGCGTGAACGTCGCCCGGTAGGTCGAGTACAATTTCGCAGCCGGCGGGAGTCGCGTCGCAAATCAATCTTCCGCGACGGAGGACTTGCGTAGGCCCGTCGTCGGGAAATGTTACGCCGAAATCCGCGGACATCAAGGACTTCTGCGCGTCCCGCAGCGAGTCGGATCCAGAGAGGAACTTCACCGCAGTGAGCTTCTCGCCGGGGCCGAACAGGAGAAAGAAGTCAGCAGAAGCGCTTTTCGCCACGATGCGCGGAAGTTTGATGGTACGGAGATTGGACAGAGAACCAGAATCACGAACTCCACCCCTGGCTGTCTTGTTGGCATGCAAGGCCGCGAGGCGGTCGGGCGTTTCCTCGGGAGCGTTGCCGGCGTCGATCGCCCACCGATAAGCCTGCGCCGCTTCCTTCTGCTTCCCAAGTTTCTCGCAGATTTGGCCCAAGTGGTCGCCGATAACTCCATATTGCGAAAGATTCCAAGCCGAGCGCAGGTATTTTTCCGCGGTAGTGTAATCGGCCCTCTTATAGTAGACCCAGCCGAGGGTGTCCCAATAAGCGGAGAGCTGTCCCATTTCTGCGAGATCCTTCAGTTCGAGCTGGTCCAGCGACAACTTCGAGGTCTCCGCCTCGATCCCCGCGACGGCTTTCTTGGCATCATCGAGCGCCTCATCCAAATGCAAATTGCCGTCTGCGAACTCGTAGGCGACGTTGTTCAGCATTTGGGGGCTGGAATCCAAGCTGGATGCTTTCCTCAGCGCCGTAGTTGCACCGTCCGGATCGCCGTTGTGGATCAATGCGTCGCCGAGGACCAAATAGAGCAGCGCGTTATCCGCGATAATTTTCGTCGCCGTCTGCAGCTCCTGCACGGCTTCCGGGTAGTGCTTCTGCTCAACAAGGTAACTCGCGATGTTTCTGGGTGGATCTGGATCGTTCGGGGCCGTTTTCTCCAGGAGTTTCCAGAATTCCAGGGCCAAGTCAGGATGATTAGTGCGAATCAGGAGCGGCGGGATGCTCTTGTACGCGGTAAGATTTGTCGGGTCGAGTGTTACGGCGTTTTCGACGTCCTTCATTCCTTCCGACACGTCGCCGAGCCCGATTTGGGTGCCCCCTAAGAGGAGCCATCCAAAAGCAAAATTCGGGTCGTCCTGCACCGCTTCCTTAAAACTGCCGACGGCAGACGCCGTGTCACCACGCACGAGCGCCTGCCGGCCCCGCTCGAACGCCGCGTGCGCATCGCCACTTCCAAATACGTAGACAGGGGTAGCGGAGGGGCTGGACGGCTTGGTCGCCGTGGTACTGATGAGGGCGATCTGCTTGTATTCGCTGTCGAGAACCGACTGTTGAAATTTCTTGTACTCCGCAAATTGGCCGGGATCGATGCTCAAGACCTTAAACGCGAATCGCCGGTCGGCATGCAGCACGCGATCCACGACCGTGTAGGAGCAGTGATACTCGGCGAAAGGCTCGACAAGGTCGACCGGGTCCGGGAGCTGCGTGGTGTTCCAATGCTCCGGCAGTTTCATTGTTGCTTGCAGGTGAACTTCAAGCTTGGCGTAGAATTCCAGCGGCTTCGCTTGCTCGGCGGGGTCGTCCGGAACCTCGGGCAGGTAGATCGGCGGCAAGGGTGCGGAGATCGCCTTTGCATCCCAATCGCCATAATTGTTGCGAGTGTAGGAATAATCCAGCTGAAACGGAGCGTCGACGGCCTCCGGCTCGCTGGCGACCACGTCGCTGACGGTTCCGCCGAATTGCCAGGTCCTGGAGATCTCCTGGACGACATCCGTCCACTTGGATTTCCCCGCTTCGCGCAGCGCCGCGCGATAAAAGACCTCACTATCGCCGCGAACCTCTGCGTGCATCTTGCTCTTGAAGGTTCCGGAATCGTCGAGGGCGCCGTCCGCCTGAAAATGGAAAAACGACTTGAAGGGCAACTCCGCCGGAGTCTGGACCAGATGCGCCGGACCTTGATCGGGAATCACGAGCGCTTGCTTGTCTCGCAACTCCGGGACCAGGTAGCCGAAGGGGGCAATTTCGGTGGTCGTATCGAGGAACAAGAGACCATCGGTCTGGGGGATCGCGGTGATTACATGGTCGAACTGTCCGGGAGAGGGGACATCCGGATCGAGTTTCGCCGAAGATGATTGGATCAAGACGGGATACGCCTTGATTCCCTCCGCCGCGAGCAGGGCTGTAAACAGCGTGTGCTTGTCTTTGCAGTCGCCATATCCGTTATCGAGCACGTCCGCGGCGGAATGCGGCTGGTAACGCCCAATCCCGAGGGAGATCCCGATATAACGGAACTGCTGCGAGACAAAGGCGTACAGCAACCGGATTTTTTCGTCCTCTGTTTTGGCGTCCTTCGTTATCTCGTCGGCTTTGGCTTTGACTTCCGGTCCAGGCGCGGCCCTTGGCGCCGCGAGACTCCGGAACCACTGGCCGACCGCGTCCCAGTCTTGATATGTGGTGATTTGGATGGCGGGCCGATCGTCGGGCGGTTTGGCCGCCGGCTTGGGATTCGCGTCTTTCGATTTTGGTTCGAGGTTGGCCGTCTTCCAGGTGTAGATTTTGCGGCCGTTCTGCTCGGCGACTGTGGGCTGAACCTGCGAGGATACAACCTTGGCGTGAAGTTCCGACGGAAAGCTGATCTGAACATCCTCTTCGAGAACGATGCCGCCTTTAAAGAAGTTGTAGGCGTTCCAATACATTCCGGGATCGAGCGCGGAGGTTTCATGCTCGCGATACTCGTATTCGAGCGAGTCGCCGACCGCCAGTCCTCTAACTGCGACTTGTTTTTCCTTTACGTCGCTGTAGAAGGGCGCCTGTCGGGTGATGTCGGCCGGCATTTCGAGAATATTCTCCGGGCCCGTCTCCACGATGTGTCCGCCGGGCTTGGTCACGCGGACGTAGACAATTTCCAAATTCGTCGTTGCCGATGCATAAGAGAAACTGATAAGGCCGAAACGCTGGAGCCCCGCGTCCGATTGGATGCGAACCCGGGCGGTGGTGTCCGAATTGTATGTTCCATCTGCATTCACATCGGTGCTGGCGGAGATCTTCTCGACGACGAACGGCTCCGCGGAATAATCGGGGGGCTTCGCGTCGTCCGCGCAAAGGCGGATCGCTAGAGTGGCCACACCCGCCAATAGGGAGAGCGAGAGGCCGAAGAACGCAGACGCTCGAAATCTTCGTCTTCGCACGGGATCTCCATCGTAACTACACAGCTACTTCCCTCGGATTCTACCGGGAAAACGCAGAATTAGACAGCGGCGGAAAAGCGTGTTGCACCCGGTCGGGAAGGGATGCGTATTGCCGATTGCGAGGCAAACCTTCAGAGGAGGAATGAAAATGGCTCGGGCGAATCAATCCCACGCCGTCGCGTGAGTTGATTCGCCCGAAGCGGTTTCTATCGTTGTCAGTGGCTTGACGAAGAATCCGGCTCGATTTCGACCGTTCGGCCGGGGAGTACCCGGATGTGTTCTTGGTAGAACGTGTGCCCGCTGGCGTCGCGCAACTCGATGTCGTGCTCGCCCGTCTTGAGCGCGAATTTCTTGACCTTGTCGGCCTTGCCGATGAACCCGCCATCCAGGTACACCGAGGCGTCCTTCATTTTGGTTTCGATCTTCACTTGGCCCGAATTCGGCCCGGATATGTAGCGGAAGCCGTACGGCGCTCCCCAATAGCCGTAGATCCAGGGGCCGGGGCCGAGGTAGCCGAAGAAGTGCGGGCCGTAGAAGCCGCCGTAGAATCCGCCTCTGACGATCAGCACGCCTCTTTGCGCTGAAGCTGCGGGGACCAGGGCCAGAACCGCCAGAAGTGCGATGGGCGCGAGCTTAAAAATCCGTTTCATGGGTTTAACCTCCTGCCGGGGGAAATCCGCACCTCCCGGCTGTGACCGCCTATTTCTCTCTACCCTATTAAACTCAGATGCGCGAAAAAAGTCGCTCGTTGCGCATGGGTTCCGGTTTCATTTCTGAAACTCATTCTGTTTCCTTAGCGATGGCTTCCGGCGCCCGCTGCTAGCGGATTGGATCCCAATGATCGAGGCCGGCCAGGAACGTGTGAGGATCGAATGCGGTGGATTCTGCGACCGCGCACCGGATGACCGCTACGTGAGGCAGAGAGCCGCGGCGCCCGGCACGCCGGAATCCGCGCCGTAGCGGGCGAGCACGAGCGGGATTTCCTGGCAGCGCGGGTTGACGGACCACGCCGGCAATTTCGACCGAATATACGTGAACCATTCGCTCGCGAGTTCGCCGATCCCGCCGCCGAAGATCACGACTTCGGGCTCGAGAATGTCCACGATGTTGCCCAGCCAAATGGCCACCAGATCGAACGTCTCGGCGAGAATCCCCGAGGCGAGCGCGTCGCCTTTGAGCCATGCGTCGGCGACGGTTTCCGAGGAAATCAGCTCGATGTTGCCGCCCGAGAGCTGAATCAATCGCGCGCCGCGATCCCCCGCGACGGCGACCCTTGCGCGGGCGCGCGCGGCAATCGCCGGTCCCGAAGCGAGCGCTTCGATGCAGCCGTACTTGCCGCATCCGCAGCGAGGCCCATGATAATCGATCGTCATGTGGCCGCCCTCGGCAGCGGCGCCCGTGCGGCCCCGATAGACGCGGCCATCGAGGATAATCCCGGTGCCGATCCCGGTTCCGAGCGTAGCATAGAAAACCCAGCGATAGTCCCGGCCGGCGCCCCAGAGAGCCTCGGCGAGTCCCGCGGCGTTGGCATCTTTATCGAGGTGCGCGTCAACGCCATACGCCGCGCGAATTTTTTCAACGAGCGGGAAGTCGCGCCAGCAGGGAAGATTCGGAGGGTTCAGCACCACACCCGAATGCGGGTCAAGCGGGCCCGGCGACGTGATGCCGACACCGCCTAGCTCGACGCCCGTTTTCGCGGCGAGCGCGGCATCCATCGCGCGGCGCACCGAATCGAATCCTTCCTCCGCGGAACCGTGCGCGCGCATGGGAGCGCGTGTCTTGAAAACAATTTCGCCGGAACCGGTGACGAGTCCCGCCGCGACTTTAGTGCCGCCGATGTCCACGCCGAGAAAGAGTTTCGCCGGATCGGGCATTTTAGATTCTAGCGGGCGCGAGACTATCACAACTGCGTTCCGCAAACGAAACCGGATGACTTCTGGCGAACGAATTAAGCTAAAATTCGAGCGGCGCGTTGCAGGCCATTCGACGGGAGAACCCCACATGCGGAAGAAAAATGCGGTCCAGGTATTCTGCTATCAACCGAAGCCGGGAAGCAAAGCTGCTTTTGTAATCGCATTCTCCGCCTGCGCCGCGCTTTTGATCTTGGCGGCGCCGCACAGAATTGCGGCGAGGCCCGCGCCCCAGCCGCAAGCGGCGAACCAACCAGAGCTGTTTTCGGTGACCGGAGAAGTGAAACAGGAGTTGCACCTGACCGCCGCGGACTGGAGCGCGCTGCCTCGAACAAAAGTTACCGCGAAAGGCGAGCACGATCCGCAGCCGCGAGTTTACGAGGGTGTGGCGCTAAAGGATTTGTTGGCCAAGGCGGGCGTGCCCACCGGCATGGACATGCACCACAAAGGAATGACGTTCGGCGTGGTCGCCAACGCCGCGGACAATTATCATGTCCTTTTCTCTTTGGGTGAAATCGACTCGAACTTCGGCAACGCAACCATTTTGGTGGCGGATCGCGCGGACGGCCAGCCATTTGATCCCAAAGTCGGGCCGCTGCGATTGATCGTGGTTGGAGACAAACTCGGCGCGCGCTGGGTGCGCCAGCTGAAAAGCATTACGGTCGTGGAGGTCGGCTCCGCAAAATAACTGCCCGCACCGGCCCTGATTATTGTTGCGCCGGCCCGCTCCCATTTGTGGGCGCAGGCGGAGTGCTCGTCGCAGGCGACGATGGCGCCGACGGAGCGCTCCGCGAAATCACTTGCTGTGGCGTTGGAAGTTGCGACGCATCCCAGCCTCCGCCAAGCGCCAAAATCAATTGCACGCTCGCCGTCATCTGTTGCGTCCGGATATTGACCGCCACTTGCTGGTTGGTGAAGAGCGCTGTCTGGGCGGTGATGACGTTGAGATAGGGATCGATTCCGAGGCGGTAGCGATCGGTCGCCAGCGCGAGATTTCTTTGCGCCGAGAGGACCGCGTCGTCCTGCTGCGCTCGTTCCTGCGAAAGAATGCGCAACGAAGCGAGGTTGTCTTCCACCTGCTGGAAAGCGGTCAGTACCGTCCCCCGGTAATTCGCAACCGTGGCATCGTACGTCGCGCGATATTGCTCGAGTGTGGCACGGCGCAAGCCCGCATCGAAGATCGTCTCCGCCGCCGCCGGACCGATGGACCAGAATCGGCTCGGCCAGGTGAACCAATCTGAAATCGAGGTCGCTTGCAATCCGGCAGCAGCGCTCAAAGTGACGGCCGGATAGTACGCCGCGCGCGCCACGCCGATTTGCGCGTTCGCTTGAGCCACTTGGCGTTCCGCAATGGCGATATCGGGACGCCTCTCGAGAAGATCGGACGGCACACCGGTGGGGATCCCCGGAGGCGCCTCATCGAGCGGCAAAGCGGGAAGCGAAAACGTGGAGGCCGGCTCGCCCACGAGCGTCGCAATGGCGTGTTCGTATTGGGCGCGGAGAATGCCGAGCGCGGTGTCCTGCGCCTCGACCGTTTTCAGCTGTGTTTCCGCCTGCGCGACGGATTCATCGGATGCGATGCCCGTCTGGTATAGCACCTTTGTGAGGTCCAACGATTGCTGGTAGGCAACCACGGTCGAATCCAAAAGCTTCTTTAAGGCATCTTGTCCGCGGAGCGCGAAATAATCAGCGGCGAGTTCCGCCCCGACGGAAAGGCGCGTGTTCTCGAGGTCGCCCGCGCTGATCTGCGCTCCCGCGCTCGCCGCCCTCACCGTGTTGCGAACGCGGCCCCAAAGGTCGGGCATCCAAGTGGCGTCAAACGGCAGCGAATAGTTCGTGAAAGTGGCGCCGCTGGATTTGCTGGAAGCCGTGACCGTGGCGGCCTGATGCTCCTCAACGATGCTGGGGTCGGTGGTCGCCGTCGGGAAATACTGGCTGCGCGCCTCGCGGACGAGCGCGCGCGCAGCCATATAATTTGAAAATGCCTCCGCGATCGTCTGGTTGGAGATATTGACTTTGTCTTCGAGCCCGTTGAGTTGCGCGTCGCCGAAGATCGTCCACCATTGGCCGTGCAGCGCGGCATCTTTTGGATCGGCAACGCGCCAGCCGTCGGTCACTTTCTGGTCCGCCGGCGTGAGTTCTTTGTACGCGGGAGGAGTCGTCGCGGCAGGCCTGTGATACTTGGGCGCCAGGTCGCAGCCGTTGAGCGCCAGCATTCCCGCCAGCAAAAGAGCCAACGAAACTTGAGTATTCCACTTCACTTGGGGCACCATCATCCGATGGACTCCTGCGGCGCCCCGGCGGCGTGCGGACGCGCGCGCGAACCCAACAACCAGTCGCGCAACCGGTCCATATAAAGGTAAACGACCGGCGTGGTGTAGAGCGTCAGCACTTGGCTCAACAACAACCCGCCGATAATCGTAATTCCCAGCGGGCGGCGAAGTTCCGATCCGGTACCGCCTCCCAGCGCCAGAGGCAAAGCCCCAAACATTGCGGCCATGGTGGTCATCAGGATCGGCCGAAATCTGAGAATGCACGCTTCGTAAATCGCGTCAGCGGGGCTCTTGCCTTCGTTCCGTTCCGCCGCGAGCGCGAAATCAATCATCATGATAGCGTTTTTCTTGACGATTCCAATCAGCAGGATGATTCCGATCATCGCGATTACACTCAGCTCCGTACGAAACAGAAGCAGTGCGAGTATCGCGCCCACCCCGGCGGAAGGCAGCGTCGAAAGAATCGTTACGGGATGAATCAAACTTTCGTAGAGAATGCCCAACACGATGTAAACCGCGGCCAGAGCCGTCAGGATGAGGTACGGTTCCGACGCGAGTGAGGACTGAAACGCCTCGAGCGTCCCCGAAAACATTCCGTGGATTGTGCCCGGCATGCCCATTTGTTGCTCTGCCGCGAGGATGTCACTTGCCGCCTGGCCCAGCGCCACTCCCGGCGCCAAATTGAACGACACCGTCACCGATGGAAACTGGCCCTGGTGGTTCACGGATAGAGCCGCTTGCAACGTCTCCAGATGAGCCACAGCGCTTAGGGGCACCACCTTCCCCTGAGCCGCGCGAATATAAATGTCGTTCAGCCCCTCGGGCGTCTGCCAATACTTCGGCTGCACTTCCATCACCACGTGATATTGATTCACGCCGGTGTACATCGTCGAGACTTGGGCTTGTCCGAATGCCTGGTACAGGGTGCTATCGATGGTTTGCGGCGTAATGCCGAGGCGCGACATCGTCGGACGATCGTAGACCAGCGAAGCTTCCAGGCCGTTATTTTGCTGATCGCTGTTGACGTCCGTGAGATCCGGAAGTGTCTTAAATTTGCGGTACAATTGCGGCCCCCACTTCACAAGATCCTGCAAATTGTCGCTCTGAATCGTGTACTGGTATTGCGCGTTGCTCATGCGGCCGCCGATGCGCAAGTCCTGGCCCGCCGCCATAAACACCGTAACTCCGGGCACAGACATCATCTTCGGTCGCAACCGATCGATCACCTGGCTCGACGAAATCTTGCGCTCCGAAATCGGCTTCAAACTCATGAAAATAAAACCGCCGTTCGTGGCCCCTTGGCCGCCGGTGAACGCCACAACGTTCTCCACCGCGGGGTCGCTCTTGATCATCTGCACGAATCGCCCGGTAGCGGCCTGCATCGCTTGAAACGAAATGTCCTGGGCGCCCTGCATTCCGCCACCGATGGTGCCGTTGTCCTGCAGGGGGAAAAAGCCTTTGGGGACAACCCAAAACAAGTAAACGTTGAAGACAATCGTGAGGATCAAGGCGGCAAGGGTGAGAGGGGCGTGACGCAACACCCAGGTCAGCGTACGCTCGTAAGCGCCCAACAATGCGCGGAATGCGCCGTCGCTCGCGCGATAAAAAATGTTGTGTTTCTTACCGGCTTCTTCCTCCTTCAGCAGCCGCGAACACATCATCGGCGTGGTCGTCAGCGAAACCGCCAGCGAAACGAGAATTGCCGCCGAGAGCGTCACGGCGAATTCCCGGAACAGGCGTCCCACGATCCCGCCCATCAAGAGAATCGGGATAAAAACCGCTACGAGCGAGAGGCTCATCGAAAGCACGGTGAAGCCGATCTCCTTGGCTCCCAGCAGTGCCGCTTGCATCGGCGGCATCCCCTTTTCGAAGTGGCGCATCACGTTTTCGATGACCACGATCGCGTCGTCCACCACGAATCCCGTCGAGATCGTCAGCGCCATGAGCGATAAATTGTCGATGCTGTAGTGGCACAAATACATGATGCCGAACGTGCCGATCAGCGAGACTGGGACAGCCACGCTCGGGATCAGCGTCGCCCGGGGATTCCGCAAAAAGACGAACACCACCAGTATCACCAAACACACGGAAATCATGAGCGAGCGTTCCACGTCGTTCACGGACGACCGAATCGTCAATGTGCGGTCCAGCGTCACAGAAACATTGATCGCGGCGGGGATCGAAGCTTTCAATGAGGGAAGGGCAGCCTCGACGCGATCGACCGTGTCGATGATATTGGCGCCCGGCTGTCGGAAGACGATGAGCAGCACCGCGGGCTGCCCATTCACAAAACCCGCCGCTCGAACGTTTTCCGTCGAGTCCACGACGTCGGCGACATCCGAGAGTTTCACCGCGGCTCCGTTGTGGTAGCCCACCACGAGCGGCTCGTAATTCACGGCCTTCATAAGCTGGTCGTTCGTGGAGATGTCGGCCGTCGTTGTGTCGTCGGCGATGCGTCCTTTCGGAAGATTGGCATTCTGCCGGCTCAACATTCCGCTGACGTCCGAGAGCCCCAGCCCGTAGCTATTGAGTTGGGTGGGATTGACCTCGACGCGTACCGCGGGCAAGGAACTCCCTCCCACGCTCACTTGTCCCACGCCCTGGACCTGCGAAAGTCGTTGGACCATGATTGTCGAAGCGGCGTCGTAAAGAGCGCCGCGGTCGTAAACGTTTGAAGTGAGCGCCAGGATCAGGATGGGCGAATCGGCGGGATTGACCTTGCGGTAGCTGGGATTGCTCGGCAGATTCGACGGCAAATAGCTGCGGGCCGCATTGATCGCCGCCTGAACGTCGCGGGCGGCGCCGTCGATATCCCGGCTCAAATCGAATTGCAGCGTGATGCTGGTCGTTCCGAGATTGCTCGACGAAGTCATCTCCGTTACACCGGCGATGCGCCCCAATTGCCGCTCGAGTGGAGTCGCAACGGAAGACGCCATCGTTTCTGGGCTGGCCCCCGGCAAAGCCGCACCCACGGAGATGGTGGGGAAATCCACCTGCGGCAGCGGCGAAACCGGAAGAATTCGGAAGGCGACGGTGCCGGCCAGGGCGACAGCCGCCGTCAACAGGGTCGTCGCCACAGGGCGCCGGATGAATGGGGTCGAAAGACTCAAGCCTAATCTCCCGGAACAGTTTCAGGGTCTGCCGCCCCCGCGCTGCGGGCCGCCAGTCGGTGAGCGACCCGGTCGAAGAAAATATAGATGACGGGCGTCGTGTAGAGCGTGAGGATCTGGCTCAGGATCAGGCCGCCAACCATGGCGATTCCCAATGGACGGCGCAACTCCGAGCCGATGCCCGTTCCCAACGCCAGCGGAAGGCCGCCCAGCATGGCCGCCATGGTCGTCATCAGAATCGGGCGGAAACGAAGCAGGCAGGCTTGGTAGATTGCGTCCTCGGCCTTCTGTCCCTCTTTGCGCTCCGCGTCGAGCGCGAAGTCGATCATCATGATGCCGTTCTTCTGCACGATCCCGATCAGGAGGATGATGCCGATCAGCGCCACGACGCTCAGTTCGGATCCGCAGATGAGCAAAGCGAGAATTGCGCCGACGCCCGCGGAAGGAAGCGTCGAAAGAATTGTGACCGGGTGAATGTAGCTTTCGTACAAGACTCCCAGAACGATGTACACCGTCACCAGCGCGGCCAGAATCAAGATCGGCTCGTTCGAGAGCGAAGCTTGAAACGACGCCGCCGTTCCCTGGAAGGCCGCTTGAACACTCAGCGGCATGCCGATCTCGGCTTGCGCTTTCTGAATTGCTTTGGTCGCGCTCCCCAAGGATGCGCTCGGCGCGAGGTTGAAGGAGATCGTCACCACGGGGAATTGGCCTTGATGATTCACCGAAAGCGGCGCCGCTTGCGACTCAAAGTGCGTGAATGCGCTGAGCGGGACTGCCGATCCGTTCGCTCCCGTCGTGGCCGCAGGATTGGCGGAACCGATGCTTGGAAGGGCAGTGGAAGTGCCGGCCTGTCCGGTGCCTCCTCCTCCTCCCCCGCTGGCGCTCGTCGCCGTGATGAGTGGCGCGGTGGTGGCTCCGTTCGCGTTGGCGGTCCCGGTCGCTCCCGTGGTAGTCGCGCTCGAAGCCAGCGCGGAGCGCACGTAAATATCTTGAAGTGTCGCGGGGCTCTTCTGAAAACTCGGCATCGCTTCCAGAATCACGTGGTACTGGTTGAGATCCGTGTACATCGTCAAAACTTGGCGTTGCCCGAAAGCGTCGTACAACGTTTCATCGATTGCCTGCGGCGTGATTCCCATCCGGGAGGCAGTTTCCCGGTCGATCATCAGCATCGCAGCGAGCCCTCCGGTCTGCTGATCGGTCGCGAGATCGCGAAGATCGGGCTCTTGCTGCAACCTGGCCATCAATTTCGCAGTCCAGTAATTCAATTCATTCTGGTCGGGGTCTTCGAGCGTGTACTGATACTGCGTGCGGCTGACGCGATCCTCGACCGTCAAATCCTGCACCGGCTGCATGTACAGTGTGACTCCGTCCACTTTGTCCAGTTGGGGTTGCAGTCGGCGGATTACGTCCGAAGCGCTGATCCCGCGATCCTCGAGCGGCTTGAGATTGATTTGAATCCGGCCGGAGTTCAGCGTTGTATTGGTTCCGTCAACTCCGATGTATGAGGAGACGTTTTCAACCGCGGGATCTTGCAGGATGATTTTGGTCAGCGCTTGCTGCTTTTCCCCCATTGCCGGAAACGAAATTGTCTCCGCGGCCTGCGAAATCCCCTGGATGATTCCGGTGTCCTGAATGGGGAAGAATCCCTTCGGCACGATAATGTAAAGAACGATGGTCAGCACGAGCGTCGCGGCCGCCACCATCAGCGTCCCGAACTGGTGCTTCAGAACCCATTGGAGCGTTCGGCCATAGAATGCGATCGTGCGCTCGAATACCTTCTCGGACCATTTATAGAAACTGGTTTGTTGTTCTTGCGTCTTGTGCCGCAATATCCGGGCGCACATCATCGGCGTCAGCGTCAGCGAGACGACCGCCGAAACCAAAATCGTCACGCTCAACGTGATCGCGAACTCGCGGAACAGCCTCCCAACGACGTCCCCCATGAACAACAGGGGGATGAGCACGGCGATCAGCGAAACGGTCAGCGAGATGATGGTGAATCCAATCTGCTCGGAGCCCTTCAGCGCCGCTTCGAGCGGCGGCAATCCCTCCTCGATGTACCGGACGATGTTCTCGATCATGACGATCGCGTCGTCCACCACAAAGCCGGTGGAAATCGTAAGCGCCATCAGCGTGAGGTTGTTCAAGCTGTAGCCCGCGAGATACATCACGCCAAACGTTCCGACCAGCGAGAGCGGAACCGCAATGCTCGGGATGATCGTGGCCGAGATGCTTCGCAGGAAAAGGAAGATCACCATCACGACCAGCGCCACGGTAAGCATCAATTCAAACTCGACGTCGCTTACGGAGGCGCGAATCGTCGTGGTGCGATCGGTGAGCACCGACAAATGGACGGAGCTGGGCAAAGTCTGCTGCAATAGCGGCAGCAGACTCTGAATGCGGTTCACCACCTGGATGATGTTTGCGCCTGGTTGGCGCTGGATATTCACAATCACCGCGGGCGTCTCGTTCATCCATGCGGCCTGTAGCGAGTTCTCTACGTCGTCGGTCACTACCGCGACGTCGGAAAGCCTCACCGGCGCGCCGTTGTGGTAGGCGACGATCACCTTCCTGAAATCACTGCTGTTCAGAAGCTGATCGTTCGATGCGATTTGGTAATCCTGCTGCGGGCCGTCGAAGTTGCCCTTCGCCAAATCCAGACTGGTCTGTTGCAGCGCGGTGCGGACGTCCTCGAGGTTAATCCCGTTCGCCGAAAGCGCCACCGGGTTCACCTGCACGCGAACCGCGGGCTTTTGTCCCCCGCCGATGCTGACCAGCCCCACGCCAGGCAATTGCGCGATCTTCTGCGCGAGCCGCGTGTCGGCCAAGTCCTCCACTTGCGGCAGCGGAATCGAGTCTGAAGTCAGGGCCAGTGTCAGAATCGGAAAATCTGCCGGGTTGGTCTTGCTGTAAATCGGCGGCGTCGGGAGATCGGAAGGAAGGTAGCTTTGCGCCGCGTTGATCGCGGCCTGGACCTCTTGCTCTGCGACGTCGATGCTCAGGTCCAGCGAAAATTGCAGAACGATAATCGAACTCCCGCCGGAGCTCGTCGAGGTCATTTGGTTCAGGCCCGGCACCTCGCCGAACTGGCGCTCGAGCGGTGCCGTGACGGCGGACGCCATCACGTCCGGACTCGCGCCCGGATAAAACGTCACAACTTGAATCGTGGGATAGTCAACTTCCGGCAGCGCGGACACCGGCAACTGGGTAAACGCCACAATTCCTGCGAGCAGAATCGCCGCCATCAATAGCGACGTGGCCACCGGCCGCAGGATGAAAGCGCGCGACGGACTCATTGCCCCGAAGTCCCTCGCTTTTGGTTACTGGGCGAGCTGCTGCCGTTCGGGCCGCCTGGGTGGCCGCCTGTCGCCGGGGAAGCTCCCGGAGTCCCGCCGCCACTGTTGCCGTTGCCCCCGCTGCCCGGCGCTTTTTGGATATTGACTTTGGCGTGGTCCTGCAACTTGTCAAAGCCATTCGAGGCGATCGTCACTCCCGGATCGATGCCTGTCACCGCCGTAATGGTGCCGTCCGTGGTGCCTACCGTAACTGGCTGCATAGATGCGGTCTGGTCTGGCTTGATTACGTACACGAAAGGCCCTTGCGCGTTCCGCTGGATGGCCGCAGCAGGGACGATCGTGTCCCCCTTTTCTGTTTCCACCAGCAGCCGGGCATTTACAAATTGGCTGGGGAAGAGGGAACTGTCCGTGTTCGGGAATTCGGCTTTCAGCTTCACCGTGCCCGTGCTTGGGTCTATGACGTTATCGAGCGTCAGCAGCGTGCCGCTGGCGAGCTTTTGCGTTTGGTCGCGATCGAAGGCATCCACTGGCAGCTTGTGGCCCTCGCGCAATTGCGTTTGGATCTGCGGCAGATAATCTTCAGCGACGCTGAAAATCACCGTGATCGGTTGGAGCTGCGTCACCACCACCAGCGAGGTCGAACTATTTGCCTGCACGATGTTTCCCGGGTCTACCAGTCGCAGGCCGACGCGCCCGTCGATCGGCGAGGTGATGTGGCAGTAGTCGAGATTGACGCGCGCGTTCGCGAGCTGTCCCTCGTCGTTTTTAACCGTGCCCTCATCCTGTTGCACAATCTGTTGTTGGTCGTCGAGCTGCTGTTTCGCGATCGCGTTGCGGCTGTATGCCTGTTGGTAGCGGTCCAGATCGATGCGCGCCTCGTTCAGCACCGCTTGATCGTGGGCCAGTTGGCCTTCCACTTGGGTCAACGCCGCCTGGTACGGGCGTGGGTCGATGTCGAGCAGCGGGTCGCCCTTGTGTACCATTTGCCCTTCACGGTAATTCACCTGCACGATCTGCCCTTGCACACGGCTGGTCACCGTGACTGTGTATACCGGCGTCACCGTGCCGATCGCCGTGATGTAAACCCCCACGTCCCCCTTTTGCGCAACCGCGGTCGCGATGGGAACGCCTCGCACCACCGGCGCTACCTTCACGCTCGCCGCCACCGAGGCGCTGTGCCAGCGGTAGAGCCAATACGCCCCGACAACAATGACGACCACGACTAAAATCCAAATCCACCAGTGCCCCTTCGGGCTGGCCGGCACATCGGGCGTGGACGGCTCACGCGTCAGATAACCGGAACTGTTTGCACTTTGTTCAGGCAAGGCAAGCCCTCGCTTCTTCTCGAATTGCATACCGGGCGGTTCTCTCGATGCCGCTCCGGGGGCGTCTCTAAAGGCTGCTTCTATTCGATCGCTTGGGATCCCTCTGAGGCTGTTCCGAGATTTTGCCGCGAGTATCTGCGGAACAGCTCCCAACGTTTTTTCACTGGGGCGCTAACTCACCGCCTCAAGTAGTCGGTTGTACCTACCGCATAGGCTGCGCGCACTGCGCTGAATGGGAAAGCGGTCCATTCTCGACTGCGGTCAAGAAAGCCTCAAGCTCCCGCACGCGCCCGTCATTTTACCTGGTCCCAGGGGGACACTCATCCTCGGAGCCCCGTTCCGGCCCCCACCCTGATTACCGTAAGTAGATAGACGCACTCTGAGGGACCTATGGTTTCACTTTATCGCCGTCGGGGCAAGATGTGGACATCTCCGTTACCCCCGGCCGTCGGGGGCAACATAGGAGACGTTTCTTCCGTCGGCTACCGGTGACCGGGCCAGCCCGCATGTCTTCATCCCGATTCGCTATGGCTCACGCCGGACTAATCCGGCGGCAAAAGGATCATGGGAACCATGTTGTTCTTCTTGCGATTCAAGTACCAGCAAGGCGCATAACCGAAATGCGGAAAAATCGCATGAACGCAGGTGTCGGTCTCCGCATCTCCCAGATAGATCTCTTCTCTTCCGTCTTTCTGCGGAACCGTATATAGCGGCAGGATTCTCACTGCTCCGAAAGCGCCCCCGTTTCCCGGGCGACTTTTCTCATAGTGAACGTAGGCGGTGTCCCCGGCGTACAAGAGAATCGCCAGGCCCAATACACCTGCGAGAGCCCGTTTCACGAAAATTTTCGCCCTATTCAGTGGATTCTCCTGCGTGAGTGAGTGTACTGCGCCTGCGTCTTCCGCGCGAAGAATCTTCAACGAATCGCCCGCGCGATGGCCCATGAATCAGGCCGTACAGCGTTTCGCCACCGTCATTGCATCTAAGCATTCCGGGTCTATAATGCCGCTCAATGCTCAAACGCTGCGCCTACAGGGAGGTCGAAGTGAACCGCCCCCTCGTGATTGCATCTGGGATCCCCGAGCCTGTTCCGAATCGCGTCCGATTCTCGCGTACCCGATTCAGATTTTCTAAAAGTCCACGCGCGCGCCGGCTCTCCCGCGCCGCGATTTTATTCTTTTCATTTCTGCCGGCAATTTCTTCCTTCGCTCGCCCCGCCAGTCAGCAGCCGTCGCCCACGCCTCCCGCTCCCGCCGCGGCTCCGGCATCACACCCGGCCTCGGCTCCCCCGGTCAAGCTCAAGCCTCCGCAGACGCTGGAGCGGTCTCTGAGTCCGGGCGAGACGCAACGTTTCTTGATTCATCTGAAGAAAGGGCAGTTCTTCCACGTGGAGGCCGAGCAGGCCGGAGTGGACGTGCTCTTGGTTATTTCTGGTCCGGACGGCAAGCCCATCGCCAAGATGGACACGCTCAATTCGACGTTCGGCCCGGAAAAGCTTTCCATCATCACGCTCGCAAAAGGAGAGTACCAGCTCGACGTCGTGTCCGATGATGACCAAGCGCCCGCGGGCCTCTATCGCTTGACGATCGCGCTCCCTCGCAAACCGAGCCCGCAAGACGCGTCCCGAATCACCGCCGAAAAAAACATGGCGGATGGTACCATCCTCTACAATCAGGATTCAGAAGACGCGCACCATCACGCCTTGCAGGAATTCCTGGACGCCGCGAAGGTGTGGCACGATTTGGGTGACGGGTATGAGGAGGCGCTCGCCCTCGCTTCCGCCGCAGAGTTGCAGTCGGGCTTTGACCAGGACCAGGATGCGCTGAAGGGATACTTGGCCGCCCTGCCTTTATTCCATGCGTCCGGCGAGACCGCTGGCGAGGCGCAAGATCTCGACAATGTCGCGCTGGAATACAATGCGCTCCTCGACAAGGCGCACGCCCTCGACTACTACGCGCAGGCCATCGTCCTCTGGCGGCAGCTCAACAACCGCGCCAGCGAAGCAACGGATCTGAATCACCTCGGCCTGATTCACTACGCGCAGGGCGATAACCGCGGCGCCCTGACGTATTACCAGCAGGCCTTACCCATCAAGCAGGCCGTCGCCGATCGCGTCGGCGAAGCGGACGTCCTGAACAATATCGGCCTCATCTACGACGAACTGGGCGACAAGAAGAAGGCGCTCGACTTCTACATGCAGGCCCTGCCCATCAAGCGCCAGCTCGGCGACCGCAACGGCGAAGCCACCGTCCTCAGCAATATTGGTTACGACTACAACTCGCAGGGCGATACCAAGAATGCCCTCGATTATTACGAGCAAGCTTTGAAGATCAAGCAGGAGACGAAAGACAAGAACGGCCAGGCCACGGCGTTGAACAATATCGGACTGACCTACGACGGAATGGGCGACAAAGAAAAAGCGCTCGGTTATTACAACCAGGCTTTGACGATCGCCGACGCCAATCAGAACCGCGCGCTCGAGAGCACCATCAACGACAACATCGGCAGACTCTATTACACCCTTGGAGACAGCAAGCGCGCGATCGATTTCTACAACAAGGCCATGGTTTTTGCCGGCGAAGCCGGCGACAAGTCCAGCCAAGCCGGCATCCTCACCGATCTTGGCTTGGTGTATGAAGATACAGGCGAAGAGCAAAAGGCCATCGAGTATTACAACCAGGCCTTGCCGCTCCGTAAGGACGTTGGTGATCCCGTCGGCCTTTCCACCACGTTGAACGATCTCGGCACTGTCTACGACAATCTCGACCAGGAAGAGAAAGCCCTCGACTTTTACAATCAGGCGCTCCCCCTCGAACAGTCCGCGGGAGATCTTTCCGGCCAAGCCGCCACGCTCAGCAACATGGGCACGATATACGACGACTTGAAGCAACAGCAAAAAGCGCTCGACTATTTCAATCAAGCCCTTCCACTCA
>Ga0209415_10000813_pt1 | contig 58820 bp, 48 predicted proteins | sample PeaSoiSIISIP2007_FD_187696 | JGI IMG/M metagenome (GOLD analysis project Ga0209415, IMG submission 187696) | Peat soil microbial communities from Weissenstadt, Germany - SII-SIP-2007 (SPAdes) (version 2) | ecosystem: Environmental > Terrestrial > Soil > Wetlands > Peat | place: Germany... | reverse complement strand
AGGCCGGACCAAGACGGCCCCCGAGGTCAGGGCGATCGCCCGAGGGGGCTACTTAAACCACCAAATCTACGCCTAGACAGTCGAACTCCCGGACCTAGGCTTCGCTTCGCGCGACCAGGAGTTGGTACTTCCGGGCTCCTCCCCCGGCGACCCAGGTGCGCCGTGCGTCCCGGGTGTGAGAGCCTCGTTACGAGGCGTACTTCGGGTTCCAATACCTCCGCCCGTGAAAGGGTTGATAGGGGGTATGGCCATCCGACCCGCCATGAGCCATCCCGTGAAGCCGGTACCGGCTGGATACCACACGGCGACCCCTGCCCTCACCGTGGACAACGGGACCGTCGCCCTCGAGTTCTACTCGAGAGCATTCTCCGCCAAGACGAGGGAGGGAGTCTCGTCGTTCGACGGCAAGATACTGCATGCGGAGTTTCAGATCGGCGACTCGGTCTTCATGTTGTCCGACGAGTTCCCTGCGATGGGAAACCGATCGCCCAGGTCGCTCGGTGGGACCTCGGGATCCGTGTGGCTCTACGTCTCGGATGTCGACGCCACTTACCGTCAGGCCGTCGCGGCCGGCGCGACCTCGATCTCGGAGCCCGTGGACATGTTCTGGGGCGATCGGCACGCTCGGGTCCGGGACCCGTTCGGTCACGAATGGTCCATCGCCACCCACCGCGAGGATGTGTCCCCCTCGGAGATGGAGCAACGTGCCAGGGAGTTCTACACGCGGATGAGGAACCAACCGAGTAGGGCGCCCTAGCCCACATCGCTTCGCAAGGCTCAGCGCGTGAGCAGAACCGATGGGCCCTGCCGAAGGCGGGAGTCTCTTCTCTATCGCTTCGGTGCGGGCAGCGTCTTCTCGGCCTGGATCAGGACCTCTTCCTTCCGGAACCCCAACTTCTGGTTGATCGACCAGATCCGCGGATTGAGCGAATCGTTGCCCGTAATGAGGGAGCGATAGCCGTGCGTTCGGGCGTAGTCGACCCCCCGACGCTTGAGCTCCGAGGCGATCCCACGCCCTCGGTAGCTTGGCAGCGTTCCGGTGAACCCGATGTCGAGCGTATCCGGCGACCCGAGCACGCGTTGGAGGGAGCTGAACCCGACGTACTCCTCCGATCGGCAGGCCAGGAAGATCGCGTCCGACAGGACCTTGGGGCCGAGGATGTCGGTCTCGACAAAGTCCTCGAACGTTTGGGGGGTGTTATCTCCCAGGTGAGGCGCGTCCTCGGAGGTGATCCGGTTCGGATCGTAGAGTCGATGACGAACTTCGGGCCGGTCCGACCCGGAACGGTGGGAGGGTCGGGAGCTGGTATCGACGATGCTCGAGAACGATTGGAGTTTATACCGGGTGCACTGACCACGCCCCGAAGGCGCATGCTCGTCACTTGGATCCTCGCTTGGCTGCACGTCATTTCGGCGATCGGATGGCTCGGGGGAGGGATCGTGTTCGTATTCATCGTCGGCCCGGCCCTGTCGAGGCTCTCGCCGGCCGCCGCGGGCGAGTTCATGGTCAAGGTCGTCCCCAGGGTGGTCCTGTTCTTCCAGGTGGCCGCCCTCCTGACGGTCGTCTTCGGCCTTCTGCTCCTCTACAACCTTGGCGGCCCGGGCCTCCTGACGTGGTCGACCTCGTACGGGATGGACCTGAGCCTTGGGGTGGGCTTCGCCCTCCTCGCCTTCGTGGAATCGGAGGCGATCGCGGCCCCGATCCAGATGCGCGTCGTTCGGCTCGTCCGGAACATGGTGGCGGCCGGCGAGCATCAGCCTCCGCCCGAGTTCGCGCGCGCGGTGAGGATGGCCCAGCTCACGGGCCTCCTGACGGCCGTGCTCCTGGTCCTGGCGTCCGTATTCATGGTCGGCGCCGGGTTCTACTGACCTGGGCGTGATCGCGCACTACACCCTTGCGCCCTGGAGCGACCGGCACTTCGGAATCTAGAGCCCCCGGGGCGTTCGAATGCCCACTCGATACTCGGGAACTGTCGACCCAGCGTCGGCGGTCGAACCCTCGGGAGTCACCATTTCATCCTCCGGGCGCCTGACCGCTGCCGAGCCCCTGTACCGGGAATCTAGGCCCTAGGGAGGTCGTCTCCCCGTCTCAAATCGTGGGGGCTTCGTGATGTTCCCGCAGCCAAGCTTGAAGAGGGGCAGCCTCGTGGGCCCGAAGGATGGTCCGGTACTCTCGAGCGCGGGGCCCCGCGCAGGTCCCGTGGGACCGTTGACCCAGAGGGGGTAGCCGGGTGTCGATTTCCTTGGATCGTCTCCCTGGGAGGCGCTGGCTTCCGCTCGGGGTCGTGCTCCTCGTGCTCCTCTCTGGGAATCTTTCCGCTCACGCCTCTTCCTCCGATTCCAACGCGGGCTCCGGCACGGGCGGTCTCGCGGTCACCGCGCTCGGGTCGGTCGCCCCGGCCGGCCCCGCGCCCGTCGGTATCGCGCTCACCGTGAGCAACTCGTCCGCCAACCTCTCGAGCCAGTTCTGGGGCACGACGGTGAACAACGAGGTCCGGATGTTCCGCGGCGAGACGAACGCCGTGAACGCCACCCCGGCGCGGGTCCTGGTCTGGCCCGGCGCCATGGCGGGGGAGGATTACGATCCCTTCACGGACATCCACTACAACACGTACGACGGGGCCCCGACCCATGCGCTCACGAGCGAGAGCCAGTTCGTCCAGATGTGCAAGGCGATCCAGTGCACGGCCATCGTGCAGGTCCCCGCGGAGATCGACGACCCGGGCATCGCGGAGGCGATCGTGAACTACACGGAGGTCAACCTGAGCTTCGTTCCAGCGTACTGGATGATCGGCAACGAGCCCGAGCTCTGGCAACACTGGAAGATCCCCTGGAAGAACTGGCCGTCGCAGTACACCAACGGCCCCGACCCGACCCAGTTCGGCAACGAGGTGCTCGCCTACGTGAAGGCGATCCGCGCCGTCGACAACTCGACCCCCATCCTCGGGCTCCCCGCCTCCGGTTGCACCTGCGGGTACTACACCTTCGAGCAGTGGATCTCGGGCGTCCTCACCGTCACCGGCAACAAGATCCAGGCCGTGGCGTTCCACGAGTATCCGGCGGGCTGGCTCGGGACCGGGAACGGGAGCCTCGAGGACTTCTACGGGACGATCCAGGGCGCGGCGAGCATCCCCACCCGCGTCGCGGGGGCACGTCAGGCGGTCGTATCAGCGTGTCCGAAGTGCAACGTCTCCGTCTTCATCAGCGAGCTCGGCTCCGCGCTCTCCTGGTCGTCGTACGGGCAGTACGCGATCGGCTTCTCGGGGGACCTGAGCCTCGCCTCGCAGATCACCCAGGCGATGGACGTCAATCTCACCAACATCGACCTGTTCGCGACCGAGCTGGCGACGACGAACTCCTGGTTCGGCACCAACGGGTCCGCCCGTCCGGACTACGCGTTGTACACGTCGATCCTCGACCATTTGGGGACCCGCGCGTTCCCGGTGAACCTCACCGGGTTGGGCCACTCGCTCTACGGGATCGACACCGTCGCCCCCGGCGACCAGGGCCGGCAGGACCTCCTCGTCGTGAACGACAACCTCTCCCACGCGATCTCGTTCTCGCCGCGCTTCGCCGGAGCTTCGGGGAGCACACCCGTCGAGGCGTGGAGCTGGAACGGGTCGATCCACTATACCGCGGCCAACGGCACCGGCTGGGTCGAACCGTACACGCCGACCCCGATCCCCCTGGAGTTCGCAGACGGGTTGCCCGGCAACTACACGCTCCCGCGCCAGAGCATGGTGCTGTTCGAGGCGTACCCTTCGGGCGGGACCTACGTCCGCGTGCTCGAGGGCGGGGTGCCCTCCCCCACGCCCTGGTACGCTAACGTGGGCTCGCGGTTCTACACGACCACGGCCTCGAACATCTCGCTGCTCATCCCGACGGGCTCGTACCCGGTCGGGTCGGTCGGGATCCCCTTGCCGATCGGCGGCCGGGAACTGACCCCCTCCGAGCAGCTGGGACCGTACGTCGTGTCGCCGGCGCACGTGAGCGGGCGCTACGCGAACATCACCATCGATTTCTTCGACCAGTGGCGGGTGAACGCGACCGCCTCGCCCGGGGAGGGCGGGACGGTCCAGCCCGACGTCGGTTGGTGGAACGTCAGCGAACCGTTGAACCTCACGGCGGCCCCGGCCCTCGGATACGCCTTCCAGGGATGGAGCGGTTGGGGACCGGGCAGCTACAACGGGACGAACCGATCGATCACCATCGTTCCGATGGGACGCATCATCGAGAAGGCGCGGTTCGCGGTCGGCGACGAGGTGGTCCTCGTGGAGACCGGATTGCCGGCCGGTACCACGTGGTCCGTCACCATCCGGGGGATCACGACCAACTCCAGCTCCGACACCATGACGGTCTACGAGCTTCCGGGTACCTACGGGTTCTCGGTGCATCCGATCCTGGGATACCGGAGCCTCCCGACGAACGGCGGCTTCCTCGTCTACGCCTCGTGGCAGACGGTGAACGTTGAGTTCGTCCGTCTCACGCCCCCGCCGCCGGAGTTCTCGGTGACGTTCCGGATCTCGGGGCTCCCGTCGTCGACCCAGGTATCGATCACGGTGCGGGACGCCACCCAGAGCACGGGAATGGCCGGGTTCGCTCCCCCCGCCGAGTTCCAGCTCCTGAACGGGAGCTACGCCTACCACGTCGGGTACGTCGCCGGCTACCACGCCACGGTTCCCGAGAAGACGTTCTTCGTGGGCGGCGGGCCCCTCACGGTCGACGTTCCCTTCGTGCCGACGGTCTACCCCGTGACCTGGGCGGCGATCGGGACCCGATCGGGGATGAACTGGAGCGTGGTCGTGAACGGCCAGTCGAGCGCGGCCCGGTCGGCCTGGGTCTCCGATTCGCTCCCGAACGGCTCCTATCCGTACGTCATCGAGCTGCCGTCCAACTTCTCGGCCACCCCAAGGTCCGGCGTCCTCGAGATCGCCGGGGGGTCGACGGTCCTCCCCCTCGTGTTCAGCCTCGTCGAGTTCCCGCTGCGCTTCCAGGCGATCGGACCGGCGGCGGCCACCGCCTGGTCGGTCCGCTTCGGGAACCTGACGCTCGGGGCGGCCGGGACCGGATCGTCGTTCTTCGCGGCGAACGGGACCTACACCTACGACGTGCACGCCCCGGCCGGCTACTTCGCGGTCCCCTCGCACGGGAACCTGACCGTCGCCGGCCCGGCCCCCGCGATCGACATCCACTTCCAGCTCTCCTCCGACCGGCCCTCGGCCGCGCTCGTCGCCCAGCTGACGGTGGGCGCGGTCTCCACCTCGATCTGGATCGGGGCGTCGGTCGTGGTGGGATTCGCGGCCCTGCGCGGGCTGCAGCGCCGGGACGGTTGAAGTCGCGGATGGCCGGGAGCGGGCGCGCCCTACCGACGCGCCGTCCCGGGGAGCGCTGAGCCCCCGTCATGTTCCTGGACGGCCTCGAGGCCTTCCTGCGCACGCTGGGCGTCCCGCTGGGCGGTGTGATCGTCGGCGTCGCGCTCGGGGCCGGTCTCTACGCGGCCGCCGAGTGGCTCCGCCGCCGGCCGATGCGATCGGTCGTCGGCACGGTCCCGATCAAGGTGGTCCCGGCGCCTGCGGCCCCCGAGGTCGGATCCCCCCTCCCGACGCCGACGGACCCCCGAAGGATCGCCCCCGTGAGCGTCACCTCGTCGGAAGGGACGCGCACCGTCTTCCTGCGCGGCGCCGGGGCCTCGCCGAACGCTCCGCTGCCGAGGGCGCGGGGGTTCCTCGCCGTGCTCGCGGCGTCGTTCGTGGTGCTCTCGGGGCTCGAGCTCGCCTTCTTCTCCGATCTGTTCCTCCCGTACGATCACCTCGTCGGCGACGCCGGGGCCGTGCTGTTCTGGCCGGCTCCGTGGCCGGGAGTCTATGCGGTCGCCTCGGTGTCCCAGCTTGTCCCCGACTACATCTTCCCGATGTACCTCGCGGCGATGGCCGCCTTCGCGATCGCGGGCGGCCTCGTCTACCGGCGCCCCGCGCTCCCGTGGCACCGCCGCGCCTGGGGGTTCGGGCTGATCCTCCTCTACGTGGGCGTCGAGGTGGTCCTCGACGCCGTGTTCTTCACGGTCCCGGGCCAGAGCATCCGCAACCTCGCGATCGTGGCCCGAACCGTCACCGGCGGGGTCTTCCTCTCCGGGCTCGTCTTCTGCATCGTCTTCCTCCCGACCCCGCAGCGGGTCAAGGCGAGGTTCCGGCGCGACACCGGGGCGTTGGTGCAGTTCCTCGGAACCGGGCTCCTCGCGATCGCCGTCGCCGCGGTCGCCCTCGTCCTCGTCGATCTCTCCCTGGGGGACGCCTCCGTCCTCCTGCCGTTCACCCTCCTCCTGCTCCTCCCGTTGCTGACGCTCGAGACATTCATCGGCCTCAACCGACCCCTGTACTTCCGGCAGCTGCGTCGGCGTCCCCTCCCCCCCGTTTCGAAGTACCATCCGCCGGTCTCCATCCTCATGCCGGCGTACAACGAGGAGCGGTGGATCGCGGAAGCGATCCGGCTCGCCGACGTCGCCGCCGGCAAGTACCCGGGCCGCGTCGAAATCATCGTCGGCAACGACGGGTCGACGGACCGGACGTCCGAGATCGCCCGGCGCGCGATCGCGGGCCTGAAGCACGCCCAGGGCCTCGTCGTCGATCTCCCCCACGCGGGCAAGTCGAACGGCCTCAACGGCGCGCTCGCCCTCGCGACGGGAGAGATCGTGATCCGGTTGGACTCGGACACGTTCGTCTCCGAGCGGATGGGGTTCGCGGCCATCATCCCCCACTTCGCCGACCCGGAGGTGGGCGGCGTCCAGGGCTCGATCCACCCCCGCCAGAAGACCGGGTGGACCCGCAAGCTGCGGGCGCTCGAGATCGCCTGGGGCCACTACTTCCAGCGCCCGGCGGTCATGGGCGTCCGCTCGGGCGAGGTGATCGACGGCCTCTTCTCGGCGTTCCGTCGCAAGGACCTCGTCGCGCTCGGCGGCTGGGTGCCGTGGAACGGCGAGGACACCGAGCTCTCCATGCGCATCCAGCGGCTGGGCTATCGCGTTCGCATGGAGTTCGGCGCGCGCGCCTACGAGGACGTCCCGGAGGACTACGAGGCGCTGCGCCGCCAGCGGGTCCGCTGGGCGCGCGGGATCCTCATGGCGAACGGGCAGCACTACCCGTCGCTCGTGGGCCGGACCCCCGAGTTCGCCGGGCTCGGCGTGCTGCTCTGGTTCCTCACGTTCGCCCGATCGGGGGTCCGCAGCCTCGTCTACGTCTTCCTGGTCCTGCTGCTGCTGATCCTCGGCGTGCACGCGCTCGTGGACGTCGCGTACCTCCTCCTGCTCGCGCTCGTCCTCCGGGGGGTCCCGCTCGCGTACTTCCTCGCGAAGATGCGACGATGGGACGTGATGGTCTGGATCCCGTTCTTCCCGATCGCCAGCATCCTCAAGCAGTCGTTCCGGTTCGAGGCGTTCGGGCTCGTCGGCCCCGAAGCGAAGCAGGAATACGCCTGAGGAAGGGGGCGCGCGAGCGCGCCCCCCGGTCGGAGACGGACGGCGGCCGCGCGTCGAGCGCCCGGTCGCCGACCCTCAACGAGAGCGTCGCCACCCCTTCCAGATCCAGTCCTTGCCGAGGGTGAGGACCGCCGGCGTGAAGAACAGCTGGACCACGAACGCCTGGAGGAGGACCGCGAACCCGATGCCGAGTCCGATCGCGGCCAGCAGCCCCAGGGGGCTCGTGAACCCGAGGAGCAGGAACGCCCCCCCGAGGATCACGGCCGCCGCGGTGATCACCCCGCCCGCGTGCGTCACGGCGTCCTGGATGGCCTCGGTCCCGCGATTCCCGCGCGTCCGCTCCTCCTTGACGCGCGTGAGCAGGAGGACGTTGTAGTCCATGCCGAGCCCCATCACGAGGATGAGGAGGATCAGGGGCAGCAGGAAGATCAGCGCCTCGTTCTCGAGGATGCCGACCACGAAGTAGGTCGCCGCCCAGCTCCAGAGGATGGAGAGGCCGATCACCCCCAGCGCGAGGATGGGCACGAACGCCGACCCCAGGATGACGAGCATCAGCAGGAAGAGGCCGATGGCCGCCCCGATCAGCATCTCCTCGGTCGCCTGGTTGACGAGGGACCGGATGTCCTGCGTCGTCGGCGCCGCACCGCCGACGTAGACCTGCGACACGCCGGGATGCGAGGAGTCGTACGAGGTGACCCGCTGCTGCAGATCGTCGATGACCGAGATCGCGGAGGCCGAGTAGCCGCTCGCGTTCGTTCGGAGGTTGAACAGGACCGTCCTCCCGTCGACCCCGATGTAGGAGCCGAGCGAAGCGTTGAGCTCGGTCCTCACCGCGGGGGGAAGGGAGGAAAAGTTGAGCCAGGTGTCGAGCGGGGCGCTCCCGGGTCCTACGAACGTGCTCACGGAGGCAACGCCCGGGGTGGCGTTCATCGTCTCCGCGAGCCCGTCGACCTCCCGAAGGTCCTGCGCGTTCAACGACCCGTTGGACACCACCGGAGCTGCGAACGTCACGAGCACGAAGCTCGTCGAGGAGTAGCTCGCGCCGAAGTCGTGGTTCAGGTGCACGAACCCGACCTGGGCCGGGTTCGAGGCGGGAAGCCCGATGTTCGTGATGTCGTAGGAGATCGGGACCTCCAGGGCGACGGCGACGACCGGCGCCGAGAGCAGGAGGATCAGGACGATCACCACGCCCGGGCGGCGCGTCGCGGTCCGGCCCGCCCGCGCGATGAAGTCCTGGTTCGTCTCGATGTTCCGGTTGCGCCGCTCCGCGTATCGGGCGAACCGCTGGCCGGAGTTCGGCCAGAAGATCCGGGGTCCGACCAGCACGAGAAGGGACGGAAGGACCGTGAGGTTCACCAAGAGCGCGCACGCCACCGCGATTAGAAGGCAGATACCGAGCTGGCTGAGGAAGCTGATCCCCGAGAGGGTGAGGGCCGCGGCGACGACCATCACCGCGAGCCCGCTCGTCGCGATGCTCTGCCCGGCCCACCGGACGGTGGTCTCGACGGCCTCCTTCGACGGGGTCCCTCGAACGAGCTCCTCGCGGTATCGAGCGAGGAGGAAGACGGAGTAGTCCGTCCCGATGCTCATCAGGAAGACGAGGATGATCGACTCGATCTCCGAGTTGAACTGGGTCACGAGCTTGCCGACGACGAAGATGAGCGCGAGGCTGGCGACGAGGGCGATCCCGATCATCCCGAACGCGAGCGCGGGCGCGGACGGCGACCGGAAGTAGAGCAGCATGATGACGAGCAGGACGACGACGGTCAGGGCCAGGAGGAGGCCCAGGGCGGACGTGGCGAGGTAGCTCGTCTGGCTGTCGAGCGGGGCCGCCCCCGTCTCGTAGGCGTCGATCGACGCGTACGCGCTCGAGAACGCGAGGGTCTGGGCCACCACGTGGTCGATCTCGGTGACGTCGGCGTACGTGACCGAGGACCCGTTCACCAGGTAGGTGTCGGGAACGTTGAAGGAGATCACGAGGAGGGTCGCGGTCCCCGACGGGTTCACGAAGGAGGCGTAGAGCGGCGCCGGGATGGGAAGGGGGAGTCGACCGATCGGGTCCTGCTGGACCTGGGCCCGGGCCCACGACTCGATCGCGGCGATGGTGGGGGCGCCACCGGAAGGGAACGCCCCCCAGAGGGCGAGGACCCACGCCGGAGCGAGGCCGGCCTCGGATCCGACCACCGTCGCGACGACGGACTGCTGGGCCCTGGGCTGACTCCAGTTCGCCGTGTTCAGGTCGGCGAGCACCACCTGGGCGGGGAAGAGGGCCGAGGACGAGGGAAACAACGTCGGCAGCGCGCTCGCGAGGGTGCTCCCGGCCGCCGCATCGGCGCAGACCGTGGCGTTCTGGCCGTTGAGGCAACCGCCGAAGATGCTCGCGTTGAAGCCGGCCGACGAGCCGCTGTCCCCGCCGTAGAAATCGGAGAGGACCTGGGTCTGGACCGAGTTCCCCGCGAACTCCGACTCGGTCTGATGGAACGCCGGCCAGTCCGCCGACGAGGCGGGCGTGCCGACCGTCTGATTGGCCACGATGCCCTGCCAGTTGCTCAGGTAGGTGGCCACCGGCGCCCATACGGAGGCAGCGGTCTGGTTGACCATCTCCGGCACCGAGGGGGTGGCGTCCAGGGCCGGTCCCAGGTACTCCCATCCGAGCTGGGCCTGGCCCACGAGGAACGCCGTGTACGCCGAGTACACGGATTCGACCGAGCTCACGTTCTGAAGACGTCCGTCCTGGGACAGGGCGGCCGTGAGCGCCAGGGTGGCGTTCTTTCCGTCCGCCCCCACGATGTTCGACGATTCGAGGAGGACGAGCTCGGAGGACGGAGAGGACGGGGCGTGAGGGAACGCGTTGGAGAACGCGTTCTGGGCCTGAACGCTTTCGTCGGAGCTCGGGAGCGGGTTGTTGAACGACCCGTTGATCACCGATCCGACGTTCGCCGCCGGGAGGAGGCACACGAGGAGGATCGCGATCCAGAGGATCAGAGAGTACCACGGATGCCGCGCGACCCGATGGCCCAGCCACCCGAGCGGCGAGGCCCGGGCCGCGCGAGGAGGCTCGGTCTCACGCCGGGTCGAAGCCATGATCGCCTTTCTCCGGCCGCGCCATCCCCACATTCCCGTCTTAGGGTTGCTCCCCCCACCCCCGCGCGCTCGGGCGGGGCCGGTCTCGAAGACGCGCCGGCTCGGATCCTCGGATCCCGTGAGGTTGGCACCCGGTCCGGCGAGCGCGACCCGACCTGCCGGCCGGCGAGATCGGATCGTCCCCAAACGTCCATAACCGTGGCCGGACTGGGAGTCCCGATGGCCACACAGTTCTGTTCGAGCTGCGGTCGGCAGCTCCCAGCTGAGGCGCAGTTCTGCGACGGGTGTGGGCAGCCCACGGGCGCCGCCACCCGGGCGACGGCGCCACCGACGGCCTACACCACGCCGAGCGGCTTCCCCGGAGAGGGACCGCCTCCGCCACCTCCCCCGCCACCGACCGCCGTGGGTCCGGGGTTCCCGATGCCCCCGTCCGGTCCGCCGCTCGGAGCGGTCCTCGGACTCGAGGGGATGCGGAGCTTTCTGCTACAGCACGAGCTCGCGTCGCGGGGGAGGAACTACCGGGTGCTCGACCACGAGAAGCGGCACCTGTTCACCGTCCGCGAGAACTCGGCCCAGGAGCTGGAGGCCCGTCTCTCCCAGCCCGCGTACCGACCTCCGACCGGCTTCTACTTTGGACGGCTCACGCCGCCCACGCGCGAGTTCGTCTGGACCGTCGCGGATTCGGCCGGTAACGCCCAGGGCTCGATCCTCATCCAGGAGCACGGCAACGCGGCCGTGTCGAACCTCCTGAACTCCGCCGGCCTGCCGGTGCTCGCGGTCAACATCGAGCACGGTCCGTTGGGCGGGCTCGACGCCCGGGCCGTGCACCCGGACGGACGGGCGTTGTTCGAGGCCCGGGGCAACCTCCTCCGGCACACCTTCTCGATCCACGATCCGTCGGGAGCCGAGGTCGCCAAGATCCACGAGGCGTTCGTATCGATCCGAGACGCCTACAACCTGGACGTGATCGGTCCGGTGGACCCGCTCTGTCCGTTGATATTCGCCATTCTCATCGACCGCGAGAAGGAAGAGAGCGCGCAGCGGAACCAGGCGCACCGCGGCCCTGGGATACGGTTCGAAGGGCGCTGAACGGCGATCGTGTTCCGGGAGGGCCTCCCGCCGGACGCGGGCCGGGGCTCACGCCGCCGTAGGGCCGCTCTCCGGCGCCGCGACGTCGCGCCGGAGTCGCTCGAACTCTTCCGCGAGGTCGGTCCGGAGCGTCGGCAGGTTCTGCCGTTCGAGCTCGGCGACGCGACGGCGGGCGCCCGCCCGGTCCCCGCGGGCGTAGTCCAGCTGGGCGAGGCGGAGGAGCACGTCGACCTCGATCATCGCCTGGTTCAGCCCCTGGATCACCCGGTACGCCTCGAGCAGGTCGGCCCCGGCGAGATCGTACGAACCCTTCTGCATCGCGATCTGGCCGCGGACCTTGAGGGACATGCTGAGCCCGGTCCGGTCCCCGATGCGGCCGAGGATGTCGCACGCCGGGGCGACGTGCTCGACCGCCTCCTCGAAGCGGCCCGCATCGCGCAGCAGCTCCGCGGCGTGGTAGTGGGCCCAGCCCACGCGCCGCGGGTCCTGCGCCTTTCCGGCGAGCCGTATCGCCTCGCCGAGCTCCGCGATCGCCTCCCCGCGGTGGGCGGCGGACTTGGTGTCGGCGAGGATGTTGCCGAGGAAGAGATGCCCCTGGCCGGACTCCCGGGCGGACCCCAGCCGGTCGAGGGCGACGGCGACGGCACGCGCCTCGGCGAGCGCCTCCTCCGTCTGCCCCATCATCGCGAGGACGCCGGCCCGCCACAGCCGGGCGTGCGCGATCACGCGCTCGTTCCCGGCCTCTTCGGCGAGGCGGACCTCCTCCGCGTGGTGGCGGAGCGCCTCCGGATAGTGTCCGTCGTAGTAGAGCGTCTGGCCGAGCTGGTGGTGGGCGCCGATGCGGACCAGGAGCTGGCCCTCCAGCCCGGGCGAGGCGAGCACCTTCTCCGCGAGCGCGGCGGCGGCCGGCAGCTCGCCCCGGGCGATCAGGACCTGGGCGAGGCAGATCTCCAGGGTCGCCCGCACGGGCGGGGCGAGGACCGGGGAGTCCTTCTCCCGGTCGAGGAAGTCCCGGAGGAGCCGCTCGGCCTCCTGGAGGCGGCCGAGATCGTAGGTCATTCGGGCGAGCTCGAGGACGAGCTCCCACTCCCCGTCGCGCTCCTCCGGCGGGAGGTCGCGATGGCTCTCGAGGGCACGGGCGAGGTGATCCCGTGCGACGTCGGGCGCGAGCGCGCGGTCGGCGGCCTCGGCCGCGAGGCGGTTGTACTGGACCGACCTCCGGCTGTCCCGGCCGAGGTAGAAGTGGCGCGCGAGCGCGAAGGCCCGGCTGGGATCGGCGCTTCCCATCGCCTCCAGGGCTGCCCCGGAACGCCGATGGAGGAGGCGCCGACGGTCGTCGGCGATACCGGCGTACGCCTCCTCCCGAAGCCGGTCCACGGGGAACTCGAGGGTTTCCCCCGGCCGCTCGAAGAGGAGCCCCTGCACGACGAGACGCTCGACCGCCTCCGCGAGGTGCTCCTCGTCCTCGCCGCTCGCCCGCAGCAGAAGCGCGAACCCGAACTCCGGTCCGAGGACCGCGGCGACGTCCAGCGCGCGCTGCGCCTCCGCGTCGAGCGAGGGCAGGGCGATCCCCGCGGGGCGACGGGGCTCGCTGACGGCGGGGTTCCGGCGGTCGAGCTGCTGGAGAAGGAGCGGGTTCCCGTTCGATTCGGAGAAGCGCCACTCGATCTCGTCGGGAGAGAACTTCCGGGCCGGGTCGATGATGCGGAGGTACTCGGCGGTCTCCGTCGACGTCATCGGCGGGAGGAGGATCCGACCGGCCTGGGTCGCCTTCTCGAACGATTCGAGCCGGCCCCGTCCGGCGTCCGAGAGCGATCCGTACGGGCGGGTGGTGGCCACGATCCAGAGGGGTCGGTTCTGCAGTTCCTTCGCGAAGAACTCGAGGGCGGCGAGCGAGGAGGCGTCGGCGCGGTCGAGATCGTCCAGGAGGATGATCGCGGGGCCGTGGGCCGTGATCTCGAGGAAGCGCTGCGTGATCCGCGTCAGGATCTCGTCGCGCGACATCTTGCCGCGGCGGTCCGTCGCCCCGAGGACCTCGAGGAGCCTCTCCTCGATCCCCACGGGGGTCACGACCTCGTCGACGTGGACCGTGGGCGCGAAGCCGAGGAGGTACTGCTCGCCTCCGAACGAGGGATCCTCGTCCGACCGGAGGGTCGGATCGTCGTGCGCGCTCTCCAGCGCGGAATCGATCAACGAGAACGGCGGGGGGTCGTCGACCGCAGGGGCCCGCCCGAGCAGCACGCGGACCCCGTGGGTGCGGATGTCGTGGAGGAGCTGGGCGACGAGCGTCGACTTGCCGACGCCGGTCTCTCCCAGGAGGATCGTGACCCCGGCCGCCCCGAGCCGGGCGTCCTCGAAGCGATTGTACAGGGCCTGGACCGTCTCCTCCCGGCCCAAGAACCGGTCGCCGGCCGCGGCTTCGTCCACCATCGCTCCCGCACGTCTAGAAGGGGTGATTCCGCTATTTACGTGGGGGCGGACCGGTAGGAAGGGCGGGTCCCCGCACCCTTCGAGTAACGCCCGGTGGCGTGGCCCGGGCCCTGCGGGGTAGAAATACCGGGGGCATCATCTCGGTTCACCCCGCGGTGGCGAGGGGAATGGTATGTCGACACTCGGAACTCGCACGGTCGGACCCTCGGTCTCCATCGGTATCGTCCTGTTCCTGATGGTCTCGGCCGCCCCGGTCGGTGCGAGCACCCTCGATCGGGCCGTGCCCTCGGCTCCGCACCTTTCTCTCGTGGAGGCGCGGTGCGGCTCCGGCCTTCCGTGCCGGGAGGCCGGTCAACCCGCCGGCGGAGGCGCCGTCCACGATCTGGAGGTCACCTCCCTGCAGGTCCAGGTCCTGGCCGGACTGCCCTTCAACGTCTCCACCGTTCCGCCCGTCGGGGTCAACCTCACCTCGGTCTCCTGGCAGTTCGGGGACGGAACGAACCTGACGGGCCAGAGCTCCCTATCGACAAACCACACCTACCTTTCGCCGGGCCTCGACTACGTCTACGCATCCGCCCTCGATTCGGTCGGCACGACCCATGACGATCTCGATGCGCTCCTCCCGGTCAACGTGCTGGGCTCCCACGCCGGGGACGGCTTCGGCCTCGAGCCGGACCTGTTGGGCGAGATCGTCGCCAACGGCAGCGGCGGGCCCAACCCGACCCCGTTCGTCGCGCCGGGGGGCTCCGTCACGGTCTCGGTCGTTGCGCTCGCTCCGCCGAGGAACGTCCAGACCGTCGTCGCGGCGTCGGGGTTCTCGGGACCGGCCCCGTACAACGCCGCCGCGTCGTTGTCGGCCGTGTCGCTCGACCCGAACGGCACCAGCCTGGCGACCGTTTCCTTCACCGGCGCGGAACCCGGTGGGCTGAAGACGCTCACGTACTGGGAGGAGACCTCGCTCTCGTACAACGGCAGCACCATCGTCTCCTGGAGCAACTACACGTTCGGCATCCCGGTCAGCATGGGCGGCGCCCCCGCTCCCCTGCCCTCCTCACCGAGCCCGAAGACGCTGACGTACGACCAATCCTCAGCGCCCTTCTCGTTCGATCCCGCCATCGACTACGATACCGCCGGCCAGGAGGCCCTCGCCAACATCTACCAGACCCTGATCGCCGTCAACGGCTCTCAGACCGGGCCCGATCCGAACGATTTCGTCCCCGAGATCGCGACGTGCGTGCCGGGGAGCGCGCTCTGCACGAGCCTCTACGGCTCGAACCTGAGCAACGGGCCGAACCTCACGTTCGTCCTCTCGAGCGCGTCGCAGTTCTACGACCCGGCCACGGGGGCGAACTGGGGGGTCTATCCGACCGACGTCGTCTTCTCGATCGCCCGGACCCTCGCGTTCTCCGTTCTCCCCTGCGACGGATGCAACAACGGCTGGATCCTCGCCCAGGCCCTCCTCAGCAACGGCAACGGCGGATGGGACGGGGGCCTCCACGGTGCGTTCAACAACACCCCCGGCAACGTCTTCGCGTCGATGACCGTCAACGGGACCGCCTGCCCGGCCTCGGCGATCTCGAACGAGCACGGCTGCGTGACGTTCCAAGCGGACGCGAACGGCAAGGTCTGGCCCTCTTTCCTGGAGCTCATCGCGAACCCATGGGGAGGCTCCATCGTGCCCTGCGGGTGGTTCAGCGCCGCGGGGCAGGGCGCGGGGATCCCCTACTGGAGCCAAGGGAACGTGAGCGGCAGCGGCGACGCGCCGTGCGCGATGCCGGGAGTCTCGGGGTTCGGGGTCGCGGTCGGTTCGATGCCCGAGACCGGGTGGGACGCGTGGGAGACGGCCGGCAGCAGCCCGCCGGGGGTCGGTAATGTCCAGTACGCCGCCGTGGGGAGCGGCCCGTACGACGCGACCTCGATCTCCGCCGCCTCCTCGTACACGCTCGAGGCCAACCCGTCGTACGCGCCGAACCCGGACTGCACCTTCGCTGGCTGCCAACCCGCCGCCGGATCGTACATCCCGACGGTCAACGTCGTCGTGGCCTCGACCTTCGATGCCGGAGCGGCCGTGATCGCCAACGGCTCCGCGGACTTCGCCGATTTCCCCCAGAACGGCACGTCGAGCCTCCCCTCGCTCCTCGGCGCCGGCCTCGCCGGCATGCGGGCCTCCCCGATCCTTGCGACCGACTTCCACGCGATGAACCTGAACTACAACACCGCCACGGCGACGGGGCTCACCGGGATCACGTACACTGCCCCGTCGGACTTCCTCGCCGACTCCAACCTCCGGCAGTTCCTGGTCTCCGCGTTCCCCTACGCGACCCTTCAGTCCAGCGTCTTCACGGCGTCCGGCATCCAGTACCGGTACCCCTACGGCGGCGCGATCCCCTCGTTCATCAACGGGCTGACCCCGACGAACATCAGCTGGCCGTTCGGGGATCCCGACCCCAACCCGAGCGACGTCGGCTCCGCCGGGTACTGGTGGTCCCTCACCTCCCTCGACAGCTTCGCCGGCGCCTCGTGCACGGCGATCGCCCCGTGCACGTTCCCCGTCCCGTACGTCGGCGGGGACTCGGTGGAGCTGCCGGTCCTCAACGCCTGGAACGCCTCGGTGCGGGCGATCTCGGGCGGAGCGATCGCCCCGATGATCACGCCCGTCTCCTTCTTGACCCTCATCATCGACGTGCTCTACCTGGGCGCCGGCCAGAACCCGTTCCCGATGTACCCGCTCGGATGGATCGACGATTACGGCGACCCGTCGGACTTCGTGACCCCGCTCTACCTGCCCGACACCACGTACACGTTCGGGGATTCGGTGGCGGAGACGCTCGCCCTCTCCGCCTACAACTCGAGCTCGTGCTCGACCGGCCTCACCTACTATTCCTCGCTCGCGACGCCGCTCCCGGTGGACTGCCAGGGGAGCGCCTACGCCGCGATGGTCCAGGGTCTCCAGGAAGCGGCCAACACCACGAACGGACCGGCGCGCGCCCTTCTCTACGACGAGGCCGAGCAGGTCGCCGAGCGCTTGGGCCTCTACGCGGCGAACGGCCAGATCAACCAGGTGACGGGCTTTGCGGCGTGGATCGATCCACAGAGCGTCGTGATCAACCCGGCCCAGAACACGATCCCCTGGTACTCGGTCCGGGATCTCCCCGGTCCTTCGGCCGCCCTCGCGGTCCGCGGCCCCATCGCGAACCTCAACCCGTTGCCCTTCGGACAGACGGTCGAGCTCTCCGGCCTGGCGACGGGCGGCACCTCGGGGTACAGCTACTCCTGGAGCGGACTGCCCAACGGATGCTCGAGCGCGCCGACGGCGACCCTCAACTGCACCCCGGGCAGCCCGGGATCGTTCACGGTGACCCTGCACGCCTTCGATCAGACGGGCGCCACGGCCACGGGGACGCTGGCCGTCGTCGTCGGATCGCCGGCCCCGTTGTCCCTGTCGGGGTTCACGACCGCCCCCTCCTCGGTCCAGGTCGGCTCACCAACGGTCCTCACCGCCTCGACCGCGGGAGGGTTCGCGCCCCTGTCCTACACGTACTCGGGTCTTCCCCCCGGCTGCGTCTCCAAGGACCTCGCGTCGTACTCGTGCACGCCCTCCGCGACGGGCTCCTATACCCTGCACGTGGTCGTGAACGATTCGCAGGGCGGGTCCGTCCAGGGGAACGCGTCGCTCACGGTGACCGCCGGGCCCGTCTTCGAAGCCTCGCTCGCGGTCGCCCCAGCGACGGCCGTCGTCGACGTGGGCGTTCCGGTCACCCTGACCGTCCAGGGGGCCGCCGGCACGCTCCCGATCAGCGGCAGCCTGGCGGGACCGGGCGATTGCGCGCGGAGCTTCAGCTGGACGACGTCGCGGAGCTCGACGATCTCCTGCACCGCGCCTTTGATCGCCGGCTCGTACGCCCTCAACGTGACCCTCACCGACGCCCTCGGACGCACCGCCGAGGTGAACGGCACCCTCACCGTGAACGCCGCCCCTTCGATCGTCTCGTTCGGACCGCGCGTCTCGTACGACGTGAACGAGAGCGCGTCCCTGACGCTCGCGTACACGGGGGGCACGGGGCCGTACACGATCTCCTACACCGGCCTGCCGACGGGCTGCACCGGCGGGAACGTGACCGTGGTCGCCTGCACCTTCACCACGGCCGGGCCCTACTCGGTCGGGGCAACGGTCACCGACCGGTTCGGACTGTTCAAGACGAGCGTGACCCACCTCGTCGTCGCGCCGGCGCTCGTCGTGGCCTCGTTCGAGGCCGTCCCCTCGTCGATCGCGCTCGGGTTCGAGCTCAACTTCTCCACGTCGGCCCACGGCGGTTCCTCGCCCGATACGTTCGCCTACTCGGGGCTTCCCACCGGGTGCTCGTCGGCCAATCTCTCGCTCCTGCCCTGCCACCCCACCGCCGTCGGCACGTACGCGGTCGAGGTCCAGGTCCGGGACGTCACCGGGATCTCTCGGTACGCCAACGTCTCCGTGACGGTCACGACCGGGGCGGCGGTGCTGCCCCCGCCGACCGGCCCGACGGGCAGCTCGCTCCTCCTCGACGCGGTCCTGGTCGGCGTGGCGGTGGTCGCGATCGCCCTCGTGGTCGCCTACGCCGTGATCCGTCGCCGACGGGGCGGGACCGACGATCCGGAGTCCCCGGGGACGGCGGCCCCAACGCCCAAGGCCCCGGCCGGCGAGCCCGAACCGGGGGACGGCGCCCCCGAGACGGCCGAGTAGCGGGGCAAGGATTCGAAGTTTCTTTCTATCCCGTCCCGCTCTCCCGGCCCGTCACCCATGCCGATACTGCCGATGGATATCCGGGGACTGTCGAAGAGCTTCGGCAAGACGGCCGCCGTCGCCAACGTCTCTCTAACGGTCGGCCCGGCGGAGCTGACGGGGCTGGTCGGTCCGAACGGCTCGGGCAAGACGACCCTCATGCGATGCGCCACCGGTCTCCTCCGGTTCGACGCGGGGTCCGTGACGATCCTCGGCCACGACCTGGTCTCCGCCCGCTCGGAGGTGATGACGTCCCTCGCCTTCGTGCCCGAGGTCCCGGCACCGTTCGCGGCGCTCACCCCCGACGAGCACCTACGGTTCACCGCCCGGGTCCACGCCCTGTCGTTCGGCTGGGAGACGCGTCGGGACGCGATCCTCGAGCGGCTGGATCTCGCGGAGAAGCGATCTAACCTCTGCTCCGAGCTGTCGAAGGGCCAGCGCCAGAAGGTCCACCTCGCGATGGCGATGCTCCAGGACCCTGCCGTGCTCGTGCTGGACGAACCGTTGATCGGGCTCGACCCGAAGACCCAGCGAGTGCTGAAGGACTGGCTGAGGGACCGGCAAAGCCGCGGCCACGCCGCCCTCGTGAGCTCGCACAGCCTCGCGTTCGTTGAGGAGCTCTGCTCGAGGATCGCGATCATCGAGAAGGGACAGATCCTCGCCGTCGGGACGTTGCTCGAGCTGCGGGCACGCGCCCGGACGGCCGGGGCCGCCTCCCTCGAGGACGTCTTCCTCCGCCTCACGGATTCGGACGAGCCGATGCTGCATGCCTGAGGATTACGGGCTGCTCTCCTACCTGGGCTGGCGCAAGTTTGTCAACCGGGCGAAGCGGGCGCTCCGTACCCCGCTACCCTGGATCGTCGGGATCACGTACGGGACCATCGCCGTCCTCCTCGATCGCCTCGCTTCGTCCCCGACCCACCCGGGCACCCGACCCACCGATCTTTCCCAGTACGTCCCGGGCCTCGAGGGTCTCCTGCTCGTCGTGCTGGGTTTCCTCTCGCTCTACAGCATCCCGACCGCCGCGCTGGTCCTCGTCGACCAGGACGAGTTCGTCACCGTGGTGTACGGGTCCCCGATCTCGCCGTACTCGATCCTTCGGTTGCGACTCCTCAAGACGTGGGTCCTGGTTGCCGTGGTCTGGGCCGTGGGGTCGGTCGGGGCCGTCCTTGCGTTCGGCGGTGCCTACAATGTTCCCGAACCGGTGCTCGCGGTCCGGCTCGTTCTCGGCGCCGTCCCCATTCTGATGAGCTGGGTCCTCGCGGGGCTCCTGATCGCCTATTACGAGCGGACTCCGGCGTCCTGGTACTTGGAACGAATCCTCCTCGTAGTGACCCTCGCGGTGGTGGGAGCGTTCCTCGCCGGCGTTCCCCCGAACATGTCGGGGTTCCCGGCACTGGCCAACGATCTCGTTGTGAAGCAGCTCTTGAACTCCTTGGGGCCGCTCGCCCGGTGGGTGGCGGGGGCCGCGCTCGGACCAGGGGACGCGGCCGTTCTGGCCGGGTCGTGGGCGGTCGCGGGCCTTCTCACCTTCCTGGTCTGGCGGCTCCCGTACCCGACCCCGGGAACGTTCCGCTCGCCGTCGACCCCGCCGCTGCACCAGTTGACGCCCGAGGTCCCCCTGCCCGACAGCTGGATGACGCGGCTTCGGGAACGCCTTAGACCGAGGTACCGGGACCTCGGCGTCGGCGCCGACGCGGTGAGGGGGGAGGTCTGGACCCTCTCCCTCCGGGCCGGGGAGATCTGGATGGGGGGCCTGTTCGTGGTCATGCTGCTCGTCGTCGCCGCTCCATTCGCCGCGACGGAAGCCAGCGGCCGCGTCTTCGTTACCCTGGTCCTGCTCTCGCTGGGCATGGCGTTCGGTCTCCTGTGCGTGGGGATCGGAGGGGTCACCTACTGGAACCCCCTGATAGATCAGGCGCGCCAATCCCCGGCGTCCTCCCGGGCGATAGCGCTCGCGATCCTTGCCCCGCGCGTGGTCGTCGGAGGGGCGGTGGCCGCAGCCATCGCGTTCTCGACCTCGGTCGCGACGCTCGATCCGATCCTGGGCCTCCTCGCCGGCGGAGTCGTCGGGAGCGTCCTCGCCCTGTTCCTCTGCATCGACCTCCTCGGGTCGCCGAAGGTCGGGGCCTCCCTCGAGGGGGTGCGGTTCCAGAGCTCCTCCAAAGGCATCTACACGGCGGGCCTCCTCCTCCTGGTGATCCTGCCGGAGTCCCTCCTCACGGCCTTCGCTCCATCGCCGGACTCCTGGGACCCTCTCTACTGGCCCCTCGCGGCCGAGCTCGTAGCCAATACAGTGCTCGTGTGGGTCCTGTTGGATCGGGCGGCCCGGCATCTCGCGGCTCCGGCGGAGTCGTAGCGCGGCGAAGGCGCGGTCGGAGCCTACCCGTCGACGAACGCGCAGGCGGCGGCGATATGGTTCGGCAGGGTCTCGACGTCCCGACGTGGCGGCGCCGTTCGGTCGCAGCAACGTCCTGATGTGACGCTCTTTCCGGCCAACGCACCGGGACGGGGGCGGCCCTACACGAACTCCGGCGGAGCGCCGGCGAGGATCCGGGCGATCCCTTCCGCGAGGAAGCGGTAGATCTCGGTGCCTTTCGGGGTGAGCCGAAGCCATTCGCCGCCGGGATCCGAGGTGACTTCGATGAGGCCCCGGGCCACCAGGAACTCGAGGTACTTCGAGAACACCGTGTAGTTCATTCCGGCGACGAGCTGGAGCTGCGTCTTCCGGAGCGGGTGCGGGGCCCGGGCGAGGGATTCCAGGAGCCGGGCGAGCACGTAGAGGTTGGGCCGTTCCATCAAGGTTCCCACCGCCTAGACCCGCTCCCAGACGGACCGCTCGAACGCCGTGATCGCGGCGCGTCGTTCGCGGAGGCCCGCCCTCAGCTCGCCGATGCGGCGCTCGACGCGACGCCAGTACAACGCGTTCGCGAGGATCAGGACGGCCGCGGTACCGAGGCCCAGGCCGTACGTGACCGCGAACGGGACGAAGCCGTTCGAGACCGTTGCCCCCGACAGCGCGAGGTAGGCGCTCCAGAGGAACCCCGCGGCGAACTCGCCGACGATCAGGCTCAGCCAGCACGCGAGGAAGACGATCCACCAGAGGCGGCGATGGATCGACGTGAGCGCCCGGTCCGTCGTCTCCAGCTCCGCGAGCGAGGCCTCGAGCAGGTTCTCGGGCAACGTCGCCGGCGTCTCCACCGGCAGCTCCATGCTCCGGTCGAGGCGGCGGTTCCGGGACCGGAAGAACAGGTAGAGGAGCACCCCGGCCGCGACGGCGATGAGGACGGGCGCGAGGTCGAGCGCGGCGAGGACGAGGGGGACCGAGGAGCCCCGACCCGACACCACCACGTAACTGAGGGCCGCGATCACCTCGGTGCCGATGAGGAAGACGACGAAGAACCCGACCAGCGGCCACAGGACGCGGGACTCCTCCCGCTTCCAGGTCGCGACCGACCGACGCGTGCGGACCGACCACGCGTAGAGGGTCCGGAGCGGATCGGCCGGGGCGATCGGGGTGTCCGACGGGCCGGCGCTGGCGACACCGGCACCGGGGAGCGGCCTTCCCGCGCTGGATCCCTCCATGAGGGAGGCTACGGTGCGCGGGGGTGAGTAGCTTCCTCCTCGACGGTACGTACGGCCGAACCGGACCCCCGAGCGTGGCGCCGGAGGGCGAAGCGCTTCCCGTCGGTCGGCGAGGAACCTACAGGTAGGGTGCGGTCCACTGACCCCACACCGTGAGGGTCTCCGGGACCGGCGAGTACGCGCCCATGGTGTACGGCGGGTCGCTGGCCGTGAACGAGAAGTCGCCGTCGGACGCGTCGTCGGAGTAGACGGTCTGTCCGAGGCGGTCCGCGATCGAGAACGTGACCCGGCCCCCGCCGGCGGTCGAGAACTGCCCCGAAACGGGGCTTCCCGTCGGCAGGTCGAACGAGGCCGTCGGGGCCGTAGTCGTCGTCGAGAAGAGCTGGTAGGAGAAGGGATGCGGGAGCGGGAGAACGGCGAAGACGACGACGATCGCGACGAGGACGCCGAGAACGATGGTGACGTTTCGGCCGGCCCGCGAGCGCTCCGGTGGGGCGTAGATCGGCTGATAGTCCCCCCTCCAGGGTATCGGGCTCCCGGCCGGCGGGACCGGAGGAGGAGCCGACGGGAGAACCCGCCTTAACGCCCCGCACCGGAGGCAGACGCCAGAGCCGCTCGGGAGCGGCGCCCCACAACGCGGGCAGAGGTCGTCGGTCATCCCGGTGGTCGATCGGCCGTGCGTAGATGAGGGTTGAGCCGTTCGTCGACCGGAGGGGAGGGTGCGAGCCTTCCACGACCGTCCTCCGGCGCCGGAACTCCGGACTCCCTGCGCTGCCGAGCCCACCAAACGTTGATGTATCGTATCGGAGGAGAGTTACCACGTGTTCCGATCGGACGTGCGCCCGGCTCCCACCAGAAGCGTCGTTCCCATCTCGCTCGCGATCGCGCTGATCCTCGTCGGGTCCGTGGTCGGGAGCTTCGGCCTGACCCCACGGCCGGGGGAAACCGGGGGCTTCGCCCGGACCGCGTCGACCCCCGTGTCGATCTCGAGCTTCTCGTTCCAGCCGCAGACCGTCACCTCGGGGAGCTCGACGACCGTCTCGGTCTCCCTCTCGGGAGGCACCTCCCCCTACGAGCTCTGGTTCAACAGCAGCGTTCCCGGGTGTCAGTCCCCCCAGTCCCCCATGTCGATCACCAGCCCCCAGTACTCGTTCAGCTGCAACCCCACCAACCAGGGGGGCTACAGCATGCACCTCGACGTGGTCGACAGCTCCCTGCCCGCGTCCCGGACGAGCCTCACCGCCGACGTCACCGTTGTCTCGAACAGCAACGGGAATGGGAACGGGAACGGCAACAGCAACAACAACAACAACGGCTCCGGCGGCGGCTCCCTCGCGATCCCCAGCGGGCTCGAGCAGATCGCCCTCATCGTGGCGCTCGTCTTCCTCGGCACGATGATCGCCATCGCGGCCGGCACGATCGCCACGGCGGTCGTGGTCTCGCGAAGGCTCCGGCAGATCAACGAAACGCTCGCCAAGATGAATCTGAACCCGAAGGAACCCAAGCCGCCCACGTAGCGGTCGCCAGCGCTGGCGCGGACCTCGAGATCGACGGGACGGAGTCGCGCCGCGCCCCGGAACGGGGGCGCGATCCCCTTCGGTGGACGCTAGGCGTTCTTTGGGAGCGCGGACACGAGGTCGTGTTCGAAGCGCGCGAGGGCCGACGCCGTGATCGCCACGAACCGCCGCCCATCGAGCCGCATCCAGGCGGCCCCGTCGCGGAACACGATGATGGACGGTGTGATCCGGATGCGGAACGTGTCCCAGAGAGGGCTCTTCAGGTCGGTGATGTCCGCGATCGCCAGCACCCCCGGGATCGCCCCCTTCCGCGCGACGAACTTCGGGACGAACCGTCGCGTCGGCGGGCACCACTCCGCCCCAAAGCAGACCACGAACGTCCCCGGCCGGTTCAAATGCTCGCCGGAGAAGTCCTTCGTCCCTAGGACCTCGAGCCCCGAGGAGCTCCACGGCGCATCGACCACCCTCGACCCTCCCGTCGGACCGTCCCTAGGCTCGGCGGGGAAAGGAACGGCGACCTAAGACCTCTGCCCGCGACCTCGGCCCCCGTAGGCGACCGCGCCGGTGCGGCCGGGACGCGCGCCGCCCGGGCGCAGATCGCGACCCGGTTACGCCCGCTCGTTCTCGGCCATGCGCGCCTTCACGATCTTTCGGACGAGCGTGACCGGGAGCGGCCTCTCGGGGGAGAATCGGATGCAGCCCTTGCCGACGTCGTACCCCCTGAGCTCGGTCGCATGCGCCTCCAGCACGCTCGGGCTCATCACGTAGAATCCAAGGTGGCCCTTCATCGCCGCCATGCCGACGAGGAGCCCGTGGTAGGTGAAGACCGGCATCTGGTAGCGGATCTCCTCCTCGGCGTGCGGGGCCGAGGCCCGGATGGTCGAGCGAAGGGCCTCCAGGGCGGACCGCGCTTCCTCGCTCACGGCCGCCAGGTACTCCTCGACGGACGCTGGCGGGGCGGGTTTCGAACCGGCCACGACCGGCGAGGCCTCGGCGATTATCAACCCGGCGGGCACCCAGTCCGATCAGAACCCCCGGAAGACCTCGTAATCGATCTCGTCCTCGGAGACCCCCATCGGGCCCAGGAGGACCGCGACGACGCTCTCGACCATCTCGGGAAGCCCCGCGACGTAGAACTTGGGGCGGTCCAATGTCGAGGCGGCCTCGCGGATCCACGCCTCGTCGATCCGCCCGGTCCGGCCGTCCCACCCGGTCGCCGATTCGGACGGGCGGGTCACCGTGTACAGGACCTTCAGTCGGGAGGAGGCACGCGCGAGCGCGTCCAGCTCGTCCCGGAAGACGAACTCCTCGGGCACTCTCGCGGAGTAGAGAAGTCGGCGCTCCACGGAGTCGCCCATGTCGAGGGAGTAGCGGAGCATCCCGCGAAAGGGGGTGATGCCGATACCCCCCGCGAGGAACACGCTCGGGCGGGAGCGGTCGAGCAGGAAGAACCCCAAGGGACCGTACACCTCGGCGGTATCGCCGGGGCGAAGCCGCGCGAGCGCCTGCTTGAACGGGGTGTCGGTGATGCGGGCCGTGACCGAGAGTACCCCCTTCTCGGAAGGGCTCGAGGAGAGCGAGAAGGCGCGGACCGGCCCCCAGGGGTCGTCGACCCCGGGGAGCGCGAGACGGATCGCCTGCGTCGACAGATACCGGAACCCCGAGCCCTCGGTCGAGAACCGGAACGTCATCGCGCTCGGGGATTCGCGCCGGGACCCGAGAAGCGGGAGCACGAAGCGGGCCGGTCGTGGCGCCGCGTCGGGGTCGCTTCCGAGGACGTGCACGGCCGGGCGTACCGGCGGGGGAGGTTTAGCGAGCTAGCTCGGCCCTACCCGGTCACGTGATCTCCCGCGCGGGACCGGGGGAACGGGCGGCGGGGCCGGGGGTGGGCCTGTTCGCTACGGCCGCGAGTAGAGGATCCGGCCCGATCCGATGGTGGCCCGGACCCGGGCGAAGGCGAGGACCTCCTCGGTCGGGTCCCCCTCGAGAAGCGTGAGGTCCGCCCGCATCCCGGGGGCGATCCGTCCGGTCACGTCCGCCACGCCGAAACGCTCGGCGGGCGCCGTCGTGAGCATCCGGAGGATCTCGAGCGGAGGGATCCCGGCGCGGGTCAACGCGGTGAACTCGTCGTCGGTCGCGTAGTCGGTCATGTACCCTACATCGGTGCCGAACAAGAGCGCGCCGCCGAGCGCGTGGAACCGCCGCACCACCTCGTAGATCGGGTCGAGGTAGGAGGCGTTCGAGGTCACGGTGCTCCCGAACATCTTCAGCGTCGGGATCATCGCCATCTGACGGGCCACCATTTCGCGCAGCACCGCCTCGTCGACCCCGTCGGTCGTGTCGGGCGGGTGGGCCAACACATCCACGCCCGCCCGAAGGGCGATCCGGGTCCCCTCGAGGTTCGACGGGTGGCAGAACACGAGCCGGCCGTGCGCGTGCGCGACGTCCGCGGCGGCCCGGGCGATCTCCTCTGGCATCGGGAGGATCTCCCCGCGGGCGACGTACGAGCCTGTGAACAGCTTGAGCAGGTCCGCCCCGTGAGCGAGGTTCCGTTCGGTGAAGCGCTGCGCGGCCCTCGGGCTCCGGGGCTGGGGGACCCACGGGCGGAGCCAGAACGGGAGCGAGTCGCGCACGTAGTAGGGGATCCCGTGCGGGGGGAACACGCTCGGGCCCGAGGTGTAGATCCTCGGGCCGACGACCGCGCGCGTCGCGATCCGGCGGCGCAGCGCGAGCGTCGTCCTGGGGTCCGAGCCGGTGTCGACGACCGTCGCGAACCCCCGGCTGGTGGCCAGGTCCTTCAGCTGGGCCTCGAGCACGTCGGCGGGGGCCCGCGCGGCGTTCCTCCATTTCCGCTCCGTGAAGTGGAGGTGCGCGTTCCAGAATCCGGCGGTGACGACCAGCCCCTCGCCGGCGAGGACGTGCGTGTCGGGTGGGGTCGGTCCCGCGTCCCCGACGGCCACGATCCGATCGCCCTGGATGAGGATCGTGCCGCGTTCGATCGGCGGCACGTCCGGGGCGGGATAGATCTTGGCCCCCAGGATGGCTAGGGTGGCCCCGCGCGCCGGTTCGTGGGGGCTTGGGACCGTGGAGGGTGTCGTTGGTCCCGGGCCCCCGGTCGGAGGTCGTGGCGTCCCCACAGCGGTTCCGAGACGGCCCCCTGCTAAAGCCCTTCTCGAAGGAACGTCCCGCGGCCGGACCGACGGGCGAACGACAGCGGGTCGTACGCCGCACGGGAGCCTCCGACCGGAAGCTTGGTTGGGTCACCCTCGCTGGGCGACGGTCCTCCCCGCGCCGCCTTCACGGTCCGGTCGGCGGGCCGCGATCCAGTTCGGAGGCAGGGACGGGACGCCACCGTGCGTACCTTGGACGGCCGCGCCTCCGGGTCCGGAAGATCAATATCCCGACGGCCGCCACAACGCCCAGCGCCGCGAGCAGCCACCATACGCTCGAGCCACCGAGGCTGAAACCGGAGGAGGAGGGCGCTCGGACGTCGAGCCCGACGGTCGCGTTCCCCGTTCCGCCGTTCGCGTCGGTGACGTTGAGGAGGATCTCGTACGTCCCCGATTGCGTCGGGGTGCAGTTGAACGTAGGACCCGTCGGCGCCGAGCAGCCGGGGGGGAAGCCGCTCCAGAAGTACCGGAACCCGCCGGCTCCCCCGAGGACCGTGGCCTGGATCGTCACGTTCGTGCCGGTCGTCAACGTCGGCCGGGTGGCGCTCAGCGACACCGACGGCAGGGCCGAGACCGGGAGCGCGAAGGGGGTCGAGCTTGCGGACCCGCCCGTCGCATCGGTGACCGTGACGCTCACCAGCACGCGGCCGGGGGTGGACGGTCGGCAGGTCGCGGTGCCTGCCGAGCCCGTACAGCCGCCGGGGAGCGTCGACCAGACGTACGAGAACGGACCGGTCCCGCCGGAGACCGTCGCCTCGATCGTCGTCGCCTGACCGACGTCGAGGGAAGACCGGCCCCCCGAGGCGATCGCGAGCGTCACCGAGGGATCGGGGTTCACCGTGTAGGCCAGCGGCGGGCTGACGGCCGCGAATCCGTTCGTGTCGGTCGCGGTCACGACGACGTCGAACGTCCCCACGTCGGGCGCCGAACAGGTGATCCGGGGGCCGGTCGTCGCGGAGCAGTCCCCCGGCGCGGGGAGCCCGGACCAGGCGTAGGCGAATCCGCCGGCGCCTCCGGAGGCCGCGGCGGTGAAGGCGGTCGACTGGCCCGCATCGATGACGGAAGGGGCGGCCACGGGCGTCCCCACGCTCGGGCCCGCGTACGCCGTGAGCTCGGCCCACGCGAGCCCATCGTCCCGGTTCGCATCGATGGCGAACCCCGAAACGTTCTCCGGTCCGGTCCCGCTCACGGTAAGGTTCACGGAGCAGGCCGAGGCGGCGAGCGTCGAGCCGTCCACGGACCAGGCGCACGTGTACGGTCCGACGCCGCCCGACGCCGTGAGCGTCGCGGCGACGACCTGACCGTCCTCCGCGGTCGACTGGGAGAGCCCGAGCGAGGCGTTCACCGGCGCGACATCGGACTGGAATCGGCCCATCGACGGCCCCCTCGCGACGGAGGTCCAGTTCTGCTCCGACATCCAGTGCGACCCGTCGCCGGCGCCCCCGCCCTGGTAGTAGTCGGTCTCGATCGACGCCGGCACCGCCTCGACGGGGGAGAGGTAGCTCGCGCAGACCGAGGGGACGGGGTCGGTCTCGCTCGCGAAGACCTGGTACGAGGACAGATTGAGCCCGAGGAACCCGCCGCTCGGGCCGGAGGCCGGCAGCGACCCCTGGAGGGAGTACGACACGGTGGGCATTCCGGGGAAATCGAGGCAGCCGGAAGAAGCGAGGGGATCGTCGACGATCGTCTCGACCCCGGTGAAGTAGCCGTAGGAGCTCGGCGCGCTCGGATTGTCGTTCTGGAAGTACGTCGCCGTCGGCGTCGGCTGGGAGACCGAAGGCGTATAGTTCTCGGCCAGCGTGAGGTCGCCGAGCACGAGGCAGAGATCGCCGACCGTCCCACCGCAGGCAAGGTCGAGCTCGAGATCGATCGCGTCGCCGACACTCGGCGTGAAGCTCGGGACGCATTGGGCCCCGTCGCTGGCCCCGGTCGACGTTTCCACCTCGTAGCCCATCGAGTAGCCGGCGGCGGGGCACCCGATCCCGGCGTACGAGTAGTTGTAGGCCGCCCAGACGAGGTACCGGTCACCGGTGCTGCTGTAGCCGCTCAGTTCCCAGGCGGACGGGTAGGTCGTGTTCGGTACATCGAGCTGCGCGACGAGGTACGCGGGGGGGATCCCTATCTCGCGGTCCTCCGAAACGATCTCCACGCCCTCCACGAGAAGGTACGGGTTCGAGGGCCCGGGCGGCGCGGAGGCTCCCGGATCGGTCGTCGTCGGGACGGCGGGCGCCGGTACGGAAGGGCCGGTCGCGCCCGTCGGCGTCGCCGTGACGAGCACGGCCGCGAGCACCGCCAGGACAACGACCGACGGGAGGGTCCGGGGGGCTCGACGGGTTCGGACGGTCATCGGACGGCTCGACCCCGCCGGGCTCTCAGGGCGCCGCGAGGAGGTAGATCGCCAGGGTGATGCCGACGATCACGAGGACGACCGTCGGGATCCACTCGAGGTCGTCCCGCGCCTGGAACCGGCCCTCGAGCAGGTCCGCCCGGACCTGGCGGAACCGGAGCTGCGAGACGATCAGGATCACGGTTCCCGCGAGCACGAGGACGACCCCGATCGCCTCGCTCGCCGTCGAGCTGAGCCCGCTCGCGGTCCCCGAGGTCTCCTTGAGGAAGAGGACGAACCGGGCGACGACGAACCCGAGCGCCATGATCGTGATCGCCGTGCGGACCCAGGCGAGGAAGGTCCGTTCGTTGGCCAGGTGATCCGTCGGCGCCCCGGGCACGCTCGGAGCAGCGCCGGGACGTTCCTAAGCCTTCCGGCCGTCCCGGCGGCGGGACCGTCCCGAACGGCTCAGTCGGCCGCGCCCTTGGGGTAGTCGACGAGGTCGTCGGACTGCTCGTAGTCCAGAAGGTGGCCCATCTTTCGGGCCTTGGTCTCGAGATACGGTCGGTTCTGGGAGTTGGGAGGCACCACGACGGGGATCCGGTCGACGATCTCGATCCCGTGCATCCGGAGGTCGTTCACCTTCTCCGGGTTGTTCGTCAGGATCCGGATCGACTGCACGTGGAGCGAGTTGATCATGTGGGCGGCGATCCCGTAGTCGCGCTCGTCCGGCTTGAACCCGAGCATCTCGTTCGCCTGCACCGTGTCGTACCCCTGGTCCTGGAGCTGGTAGGCCCGGATCTTGTTGCAGAAGCCGATCCCCCGGCCCTCCTGGCGCAGGTAGAGCACGATGCCGTTCTCCATCTTGCCGATCCGTTCGAGGGACTCGATGAGCTGGTCGCGGCAATCGCAGCGCAGAGAACCGATCGCGTCCCCCGTGAGGCACTCGGAGTGGACGCGGACGGGGACCGCCGACTTCTCGAAGACGTCGCCGTGGATGATCGCCGCGTGCTCCTTCTTGTCCATGTTGTTCCAGAACGCCGCGACCTGGTAGTCGCCGAACCGGGTCGGCAGCTCCGCCAGCGCGACCAGGCGGACGCAGAGCTCCGGACAATCGGGGCAGACGTGGTCCTTGTTCTCCTCGAGGAGCTGCTGGACCGTGGCCTTAGGTAACCCCATGCGGCCGAGCCCACCCCGCCGACCCCATAAATGGATTCGTTACCCTCTCGCCACTCGGGGAGACCCGCCAAGGGTTATCGAGAGACGGGCGGTCCCGCCCCCGTGGCCCCCATCGCGGATCGGCCGTCCATGGCCGCCTTTCCCGGGCCCGAGTTCCACATCCAGGTGACGTTCCGGGCCCCCCTCCGGTTCGTCTACGATTGGTGCACCGACTACACCCCCAGGGACGCCGCCCTCGAGGGCGAGAAGTATGAGCGCAAGGTCCTCGCGAAAACGGCCCGGAAGGCCGTGTTCGAGGACCTCGAGGAAGGCCCCGACGGCTGGTACTGGGGCCGGTCCGTGGTCACGCTCCACCCGCCGCGTCGCTGGAATCTCCAGCGAAAGGGGAACCGCTCCGAGGTAGTTGCCCGGTACCTCCTCACGGAGCTGACCGACGGGCGAGTCCGGCTCGACCTGTGGTGGCGCCGCCGCACCCTTCTCGGGCCGGCGGAGCGCCCCTCCAAGAGGGAGCGAGAGAGGAGCTCGAAGCTCGCCTGGGAGCGATTCGCCCGCGCGCTCGAGCGGGACTACCGACTCGCCCACCCCGCGGCGCGCCGCTGAGCCCGCCGCGGGCCGTCCGACCAGCCCCCCTCATCGCTCTTGACGGAGGGTTTATCCCGACCCCGGGGGAGTTGCCGACCATGTCGCCACGACGCGTCGTCATCGTGGGAGCTGCCGGTCGGGACTTTCACAACTTCAACATGCTCTACCGGGACCGGCCCGAGTACGAGGTAGTAGCGTTCACTGCCGCCCAGATCCCGAACATCTCCGGGCGGGTCTACCCCGCCGCCCTCGCCGGCCGCGGCTACCCCAAAGGGATCCCGATCGTCCCCGAGTCCGAGCTCGCGCAGCTCGTGAAGCGCGAGAAGATCGACATCGTCCTCCTCGCCTACTCCGACCTCCCCCACGTCGAGGTCATGCACAAGGGATCGATCGCCCTCGCGGCAGGGGCGAGCTTCCTCCTGGCCGGGCCCCGCGACACGATGCTCGTGTCGGTGAAACCCGTCCTGAGCGTCTGCGCGGTGCGCACAGGCGCCGGCAAGAGCCCGCTCACCCGGTTCGTCTCCCGGTTCCTCCGGGCCAAGGGCCTGCGCGTCGCGGTCGTGCGCCATCCGATGCCCTACGGCGACCTCGCCGCCCAGGCGGTCCAGCGGTTCGCGACGGCCGACGACCTCGACCGGGCCCACTGCACGATCGAGGAACGCGAGGAGTACGAGCCCCACATTCGAGAGGGCGTCGTGGTCTTCGCGGGGGTCGACTACGAGCCGATCCTGCGGGCCGCCGAGAAAGAGGCCGACGTCATCCTCTGGGACGGCGGGAACAACGACATGCCGTTCTACGTGCCGGATCTTCAGCTCGTCGTCGCCGACCCCCACCGGGCCGGCCACGAGCTGTCGTACTATCCGGGGGAGGCGAACTTCCGGATGGCCGACGTGATCGTGATCAGCAAGACCGACTCCGCGCGGCCCGAGGACGTCCGCACCGTCGAGGCGAACGCGGCGGCCGCGAACCCGAGCGCGCGCGTCGTGCGCGGAGCGCTCAAGATCTCGGCGGACCACCCGGAGCGGCTCCGCGGCAAGAACGTCCTGGTCGTCGAGGACGGCCCGACGGTGACCCACGGCGGCCTCGGCTTCGGCGCCGGCACCCTGCTCGCGCGCGCCCACGGGGCACACCTGGTCGACGCCCGGCTCTCGGCGGTGGGTAGCATCGCGCGCGTCTACGAGGAGTACCCGCACCTTCGGGACATCCTCCCGGCGATGGGGTACTCGCCGGAGCAGGTCAAGGAGCTCGAGGAGACGATCCGACGCTCCGGCGCGGAGATCGTCGTCGACGGAAGCCCCGTCGACCTCCAGCGATTGGTCCACGTCGACGTGCCGATCCTCAGCGTCGCGTACGACTACCTGGACCTCAACGACCGCCTCGCGCCCATCCTCGAGGAGTTCGCCCGACGGGTCCCGGCAAAGGCCGGGGGCCCGGGCGCGGCCGCACGCTGAGACGAGGCCCGTCGGGCCCGGTCGGGGACCCGATCAGGCGCGCGCGGAGAGCAGGGCGTCGAGGACGCCTACCGGCGGGCAGCCGAACCCGAGGAGCCGGTCGTGGAACGCCCGGAGCGACCCGCCGAACTGCGGTGCGAGGTGCTTCGCGCGCGCCTCGAGGATCGCGAGCTTTCCCAGCGTGTAGCAGAAGTACTCCGGGTTGAAGGTGCCGCGGATCGCCTCCCGCTCGGCGGGGAGAGTCTCGAAGTGCGCCTCGCGCCGGAACAGCTCCGTCGCCTGGGCGACCGTCCAGCCCTCGGTGTGGAGCCCGGCCGATGCGATGAGCCGGCAGTCGCGCAGGAGCGCGTCGTGGATCTGGGCGAGCTCGGCCTCGAACGAGCCGGCGCCGAGGCCGGCCTCGATGGCGAGCTGCTCGCAGTAGTGCGCCCATCCCTCGGCGAACGACGAGGAGAGGTAGACCTTGCGGGCGAGCGTTCCCGCCGACCGGCGGAAGTGGAGGAACTGGAGGTAGTGGCCCGGGATCACCTCGTGGATCGTGACGTTCCGGAGCATCGCCTCGTTGAGGGAGCGCAGCCACTCCTCCTGACGGACGGGGGCCCACGCCGGGTCGACGGGGGTGACGAAGTAGATCCCCTCGTCCCCGACGGTGTCGAACGGGCCCGGCGGGTTCATGCTCGCGGTCGAGAGGGCCCGGCCGAACACCGGCGTCTCCTCGACCCGGCAGATCGCCGGCTCGGGGATCGTGACGAGGTCCTTCTCGCGGACGAACCGACGGGTCTCGTCGACCATCTCCTGCGCCCTCGGGACGAGCCGGTCGGCGGTGGGGTGCTTCCGGTAGACGGATTCGAAGAGGTCGGAGATCGCCAAGGCCGTCGCGACGCCCGGACGCTCCTGGGCCGCGATCTCGGCGAGCCGCGCCTGGTTGCGTTCGAGGTCGGCGCGACCGGCCCGGAGGATCTCCGGGTACGGCGTGCGGATCCCTTCGCGGACCCAGAGGAGGCGCTGGTAGCGTTCGGGACCGAGGGCGAACTCGTGCGTCGCTTTGGGCAGGTAGTCGTCCTTGAGCCGGCCGACGAACTCGTGGATGCTCTGCTCGGCGTCCTGGCGCGCGGCGTGGAACGTGTCCCCAAGGCTCGGCGACGCCCGGCGCGCGAACGACTCGGCCTCGTCCAGATGGGCGGGAAGGCCGGAGGACATCGCGAGGGCCAGGCGGACGAACGGGTCCGGCAGCCGGGCGTCGAGCCGCTGCCGCCCGGTGTCGAGCACTGTGGGCACGGCCGCCAGGAGGCGGACCATCGCCTGGATCCGCTGCGGCGCGGGCGCATACTCACGGACCAGGTAGGCCGTCAACGAGACCTGGCCGACGTAGGACATCGGGTTGCGATCGAGATCGTGGGATTCGCGCAGATCGAACAACGGGCTCTCGAGGAGCAACTGGAGGAGCGTCGCGTCGAGCCGCCGGGCGAACGACAGCCCGCCGAGGTCGAGGGCCGCGAGCCTGCGGAGAAGGTCGTCCGCGCCCTGCGCCCACCGGTCCGTAGCGGTCCGGGAGAGGTCCGGCACGTGCCCGTCGTACTCGTGGAGGCCCAGGAAGACCGCGTAGCTTGGCTGGAGGACGAAGGCGTGGTCGACGATGCGGCGTTCCAGGTCGCTGAGGACGTCCGGCGACCCCGAGGCCGGCGACGGCGGGGCAGGGCTCATGGCGCGCCGAGGTTTCGGGTCCTCTATAAGCTGGGCGCTTCGGCGTCGCGATTCCCCGACGAGTACGCACTCCGTCGCAGGCCCCCGGGGGGCGCCGCTACTCGTTCCAATCCATCCGACACGTCGGGCAGTAGGTGCCCTGGGTCTCGGTCCCACAGAGGAAGCAGGTCGTCGCAGGGCGGTGGCGCGAGAGCGAGCTCGTGGCGGCCTCGACGTCCGCCTCGGGCAGCGGGGGGGGCGCCGCCACCTGGGCGGCGAGGGCCGGGGGGGTCGGCTCGCTCGAAGGGGGGATGCTCGTCGCCGGAACCATCAGAGTCTCCAGGACGGCCGGGGTCGGGGCTTGCGGAGGAGCCGGTTCGGCCGGCACGGTCGTGGCCGCCTCGGAGCGAGAGGCCGCGAGGGGCATATCGACCACCGGGGATGGTGCGGCGGTCGGCGTTGGAGCGATCTCCTCTGCAGGCGCGGCGTCGGAGGGGGACGGCTCCGGCTCGCCGACCGCGGTCTCGTCGCGGTACGGGATCTCCACCTCGGAACCGTCCATCGATTCTTCCGGGGGCGCCTCCTCCTCGGAGGGCGCCGGTTCCGCGGTCGGGTCCTCCTCCTTCGGCCGGCGCAAGCGTCGGAGGAAACCGGCCATCGACCCAATCCAAGGCGTCCGACACCTTAACGGTTCGGCGCAGAGGGCGCCGACGCCGGCCGCCAGCACTGTTTTGGTCCCGAGCCGCTAGCCGCTGCCATGGCCGCAGCCCCGACCGAGCGCCTCCGCGAGCTCGGTCTCACGCTCCCACCACCTCCCCGCCCCGTCGGCTCGTACGCCGCGGCCGTCGTCGATGCCGGCCGGGCGATCGTGTCCGGCCAGATCGTCACGAAGGACGGGGCGGCCGTTTCCCCAGGGCGCGTCGGCCGGGAGGTCCCGATCGAGCGTGCCCAGGAGCTCGCCCGCCTCGCGACGCTCCAGGCGTTGAGCGCGCTCGCCGACGTGCTCGGCTCGATCGACCGGATACGGCGCGTGCTTCGCGTCGGTGTCTACGTCGCATCGTCCGAGGACTTCGTTCGCCAGCACGAGGTCGGGAACGGCGCCACGGACCTCCTCGTCGGGATCTTCGGGGACGCCGGGCGGCCCGCGCGAGCCGCGGTCGGGGTCGTCTCCCTCCCGCTCAACGCGCCCGTCGAGATCGAGCTCCTCGTCGCCCTCGTCTGAGGTTCCGGGCGATGGAGGCGACGGAGTGGGAGGGCGTCGGCCGGCTCGGCCGGGACCTGTACACGACCAACCTGACGCCCGGCCTGCGCGCGTGCGGGGAAGACCTACGCACCGAGCGCGGGGTGGAGTACCGTCAGTGGGACCCGTTCCGCTCGAAGCTCGCGGCGTTCCTGCTCAAGGGACCGACACCGGCGCCGTGGGCGGGGGTGCGCCGCGCTCTCTACCTCGGCGGCGCGCACGGAACCACCGTGAGCCACCTCTCCGACCTTAGGCCCGAGGCCGAGATCTTCGTCGTCGAGAAGAGCCCTGTCGTCTTCGCACCGCTGCTCGCGCTCTCGCGCACCCGTCCGAACCTCTTCCCGATCCTGGCGGACGCCCAACTCCCCGAACGGTACGCTGCCGAGGTCGGGCTCGTCGATCTCCTCTACCAGGACATTGCCCAGCGTGGGCAGGCCCAGATCTTCGGCGAGAACGCCGACGCGTGCCTCGCTCCCGGCGGCGCCGGGCTCCTCATGCTCAAGGTACGGTCCGTGACCCAGTCCCGCTCGGCGGGGAGCGTCGTCGACGAATCGCGACGGGAGCTCGCGCGCCACGGCCTCTCCGTCCGGGCGAGCCGTGATCTCGCGCCGTTCACCCGGGAGCACGTCGCGCTCACGATCGGCCGCACGGCGGCAGCTTCCAGCGTTCACGGCTGAGGCCGGTCGAAAATACGCCCCGCCCCTCGTTCTCGGGGGTGGCGAAGGTGCGCGATTGGAATGCGAGGTCCGACGGGGCGGGCGGATGGTGGGGGCCGATCGTGGGTCTGCTCCTCGTAGTGATGGCGGCGAGCGGCACGACGACCGCCGCGCCTCCGGCCGGCGGCCCCGTAGGGGCCCCGGGCGTTGCGGCGCCGAGCGGCGACTTCTCGGTGGCCGTCCAAGCGATCCCGATCGTGACGGAGCCGGGCGTTCCCGTCGAGTTCGTCGCCAGCGTCGACGGGGGAACCCCTCCGTTCGACTTCCTCTGGTCCGACCCCGCCGGCCTCTCGGGCAACGGCGGGAACTTCACCGTCTGGGCGACGACGCCGGGCAACCTGACCGCGACGGTGATCGTGTCGGATACGGCCGGGGTCTGGGCCGCGGCCTCGTACAGCGAACCGGTCCTCGCGGGCGTCGCGGTGGGGATCGGCGCGACCAACACCACCGACCTGGGCGCGCCGTTCTCCCTGACGGTCACGGTCTCGGGGGGCGTGCCCCCGTACCAGACCAACGTCTCGGTCCAGGGCGGACCCTCGTTCGAAGAGACCCTTCCCGTCCCGGGGGCGTTCCCCTTCGAGGCCTGGTCCGACAGAAGCGGACGGATCAACGTCACGGTCTCGGTGACTGACGCGATCGGCGCGTTGGTCCGGACGGAGGCCCTCGCGGCGACCCTGGCCCCACTTCCGGAGATCGCCCTGGCGGCCGGGCCGGCGTCGGTCGAGGTGGGAGTTCCGTGCACCTGGTGGGCGACGGTCGTCGGGGGGACCCCGCCGATCCAGTGGTCGGCCGACGCCGCGGGCGCCACGGCGAACCTCACCGGCCCGACAGGCCCCACGTCCTCGCCGGGGACGGTGGCCTGGTCCTTCCGGTTCAATAGCTCCGGCAACGCCTCCGTCCAGTTCGCCGCCATCGACACCGCCCGGGCGGCCGTCTCCCTTTCCGTGCCCGTCCGGGTGGCCCCGCCGCTCGAGACCTACCTCAGCGTTCCCACGGGAGGATCCGGCCCCTCGGTCAACCTGAGCATCGAAGGGGGCGTGCCGCCGTACGACGTGATCCTCACGGCGTCGGACGGCGAGACGTGGATCGGGAACGCCTCCGCCCCGGGCACGTCCACCTGGACGCTCCACCCGGCCACGACCTCCGGGCTGAACGTCACCGCTCGGGTCACGGACGCGGCGGGTGGAAACTCCTCGGCCTCCCTCGGCCTTCCGGACGTGGGCGGCGCTCCCCCCGGCGTACGGGCGGGACCGTCGGGAGCGAGCGAGGTCTGGATCCTGCTCCTTGCCGCCGTCGGCGGAGCGGTGGCGGTCGGCGTCGCGGCCGGGATCCTCCTTCGCCGTCGCCGCCCACCGACCCCGTCGGCGGAACCCCCCGTCGTCCCCGCGTCGGACGAGGTGAAACGCATCCTCAGTGAATCCGATGCCCTCGAACGAGAGTCCGTCTACCTGCAAGGGGAGGACCGAGGCGCTTCCCGGAGCGCCCTGGAGGCGGGGATCGGTCACTGGCTCCGGGAGGGCCGGATCGAGATCGTCCGAGGGAACGGGGGCGAGGAGCTCCTGCGGTGGCGGGACGATCCGGACCCCTCCCCCTCGGAGGGTCCATGAACCCGCGGCGAGGCCGAGGGGTCGTCACCGCCCCGACGATCCTGTGGATCCTGCTGCTCGCCGCGGTCCCGATCACCGTCTCCGTAGGACCGGCCGGCCCGACCGCCGCCCCACGGGAAGGTTCGGGACCTTCGGCCGCCGTGGCGCCGACCCCCGTGGACAACCTCACGGGAGCGCTCCAGCGAACGGTCTCGCTGCTGGCGCTCTCGGGCAGCGGGCTGCTCGCCGTCGTCTGGGCCCGCGTCGCGTTGAGCTGGTTCTCCAACGACGTGGCGAAGAAGGTCCAGGCGAAGGACCGCGCCCGGGACGCCCTCATCGGGACGGTCATCTTCGTCGCCGCGGTCTCGGGCCTTCTCTGGGGCGTGGCCCACTGGGTCGTGACGGGCACATAGATCGGGGGAGGACACTATGATACCTCCCCGGTCGCCCGTCGCGATGAAGGCGCTCCTCTTCGCCCTCTTCGCGGCGCTCACCGCCGTCCTCGGCGCGATCCTCGCGTCGACGTACGACAGCCTCCTCGTGCCGGAGCTGGACGCGAGCAGCCTCTACCCGAGCCTGACGGCGAGCGGGGGAGGCTCGTACCTGAGCCTCGCCGCCTCCATGAGCACCTATCTGGTCACGGATCTCGTCGACCCGGCGGTCGGTCTCATCGGGCTCGCGGTGGGGATCGCGTACCTCGGGCGGTCGTTCCTGGGGCGATTCGGCGTGGCCGTCGAACCGCTCCTCGCCCGGCTCGTCCTCGCCGTCCTCGTGGCCAACTTCTCCCTGCCGATCGCGGGGGCCGTGCTCGGTCTCGCCGCCGCCACCTATCCGGTGATCGCCGGGTTCGATGGGGGGGCCTGGCGCCACTGGACCTCGCTGGCCGGCCGAGGCTCGATCTCGTTCTCGTGGGACAACGGAGCGCTCGCGTTCGTCGTCACGTTCGCGCTCTTCTCGGTCGTGATCCTCCTGGCCGCGGCGGTGGCGCTCCGGGACGCGCTCCTCGCGGTGCTCCTCGTGCTCCTGCCGCTCTTCACGCTCCTGTGGCCGATCCCGACACTCGCTCCGCTCGCCCGGCGGGCCTGGCTGATGTTCGGGGAGCTGGCGTTCCTTCCGTGCATCATGATCATTCCGCTCGAGCTGGCCGTCGGGTCGAGCAGCGTTCTCCTTCTCCTCGGCTTTCTCATCGTCGCCCTCGCGTCCCCCTCGCTCGTCTCGCTCGCCGGAGCGCAGCTGACCCAATCCGGGTTCCCTTCCGCCGGCGGCGTGATCGCGAACGGGATCCAGCGGGGACTCGGCGTTGCGTCGTCGGCCGTCGGAAGCTTCGTCGGGCCCGTCGGCGCGCTCGCCAAGGGCTCGTCGGGCGCCGGGCAGCTCGCCGGCTCGACCGGCCGCGCGCTCGGAGGCTCGGCGTTCCCGGCGGCGGTGCCGCTCGTCGCGGCGGATGTCCTGGGTCGTGGGTCCGCCCACCTCTTGGACCACCTCCGGAAGAACGGGACCCGACGGCCTCGTGACGTGTTCCGCGGCGTCCCCACCAGGAGCTCGGGAGGGCCGCGAGTTGCCTGAAGCAGCGGGATCCGCCGGAGCCCCGGTCGTCGTCGGCCTCCCGGAGTCGCTCGGGCGTCGCATGCGCCTGGGCCCGTTCCCCTCGTCGCGCCACGCCCTGAAGTTCGCGGCCTACGCGGCGGTGGGCGGCACCGTCGCCGCCGTGCTCGGGGTCCTGTGGACGGTCCCGTTCGTGGGGGCCGGCTTCCTCCTCTCCGTCTACCGGACCGACGGACGAGGGCTGGACGAGCAGTTCGGCGAGTACGTCTCCTTCCGATGGCGAGGGCGAGGGGGTCCGACCCCGTCCCGGGACCGCCCGTCGGATCGACACCCGAGCGGGCCGTACCTCACGTCGGTCCCCGGCCACTTGGTCGCGATCGTCGCGGTCCCGGGCCTCCCCATCGCGTTCCTCCCCCCGACCGATGCGCGCGCGCTGTTCGAGGCGTACCGGGACCTCCTTCGGGAGCTCGACCACGGCTTTGTGTCGGTCATGGGCGTCGAGCCGATCTCCGAACGGCCGTTCCAGCCCTCCCGCCGCGGCCCGGAGAACGGCGGTACGACGGTGACCGCGCGGCAGGGCTACACCGAGATGGTCGCCCTGCTCTGTCGCCGCCGGTATCGTCGGCGGATCCTGGTCGCCCTCTGGGAGCCCGCGGGGGCGGAGGCGACGGTCCGGCTGGAGCGAGCGGTCGAACAGCTGGACCGGGGTCTGGGCCGTCTCGGGCTCTCCGGCGTGCGCCTGCGCGACGGAACGCTTCGGGCAGCGGCCGGGGCGATCGGCTGGAGCGGAGCGCCGGCCCGATGACGCGACCGAGGCCCCCACCGTACCCCGAGCTGCCGATGGATCTCGTGGACGCGACCGGTCTCCTCGGCGCGCTCGCGGGAGCGCTCTCGATCGTGGCGCCCTTCTTCTTCGGGCTCACGGCGGCCCTGGGGGCGATGCTGCTCTCCTCCGGCATTCTGCGTCGCGTGGACGCGAAGGGGCGGGGCGCCCCCGACGACGCGATCCGGAGACGCTTCCTGTTCGGCTTCGCCACGGCCCTCGCGGCCTGGGCGTTCGTCTTCTTCCATCCCGCCGCGGCCGACCGGTTCCTGGGCGCCGTGATCGGCACCGCGGGTCTGCCGCTGTGGTCGGTCGCCCGGCGCGCGCAGCCGTTCGGAGGGAGCTAGCATGTCCGGGGCCGTGCGGCGCCCGCGACGCGAAGGCGCCGGTTGGTTCTCGCGCGCCGGCCGCATCGACGCCCCGTTCGTGCTGCCCCACCTTCCGTCCGAGGTGCCGTTCGGATTCCTCGGCCGGCTCGTCCCCACCACCCTCCGGGGCGAGGTCCGGATCCAGGTCCACCGTATCCCCCCCGAGCGGGCGCTGACGCTCCTCGATCAGGCGCGCGCGGTCGCCTCGGCCGAGCTCCTCGCGGGCGACTCGGAGCCCGGGGCGAGGCCGGTAGAGCTCGAGCGCGAGGCGGAGTCCGCGAACGAGATCGCCCGAAGGATCGCGGCGCGGGAGCAGGAGCTGTGGCGGGTCGGCCTCTCGGTCCATGCGCTCGGCCCCAACCCGACGCGCGCCGACCGGGTCCGTGCGGAGCTCGTCCGACGGTTCCGGGCCGCCGGCTTCCGTCCGAGGATCCCGGTCTACGAGGCGGCGCCGGCCACCGGGACCCCGGACCTGACCGGGACCGAGCGCCGGCCGGCCGGCTACTGGCACACGCTGCACTCCGACGGGGTGGCGGCGTTCTTCCCGTTCGTCGATGAGACGGTGACGGAACCCGGGGGCGTCCTCGTCGGTCTCCTGCTCGACGACGCGAGCCCGGTGTTCCTCGACCGATGGGCCCACGCCAGCCACTCATGGGGCGTCTTCGGCGCGACCGGCTCCGGCAAGAGCTTCTTCACCGCGCTCACGTTGCTCCGATCGGCGTGGATGCGTCCGGAGCTCGACATCATCGTCCTCGATCCGCTGGGCGAGTTCGTGGGACTGGCCCGACGGCTCGGGGGGCGGGTCGTTTCGGTCGCCGATGACCGCGACGGCCGGTGGAACCCCCTGGACCCGTCGACGACCGGCGGGGACCGCGTCGAGAAGGCCGGGCGCGTCGGCGCGATCCTCCGGGCGCTGTTCCCGAGCCTCCTGGACGAGGAGGTGGCCGTGCTGGACACCGCGCTCCGCCGGCTGTACGATCGGGGGCCCGAGGCGCCGGAGCTCTCCGACCTGATCGAGGAGGTCGCCCGGACCCCCGCGGGCACCGCCCGCCTGGGCTCCCTCCTCGAGGTGTTCCGATCCGGATCGCTCCGCCATCTCGATGGCCCCACCACCCTCTCCTGGGAGCCCGGGTTCACCGTTGTGAGCCTGCTCGGGGTACCCGAAGGCCATCTGCCGTTCCACCTCGCCTACCTGCTCGATGCGGTCTACGGCCGCGTGCGCGCGCGGCCGGGGCCGAAGCTCGTGGTCCTCGACGAGGCCCACCTCCTCGCGCGCGATCCGACGACGGGGGCGTACCTGGATCGGCTCGTCCGGCACCTCCGGCACTACCAGACCGGGGTCCTCGTCGCGAGCCAGAACCCCGACGATTTCCTCGGGACCGAACCGGGCCGATCGTTGCTGCGCAACCTGCGCGCCACCTTCCTCCTCCGGCTCGCCGAGGTGTCGGCCGCCACGGGGAGCTTCTTCCAGCTCACGGCGGCCGAGACGGAGTGGCTGCCCAGGGCGCGTCTGCCGAAGGAGACCGGGTACTCGGAGGCCCTCTTGCGGTTCGGCCCGGCGCACCTGCCGCTGGCGCTCATCGCGTCGACGCCCGAGTTCGAGCTCCTCCAGGGGGCGCTCGGGGTTCGCGACGAGACCGAAGGAGCGGGGGGAGGGGTTCCTGTACAACCCTAGGTTTATCTGCGCCCGTCGGGGAAGCCCGACCATGACGGACGGCGGCGCCGCCACCCCCGACGGACCGGCGCGTCGCCGCGAAAGCTGGAGCCTCAAGAACCTCGTCGAGGACATCGCGGGCCGCCCGATCTCCGAGCTCCAGGACCCCGACCGACCGATGCATCCGTACCTGAAGATCAAGAACGCGGGGACCCCACCCGCCCGGCGTTCGCCGGGCCTCCCGACCTCCGCGGCGTCCGCCCGGACCGTCGCCGAGCTCGAGCCAGCGCCCGACCCGATCGATCGCGTCTACCCGCCGCTCGTCGGCGAGACCGGGCGGACCCTCCACGGCCCGGAGCACGAGCACCACATGGCGACGCTCGAGGGTATCGCGACCGGTCCCGAGGAGATCGTTCCCGGCCGGGCCCCCCATTCGCCCGGACCGTCCCAACGGCCCGAGCGCATCTACCTCCACTACCTGCTGCTCCACATGGACCGGCTCAACGACCACGCGCTCCGGTACCTGAAGCACGCCGTCGACGAGGAGCTCCGGCACCGCGAGTCGGAGAGCGTGGGGTCGGACGTCCCCAGTGGGCCGCGGTCGCCCTGAGCTCGGCCGACCGTACCGGGTCGATCTCGATCCCGATCGCCGCGCGCCCGAGCCGCGCGGCCGCCCAGAGCGTCGTCCCGGTCCCGGCGAACGGGTCCAACACCGTCTCCCCGACGCACGAGAACATCCGGATGAGCCGCTCGGGGATCTCGGAGGGGAAGGCGCCCGACCGGCGCCCTTCGGCGCCCTGGCGGGCGCCCCGGACGTCGTCCCAGATCTGCGAGAACCAGCGATCCCGCTCGGCCCGCGAGTAACGGCTCGCCGACCGGACCGCATCGCGCGGTGGGAGTCGCCGGAGGCCGCCGTTCCGGAAGAGCAGGATGAACTCGCAGTCCAAGGTGACGTAGGCGTTCGGCGGGAGGAACCCCGACCCGAGGAACGCGTTCGGCCGGTTCGTGGGCTTCTTCCAGAGGAGGTACGGCAGGGGATGGAAGCCGAGCGCCGCACACGACTCCAGGATGCGGGCGTGGTTCGGCCAGAGACGGAACTCGCCGTCCCGGCTGCGGAGCGCGTCGCCGACGTTCACGGCGAGGAGCCCGCCGGGGACCAGGACCTCCCGGCTCCGTCGCCAGACGTCCGAGAGGACCCCGTGCATCGCCTCGTAGTCGTAGGCCCCGAGCCGCTCGAAGAGTCGGTCCCACTGGGGGATCATCGGGTACGGCGGGGAGGTGACGATGAGGTGCACCGAGCGGGCGGCGACCCCGGGCATCTCCCGCGCGTCGCCCTCGATCACGCGCACCGCGACGATACGGTATCCCTCCGCCGGACGCCGGCGCCACGCCGAGGAGAGTTAATACGGGCCCCACCGATGCTTCGGCGATGCGCCTCGATCGCCCCGTCGTGCAGGTCGCCCTCGACTTCGAGAACCTGTCCCGGGCGCTCCAGGCCGCCCGCGAGGCCGTCGAGGGCGGCGCCGACTGGGTCGAGGCCGGCACGCCGCTCATCAAGAGCGAGGGGCTCGACGCCGTCCGCGAGCTGAAGAAGGCGTTCCCGGACCACCGGATCGTCGCCGACATGAAGATCATGGACACCGGCGCCTTCGAGGTCGAGATCGCCGCCAAGGCGGGCGCCGACATCGTGACGGTGCTCGGGACCGCCGACGACGGGACGATCGCCGACGCGGTGCGGGGCGGCGAGAAGTACGGCGCCGAGGTCGTCGTCGACCTCCTCAACGTGACCGATCCGATCGCGCGCACCCGGCGCGTCGCTGAGCTGGGCGCCGCCGCCGTCTGCTGGCACGTCGGCATCGACATGCAGATGGCCGGCCAGACCCCGTTCAAGGTGCTGGCCGACCTCGTCGCGAGCTCCCCGCTGCCCGTGGCCGTGGCGGGGGGCCTCAACTCGGAGACCGTCGCCGAGGCGACCCGCGCCGGCGCCCGGATCCTCATCGTCGGCGGGGCGATCACCAAGAGCGCGGACATCCGGACGGCCACGCGTCAGATCCGACAGGCGATCGACACCCAGAAGGAGCTCCCGACGGAGCTGTTCAAGCGCTACAGCGAGGGCCAGGTCCGGGAGGCGTTCCTCAAGGTCTCCACGCCGAACATCAGCGATGCCCTCCAGCGCCAGGGGGCCCTCCACGGACTCGCCCCCCACCTCAAGACCCCGGCCACGAAGTTCGCCGGCCCGGCCGTCACCGTCGTCACGCGGGACGGGGACTGGGCCAAACCGGTCGAGGCGATCGACCGGGCCGCCGCCGGCGACGTGATCGTCGTCGAGGCGGGAGGCGGGACCACCGCGGTCTGGGGCGAGCTCGCGAGCTGGAGCGCCCACGGCCGGGGGGTCTCGGGGGTCGTGATCGACGGCGCCGCCCGGGACATCGACGCGATCCTGGAGCTCGGGTTTCCCGTGTTCAGCCGGACCGTCTCCCCGAACGCGGGCGAGCCGAAGGGCCACGGGGAGATCGGCGTCGAGGTGCTGGTCGGGGGTCAGAAGATCCGTCCGGGGGACTGGATCGTCGGCGATGCGAGCGGGCTCGTCGTCGTGCCCCGAGAACGCGTCGCCGAGGTGGCGAACCGGGCGTTGGACGTGCTCGAGCACGAGAACCGCGTCCGAGAGGAGATCCAGCGTGGCTCGACGCTCTCCAAGGTGCAGAAGCTCGAACGGTGGGAACGGGTCGGCTGACGGCCCGGTCCCGAGCTCCCGGTAGCCGTGCAGAGCCACGGAGGCGATCGCTCCCGGGGGCGCGCCGACCGTCCCTACGGATCCGGGGGGCCCCCGGCTCGGGAAGTACATCGCCCCGATACGCGGGTACTGGAGTTCTCGCGGAGTATCGCCGGATTCCGTCTAAATAGCCCAGTCCGGTGTTCTCCCTCTACCGATGCTGCCGTCCGATGCCCCTCGAAATGTGGGGTCGCCCCTCCTCCTGCTTCGATACCGGAACCACTTTGGCGTTGTGCCGACGTCGCTCCTCGTCGGTACGGTATTGCTCCTGGTGTTGAGCTCGACCGTCCTCCTCGCTCCCTCGGCCCCTTCCCGACTCGCTCCGGTCCATGGAGGATCGGGGCCGGACCTAGGCGCCTCCCTCCTCGCAGCCGCCCGCGCCTCCCTGGCAAACGCCCCTTCCGCGGGCGCCACCGTCCTAACGGCGAACGGGTCCGCGAACCTGCCGAACTGGTCCGTCGCGACCGTCCCCGTCTACGGCCCGGGCAATCCGGCCCCACGACGCGACGTGGAGATGACGTACGACGCGGCCGACCAGTATGTCGTGATGTTCGGAGGCGCCGGGGCGCGCCTGTACAACGAAACCTGGGTGTTCCAGAACAACTCCTGGCGCGAGCTCTTCCCGGCCGTCGCCCCGCCCGCGCTCGGTGGTGGCGGGATGGTCTACGACGCCCAGGACGGTTACGTCCTCCTCTTCGGTGGTCAGGTCTGGGGCGTGGACGTCGGGAACCAGACCTGGAAATTCCACGCGGGGAACTGGACCGAACTGTTCCCCACGGTGTCCCCTCCCCCCCGCCAGCTCGCGGCAATGACCTACGACGCGGCCGACGGGTACGTGCTCCTGTACGGCGGGAACGACAACGAGCTGGTCACGTACGGGGACACCTGGTCGTACTCCGGAGGGGTCTGGACGAACCGGACGTCACCCAACGCTACGACCCCGGGGGCCCGCACCACATCGATGGCGTACGACCCGGCCGACGGCTACGTGGTCCTGTTCGGCGGGAGTCTCGGATCGGACGGTTGGATGAACGACACGTGGAAGTACCTCCATGGGACGTGGACCGAGCTCTACCCCGCCGTCTCGCCGACGCCCCGGTGGACCGCCCCGATCGCGTACGATGCGCACGACGGGTACGTGGTCGTCTACGGCAGCATCGGCGTTCAGTCCCTCTCCGGGTACGACAACGACACGTGGGAGTTCCGCGCGGGGACCTGGGTGCAGGCGAACAGCTCGCTCGCCCCGGTCGGCCGATGGGTGAGCGCGATGACGTACGATCCCCTGCTGAGCTCGATCTTCCTGTTCGGGGGGTATCGGCAGCCGAACGACCTCGGGGATACCTGGACCTTCCAGGCGGGCGCTTGGAGCCCCTGGATCTCCGCGAACTTCAGCTACCCTATGGCGAGGGCCGGCTCCTCGATGGCGTTCGACGCCCACGACAAGTACGTCCTGTTGTTCGGCGGCCAGAGCCCCGCCGGACCCCTGAACGACACCTGGAGCTACTCGGCGGGGTCGTGGACCCACCTCACCCCAGGGATCTCGCCGTCGGCCCGCGGCTTCGCCGCGATGACCTACGATTCGACGGACCATTACATCCTCCTCTTCGGCGGCTACGGACCCACCGGCGCCCTCAACGACACGTGGCGATTCTCGAACGGGACGTGGAGCCCGGTATCTCCCACCAAGGGCGTGAGCCCGCCGGCCCGGTGGGCGGCCGCCCTTGCCGACGACCCGCACGATGGCTACGCGCTCCTGTTCGGCGGGGCTACGCCCGTGGCGCAGTGGGACACCTGGAGCTACTCCAACGGCACCTGGAGGGCGCTCTCGCCGGCCGTTCCTCCCGCGGCGCGGAGCGGCGCAGCGATCGCCTACGATCCCCTCCTCGCGGCCGTCGTCCTCTTCGGGGGCGTCGATCCGGGGTCGAGCCCCCTCAACGCGACCGAGTACGGCGACACGTGGACCTTCTCCGCCGGCAATTGGACCCTGCTCTCCCCGGGCAACACCCCCGGACCGCGGGACGGTGCAGGACTGGCCTACCTTCCCTCCGCGAGGGGCCTGGTCCTCTACGGCGGCATCGGCAACTCCACGACGGTTTCGAGCTTCGAGACGTGGCTCTTCGATGGCGCCAACTGGAGCCTCCTCGTCCCAAGCCTCAACCCCGGGCCTGCCCAGTACTTCGGGTTCGCGTGGGAATCGGTCTCCGGGCGCCTCACGTTCTTCGGACCCGCGTCCGCAGGGGCCGTCGCCGACACCTGGCAGTTCAGCTACGGGAACTCCACGAACGGCTCGGGATACCCCGCGGGTCCCCTCCGGGTCGCGACGAGCGTCCGTCCGCTGCCGGCGGGAGTCTCGGGCGAGGTCTGGCTCCTCGCCCAGGTCTCCGGCGGACGTCTTCCGTACACGCTCCAGTGGATCTTCGGCGATGGGTCCCAGGGCTCGGCGCTCCCGGACGTCGCCGTGGCCCACACCTACACGGCCACCGGGCGGTACACGGCTACCCTCACCGTCCAGGACGGTTCCGGGGAGATCAACCGGACCTCGACGATCATTCAGATAGGGTCGGCCCCCTCGACGGGCGGCCCGCTCGGTCTCCCGTTCTCCGGTCCGCCGGCCGCGGCGATCCTCCTCTTGGCCCCGGTCGCGGCGGTTCTCGCCGCACTGGCGAACGCCCGGCAGCGGGCCCGGACGCGGGAGCAGGAGCGACGAGATGGAGATATGCTGGTCCAGGAACTTCGGGACCCCGAGGCGGTGATCGAGTCGCCCGGACCCTGACCATGGCTACGGCCTCGCGCTGGCCCGGTCCCGACCGACGCGCCTCCAAGTTGCCGCTCGTCGTGCTCGGGGCCATGTTGCTCCTCCCCGCCGCGGCGGCATCGTCGGTCGGCCCGTCCTCCTCGCCCCTCGGTTCGGTCCCGCAGTCGTGCGGGGCCGGGCTCGCCCTGATCGCCGTGCCGACCACCGGCCCCGCCCCCCTCCTCGACCAGTTCTCCGCGGTGTTCGGTGCGCCATCGGCCGCCTCTTACAATTGGACGTTCGGGGACGGCACCGCTTTCTCCGGCGTCGGGACCGCGTCGTCCTCGCTCGCCCACTTGTACCGGTCGGCGGGGGACTTCTTGGCTCAGGTCAACGTGACCGACGCCGGCGGGGTTTGGGGCTGCTCGCTTTCGATCGTGGCCACCGAGGGAGCCCTCCAGGCCGAGATCGTGGCCACCCCGGTTTCCGGAGCGGCACCGTTGACGGTCCACTTCGTCGGCGCCGCGTCCAACGGGACCGACACGTACGACGAGTTCATCTGGGAATTCGGCGACGGCGGCGCCGGCGCGGGCGTGGTGCTCAACTACACCTACCTCGTGGCCGGAAGCTACACGGTCTCGCTCCTGGTCGTCGATAGCTCCGGCGCGTCCGCGACCGCGACCGCCCACATCGTCGCGACGGTCGATCCTTCCGGGGGCGGCGCCTCCCCGTCCGGGGGCGGGTCCTCGGTGATCGCGGGGGTCCCGCTCTGGGAATGGGTCCTCGTCGGCGGCGTCGTTCTTGGGGGGCTCTTCGGGGTGGGCCTCTGGCGACCTCGGCGTCCGGCGACGGGCGCCCCGATCGGGATCGCCTCCGCGGGTGTCGCGCCGGCCCCTGACGTCCTCAACCTGGCATCGGAGGAAGGATCGGCCGAGCCGGCCCCTCACGCGGGTCCGATCGGAGAGACCCTGGGTCCTCCCGCGCCTCCTCCAGAACCCGAGGCCCACCATCGGTCGACCGATGGCGAGGGCGCGGTTTCGGTCGAGTCGGTCCGGCTCTCCCAGCGTATCATCGGCTACCTGGGGCGCCAGGACGTGCTCGAGCGCGAAGGGACCGTGCCGCGCGAATACACCCAGCGCGGGATGGCCGAGGCCCTGGGCGTTCGCCAGGGACCCTTATCGAACGTCCTGCGGCGCCTCGTGGCGGCCGGAGTGCTGACGGAAGAGCTGCGACATGTTCGGGATGCTCCCCGTCGGCTCAAGGCCTACCGTCTGACGCCCGAGGGCCGAGCGCTGGCGCGCGAGCTGAACGCGCGTCGGACCGGGTCCGAAGCTCGCCGGCGGAACTCGGCAACGATCTCCGAGAATCCGGGACGGTGAACCGGGCCGCCCTCACAGCCAAACCCATTTAGGCCGCGCGCATTCCTGGGACGATGGCGGGGCTGCTCCCGGAGTCGGAGGATCAGCTCTATCGGACGCGGCCGGGCGCCAACCAGGAAGGGGTCTTCCCGCGCACGGCGCTCGTCGGAGGCGAGAAGGTCCTCTACGAAACGCGTCCCTCGGTCTCCGGCCTGAGCCCGATCCTCTTCTGGGGAGGCGGCGCCATCCTCGTCTTCTTCCTGCTGGTCCTCCTCACGGCGGCGGCCGAAGGGACCGTGGCCGGGGTCGTTGCGGTCGGGGTCTTCACCCTCTTCTTCGGGATCCCGTTCTTCTACGCCGTGTATTCCTGGCGGACCACGGCGTATGCGATCACCGACCAGCGCGTGGTGATCCGGAGCGGCGGCGTCTATGCGAGCGCTCCGATCCTGCAGATCCGGGGCCTGAGCTTACCGTCGGGATCCTCGAAGATCATCTTCGAGGTAGCTCTCGCCGACGGCGCTTCCCCGAGGACGGAGTTCCTGGGGCGTCGGACACCGGAGATCGTCTGGAAGGCCACGCCGATGGCCTCGTCCGTACTTCCGTTCGCCCAGAGCGCCGTCGCTTTCTACGGGATCCGTGATCGGGAGCAGCAGCTTCGGCAGAAACTGACGATCGCTTCCCGCGCGAACAAGATCGTCTGCGCCTACTGCGGGGCCGCCATAGACCCGGCCGCGGTGAACCCGTCGGATCCGAAGTGCCCGAACTGTGCCGCGCCCCTGACCGTGTAGGTCGAGCCGCCGACCGGGTTCGCGGCAGCCCTTCCTTGACCGGGCGCGCTCGGTTCTCGGAGCGCTCGGGGGAGGCTCCCGAGCGGCGCGGTCCGAGAGTCGGCCCTCTCGGTATCGCCGCGGTTGGGGGGGACGTCGGTCGCGGCCGCCGTGGTCGGTTATTGAGAAGGGGTGGGGAGGGACCTTCAGGCCGAAGAGGTGGCGTCGAACGGGGCGGGGAAACTGCACCGCCCTAGGGAGCAGTGATTTCTCAGCGTTCTATTGACGAGAATCGGGGCGACTCTTACAGCCGAAACCCTTTAGCCCGTGGGTGCGCCACCCGGCGTTGAGCTCCCGTAGTCTAGTCCGGTCAAGGATAGAGGGCCTTCGAGGCGCCGAGGCCGGCGCCGGGGAAACCCTCCGACGTGGGTTCGAATCCCGCCGGGAGCATCAAGGACGCGAACCAACTCGGGTCCGCATCCCCCCCTTGAGGGGAGGTCGCCGGGTCGGCTTTGCCAACGGGTCCGTCTTCAACCCACAGAGTCGTTACGAGGCTCCGAGCCTCTACTCGGTGCAGGAGGTCACAACCCTGGCTGTGTCTCCTGCCGACTCCGCGTGGGCTCGCCGCAAGCGGCTAATCTCGGTCATCGGCGCCTCATCTGTCGTACTGCTGATCGTTCTCGCTGCGATTGTGGCCTTTTGGCCCGGTCGCTCCGGTTCGCCGGCCACTCCGTTGATTCTGATTACCTTCACCGGGACTGCAAATCACACTTTCAATGGAGGCGAGAGCTACACGCTCAATGTCGCGTGGATAGAATCGGGCGTTTCCGCGAAATGCATCCAGCTCCATCTCGGAGGCAGTGATGGTGCTCCTATCCCACTGCCCTTCGATGCCAATCTGACGCGCTCCGAAGCACCCCCTTACGCCCAGTACAACTCGTCTGATTCGACTTGGGTCGGCAGCGGAGTAGGCGACGCTCTATGCTCGGACGGAGGGTGGCTCACCGGGGCCGGCTCTCAAGTTCAGATCGGCGATTCGCTGGCCCTAGTAGTCCCCGTCGCCCATTCGGGGGCGGGCCTGTTAGTGGGTGTGTCCACCGCGGAGGGAGACTCTGAATCGTGGTTCGCCCTGATCGGCGAAATCTATCCGGTCGCGTGAAGCAGCCCCTCCCTCGGCTGGTACGATTCACCCTTTGAGATGGTGTAGCTTGTCAAAGCTGGAGCTGGCAACGAACGGATACCTGACCTTCACCCTGCCGGTTCACGAGTTCCACCTTGATCAAGGGAGAATCGACCGGTGTCCGGCACCGCCTTGACCAGCAACCAGACGGCGAGCCCGAACTCCGCGATGAAGCTCACGGCGAGCCCCGGGTCGCTGAGTACGGAATACGACGGCAGGAGAAAGTACTGAGAAAACCAGAACAGGACGGCGAGACCGTCCACGAGCAGCAAGAGTCCGATCACTCTGGGTAGGAACCGAGACTTGTAGACCAAGTACCCTAGGGGAAACAGCCAGGTACCGAAGAAGATCTGAGCGATCATGAACCCGTTGTTGTAGAGGTGGAGGTCGTTCATCGCCATCGCCTGCACCTGGTCTGCCGAGAAGGCGGTCTGGTAGCTCGAGTCGGTGAGCACTTGGAGGGCCGCGAGCAAGTTCAGAGTGTTGGTACACTGCACGACGACTCCGGCCAAGTTCAGGAGAAGAAACGCGAGGGCGTAGTTCGCATTCACGGGTCGCAGGAGCACGAAGAGGGTCCACGCGGCGAGAAAGAAGAGAACGCCCGAGGCCACGTCGGTGACGAAGGCGACGCGCAGGACCCACGAGTTCGCGACAATGTTCTGGGCGGTCGAAGCGGCGTTCCCGTTGATTAGCGTGGAGCGGAGGTACGTAGCAAGTGCGGTGGCCGCGATGTAGGTCAGATACAGCCCCCCCGCAAGGCGAGCGGTCACGCGCGGAGAGGACATCGCGAAAGGACTTGGAGAGCCGAAGCTTCCCGGACTGAACTCCTGCACTTGTTGGCGCCTTCCTGGAAGCTGGAATCGGTCGAACGCCTGGTCTCAGCCATTCGCAGACAAATCATAGCCCTTCTCACACCCCGGACGTCGATGGGATCGTGACGGGTAGGAGCCGTGTCCGGGAGGGACGGCTCTCGCCCGGCCGATCACTCGGTCGATGGGTCGGCGCCGGCGGGGTGTCTTCGAAGTGTTCAGGATACGATTGGCTGCAAGCCCCACCCCGCGAGGATTGACAACAAGTGGGTTATCGGAGGGGGAGTGTCCGAAAGGGAAGGGTTGCGAACCAACTATCGTTCAAACGCCGCCGGGAGAAACCAAGTCGACTTACGAGCGTTCCGCGCGGTCGATGGCGGGGTCGCGCGGGTTGTCCTAGGCGAACGGCGAGAGGCGGGAGGGCTCGACCGGCCGGTCCCGCCTAGGGAGATTCCCGGGCGAGTTCCTCGTTCACCATCGGCGAGACCCGGGTTCCTAGGATCTCGATGGCCCGCAGCGTCTTCTGTTGCGGGAGTGCGGAGACCCCCATCTGGAAGGTGAGGCGGGAGATCCCTCCCAGCGCCTCGTTCACGCGGAGGACCTTCTTCGTCACGGTCTCGGCATCGCCGATCAGGAGCGCACCCGCCGGGCCCCGCGACGTGTCGAACTGCGCGCGGGTCGTGGCCGGCCAGCCCCGCTCCTTTCCGATCTCGGTGAAGGTATGGGCGTAGCCCGGGTAGAAATCGTCGGCCGCCTGCGGGCTCGTATCCCCGAGGAAGCCTATCATGTGCAGGCCCACCATGAGTTTCTCGGGGGGGTGGCCTGCCTCTCGCCCCGCCTCGCGGTACAGGTCGATGAGGGGCCGGAACGCCTCGGGTCGGCCGCCGATGATGGCCACCATGAGAGGGAGCCCCAGCTTCCCGGCCCTCACGAAGGAAGCCGGCGTCCCCCCGACCCCGACCCAGATGGGGAGCGGGTCCTGGAGCGGGCGGGGATAGACGCCCTGCCCGGTCAAAGGCGGCCGGTGTTTCCCCGACCAGTGTACCTCGGTGCTCCGGCGAAGGGCGAGGAGCAGATCGAGCTTTTCCGCGTAGAGAGAGTCGTAGTCCTCGAGACGCAGGCCGAACAGAGGGAAGGACTCGATGAACGAGCCGCGGCCCGCGACGATCTCGGCCCGCCCGCGAGAGATAAGGTCCAATGTTGCGAATTCCTGGAAGACGCGGACGGGGTCGGCGGCGCTGAGCACCGTGACGGCGCTGGTCAGACGGATCCTTTGGGTCCTTGAGGCGGCGGCGGCGAGGATCACGACGGGAGCGGAGTCCAGGAACTCGGCCCGGTGATGTTCCCCGATCCCGAATACATCGAGCCCGACCTTGTCGGCGAACTCGATCTGTTCCACGTAATCGCGCATCCGGTCCACGGGGCTGAGATTGACCCCGCTCTCCGGGTCGATGACGGCTGCGGCAAAACTGTCAACTCCTAGCTGCATGGGTGTCCCGCAACCGACATGGCCCTCGGCGGAAGAAGCCGTACCGTACCCGACGAGTGCAGCCCCCGTTGGATTCGCCGACCCGGAGCATCCGGTGCTCGTGGGGGTGGCGCGACGGACGCCGGCCCCCGCTGAAGGGATCGTTCGCCCGACGGAAGGCTCGATGGGCCACCCCCTGCTGCAGCTCTCGAGGCCGGGGTTGGATCGATCCTGCAATGCCTTGGAGAAGCATCTTCGAAACTGGCCCCGTCTGTGATAGGGGCGAGGGACCCGCTCGGCTTCGCGCGACGTCGTCAGGCGTGCCCGGGGCTTTGGATCCGCTTAGGCGTCCGACTACGTGGGGCGTGGCGCACTCACGAAGACGACGTGGAACCCGGCTTGCCCGTGCAGGGCGACCCCCGCAGCGCCCTCCACGAGGGCCGCTTCACCAACATCCAGAGTCGCGTCATCCACCCGGCCGCGGCCCCGAAGGACGTAGACGATCGCGACGCGGTCGTGCCCGACCCTGTGGAAGGAGGTGCCTCCTGACCCGTACTCGATGATCGCGCCTTCGAGCCCGGCGGCCGATCGCAGAGAACTGTTCGGGCCGACCAGCTCCCGTACCATCGACCCGGCCGCCTCGTCTACCGTTGCGTCCACGCGGCTCGATTGGAGGCGGGTCGAGGTGGGTGGTACGCCCTGAAGCGTGGCAACCACGGAGAACCAACGCACCGTGTGCCCCTGACCCGGATTGATCGCATGCGACACCGGCTTGGGGGCGGTGAGGAGCATCGCGGAGCCCGATGCCAGCATTTCGGGAGGCCCGGGACCGAATTCGTGAGAGGCCTGACCCTCGATCACGTACGTAAGAACCTCGACCCCCTCGTGCCGGTGCGGTGGGAACGGGCGACGCGGGGTGGCGATCGTCTCCGCAACTCGCTCGAACGGAGGCCATCGAGGCTGGGCTGCCGTTGGGATGGCGACGCGATTGGTTACGTCTCTGGCGCCTACTTCGCCCGCAACGACTCGAATCGGCATCGCTGTTCCACCGCCCAATCCTTAGCAGGCGCCGACTGCCCGACGGGAAGATAAGATTGGCATGGAACGAAGCTGCGGCCCAGTGCCCCTTCCGTCGGTCCCCGGCAACGGGGGACGGGAATCCAGGGGTAGAACGGCGCCGTTCGAAAGGGATCGACATCGACCACCGCGTGGGACCCGGGTGATAGGCAACCGTGCCCAGCTCCTGCGGGGGTCCCGGGGGCTCCGAGCCGAGTTTGACCGCAAGGAATCGAGGCGAAGGGGATGGGAAGACCTACCTACCTATCACCGAGGCTCCCTTGAGATGGAAGTGATGTCGTCGCTCGCACTCGGAACGGGGTCGGGGACCCAGCGGACCGATCCGGAGAGGATGGCGATGGTCGTGGGGAAGGCCGCCCGCGGACCCGACGCGTTCGTCTACGCCGTCCGTTCCACCGGCATCTACTGCCGCCCGGATTGTCCTTCCCGACGACCCGCGCCAGGTCAGATCGTCTTCTTCGACTCCCCGCGTGAAGCCGTGACCAACGGATTTCGGGCCTGCCGGCGCTGCCACCCCGAGAAGGGGACGCTCTACTCCGCGCAAATGGAGGTGGTCGAGAAGGCGTGTCGAATCCTCTCCCGGACCCCGGGAGAGCGCTGGAACCTGACCGACCTCGCGCTCCAGGCGGGGTACAGCCCATCCCACCTCCAGCGGGTCTTCACGAATCTTCTTGGCGCCTCGCCGAAGCAGTACCTGGACGCGGTCCGGTCCGGACGGTTCCGGGCCCAGCTCCGTCAGGGTCGCTCGGTACGCTCCTCGACCTACCTCGCCGGACACCGGTCCCTGAGCTGGCCGTACTCGGGCTCGGGCGTAGAGCTCGGGATGGACGCCGGCGAGTACCGGCGAGGCGGCGCGAGCCAGCTGGTCGGGTTCCTCACCGTCGCAAGCCCGATGGGGCCGCTCCTGGTCGCCGCCACCGCCCGGGGCGTCAGCTTCGTCGGGTTCGGAGAGCCCGAAGGGACGCTCCTCGATCAGCTGCGGAACGAGTTCCCGCGGGCGACCCTACGGAGATCCTCGACAGCGCCCCTGACCCTCTGGGCCGCGCGGATCGTCGGATCCCTGGAAGGCGGGCGTCTCAGCCTCAACGACCTTCCGTTGGATATCCGGGCGACGACCTTTCAGGCCCGGGTGTGGAACGCCGTTCGCGCTATCCATCGGGGATCCACCCGAACGTACGGCGAGATCGCCGCGGCCGCCGGGTCCCCGGGGGCCGCTCGCGCGGCGGCGCGGGCGTGCGCGACCAACCCCACCGCCATTCTGATTCCCTGTCATCGGGTCCTCCGCGAGGACGGAGGACCGGGCGGTTACCGGTGGGGGTTGGATCGGAAACGGCAATTACTGGCGAAAGAACACTCCCGCCCGTAAGCCCGATCGCCCTAGCCGGGCGACTGCCCGGGAGGGTCGTGGTCCAGCGCCCCGTTCCGTTGGAGCCTCGCCTGCGTTCAGGCCGAGGTCGCGAGGGGACGAGGATCGGCGACGGTCAGGGAGGGACGTTCTCGACGTTGGAGGTCGCGGTCGAGCCAGTACAGGAAGTAGACAACCGCCGCGTCGGCGATGAGGACGAACTCCCAGGGAAACTCGAAGAGGACGCCCAGGATCATCCCGAGGACGAGCAGGCCGGCACCGAACGCCACCACGTGGCGCTCGTAGCGTTCGGTCCCGACGTGCCGGAGCACCCAGAAGAAGAACCCGACGGTCGTCGCCCCGATGGCCAGGAAGATCAGGACAGGCGGAAGCCGGCCCGACGCGCCGAACTCGGCCTCGACCACCAGGAGCGGATACGCGAAGCATCCGACGAGGAAGAACTGGGCGCGCGAACCGGTCGGGGGTCCGAGCCGCCGCAGCGGCAGCTCTCCCGGCAAGCGCCACCCCAATAGGCAGAGCGCGACGATGACCGCGATCGCCGCGATCAGCAGAGGTGCACCGTACCAGAACCCGGTGCTCCGTACGACGATGATCGTCAGGAAAGCGGTGTCGATCGCGATGAGCGCCGTGACCAGACCGATCTGCCGGCGCGTGAGCAGGCTCTTCCCGCGGGTCTCGGGGAGCGCATAGCCCAGCAGGAGGATCGGCAGGAACAGGCTCATCAGGATGTGGATGACCAGAATGTCCGGAAACCAGAGCCAGTTCACGCCGGCGAAGTGGCCGTAGACCCCCGCCCCCCCGATGGGCGAGGTGTGCGGGTTGAAGATCGTCTGATCGGCGATCCCCTCTTCCATGATCGCGTACGCGGCTCCGAGCGCGAAGACGGTCGGCCATCCCTTTCTCCACCGGATCAAGGCCTCTCGGATGAGGAGCGCTCCCGAGGTGTACATCGCGGTGTTGATCCCCAGGGCGAGGAAGAACCACCCGGGGGAGGCGACGAGGAACACGAAGGAGCTGGATCCCGAGAGGTACTCGACCAGTCCGGGAGTCAGCAGGAACAGGCACAGGATGGGGTGGCGACGAAGGTACGCCGCGAGCGAGGCGATGGGTCCCTTCCTCGAGGGGACGACGCCTCCCGGGGACTCGGTCTCCACGAGGGCCGGCGCCGCGTCGGAGCGGGAGCGGGAATCCACATGGAATAGGCGTTCGGGCCGGTATATGAATGGCCCCTCAAGAGTTTGCTCGGGAAGGAGGGAGCGCGCCATGGCCCCGGGCCGCCGAACGAAGGAGCGGTTATGCGGCGCGAGGATTGTACCCCGGACGTCGGCAAGACCTCTGCCGATCCGTGGAGCACGCCTCTCGCGAGAGGGGCCGAGCCCGGAAAGGAGACCGAATGAAGGAGTACCGCATCCTGCGAGAGATCGAGAACCCTAGAATGGGGCCGAACAATCACCAGCTGCTCGAAGATCGGATCAACGCCCTGGCCCGGGACGGGTGGACCGTGAATGCCTTCCAGGTCAGCCACGCCACCTCCACCAGCGGTCCGGTGGTCTCGATCAATACCTGGTTCTCCGCGCTCATGGAGCGCGACGCCAGAACCGGCGGCTCCCCTTAGGGAGCCCAGCCTTCCCACCGTTTCGGGTGGGGCCTCTTCTGCGCTCGACCCGGCATTCGGAACGGCGGGCTCGCCCAGGCGCCCCGCGGTCCCGGGGGTCGAGGGAAGGCAGGGCCGCTCCGGTCCGGAGCGCCGGTCAGGCGTACTGGAACTTGGTCATCGTCGAATGGATCACGGGCAATCGCTGCGCCACGGCCCCCTCGAGGTCCTCGATGGTCTCCTTCGTCCAGGAACCCCGGAGGTCCATCGACAGGGCATGCCGTCGCTCGCTATGGATACGCCGGACGACGAGGTCGACCTGCCCTCCCGATAGGTCGGAAAGACTGGCCGAGAAGGACCGCGCGGAGCCTACGGGGGCCGATGCATCGCTCTCCAGGGCCTCTAAGAGATGTCCGACGGGCTCGTCGCTCTCGGGGTCGGTCCCGGCGCGCGGTGGCGGGAGCCATCCGCCGGGCGACACCTCCCAATGATCGACGCGACGGAACCGGCGGGACGCCAGCGCGTGGAGCGCCGCACCTGCGAGCAGGATCAGGGTTCCTTTCTCGGTGATCTGCCGCTCCTTGAGGAACCCGGCCAGCCGCTCCAGAAGCGGGTCACCGCCCGGTGCGGGCGGTGTGGGGGCGAGATCGATCTCGAGGTGGACGTGGCTGTACGGGCGATTCCGATGCCGTCGTGACGATCGAGGGCCCGTCGTGGGAGGCTTGAGCAGGGAATTCGCCGTGCCGATTCCGGGGGCCGAGAGCGCGGGGACGGGTTCCTTTGGGCGGGTCATTGCGCCACCGTACGGCCACCTTGGGAAGAGCGTTCGCCCTCGGCCGGTCTCGACCCTACGACCGGATCGGGCGACCTCGAACCGGCGGAAATCAGCCTCAATTCCGTATATAGTGCGGCCTGAATCGATTCGGTCGAGGGCGGCTTCGGCCGACCTTCCTGGGGAAGGCGCCACCGATGAAGATGTGGGTGTACGTCCTTCGGCGCGCTCTCCTCCTCGTCCCCGTCATCCTCGGCGTGATGACGATCACCTTCATCCTCACTTCTCAACTTCCACTCGATGACCGGTTGATCTCCGCCCTCGGATTCTCCAAGACCGGCTACCAACCGACGATCCCGTGCGCCGAGCTCGGCCTAGGGAACGGGACGTGCCCGAACCCTGCCTACGAGCGCGGCGTGGCCCTGCTCGGCCTCAACCAGCCCATCTGGACCCAGTACGGGGTCTACATCTATCATTCTCTGAGTTTGCAGTGGGGCTTCACATCGTCCCACAGTCCGGCTGCGATCGTGATCGGGCCCGACGCCACCCCCGTGGCCACGGTCCTCTCCTGGTACCTGCCGTACACCCTCGAGCTCGCCGCCCTGTCCCTGACCCTCATCCTGATCCTCGCCATTCCGATCGGGAACTACTCGGCCGTCTACCG
>Ga0209415_10000812_pt1 | contig 58831 bp, 54 predicted proteins | sample PeaSoiSIISIP2007_FD_187696 | JGI IMG/M metagenome (GOLD analysis project Ga0209415, IMG submission 187696) | Peat soil microbial communities from Weissenstadt, Germany - SII-SIP-2007 (SPAdes) (version 2) | ecosystem: Environmental > Terrestrial > Soil > Wetlands > Peat | place: Germany... | reverse complement strand
TTCCGCGCGGCTCGCCCAGATCCCTCGCTGCGCAAAGAACGCTTGCTCGGGATGACAAATCAAACTGAGCCACTACCAGTAAGCGCTGGCGCTGAGCGGCTTCATGAGAAGATCTGAAATATGGAGCGGCCTGCAGCGACTGTAATCGGCGTCATCTCCGATACGCATGGCCTGCTCCGGCCGGAGGCACTCGCGGCGCTTCGTGGGTCGCAATTCATAATCCATGCTGGGGATATCGGCGATCCCACCATCCTCGGCCGCCTGGCTGAGATCGCGCCGGTGACGGCAGTCCGCGGCAATGTGGATCGCGAAGCTTGGGCACAACCAGTTCCTGCGACCAACGTGCTCGAGGTCGGTGACATATCCATCTACGTGTTGCATGATCTTCATGAATTGGACCTGAAGCCGGAAGCGGCGGGATTTGCCGCAGTCATTTCAGGACATAGCCATATTCCTAAGCAGGAGACAAGAAACGGCGTGCTGTATTTCAATCCGGGGAGCGCGGGCCCAAGGAGGTTCCGCCTGCCCGTGAGCGCCGGACGCCTTACAGTGGAAGACGGCGAGGTGCGAGGCGAAATTCTCGAACTCGCATTCTGACCACGAACCGCGCAGGCCGCACAGGCCCGTCGACTGCCGCTGTCCGACGTGAGTTCGCCAGAAGCTGTTTCTGTCTGGTTCTGTACAATTCCAAACAATGTCCTTCGAGTTCAGAGTCGAAGCTACCTCTGGTGCCGCGCGGGCCGGCCGTCTTCTCACGCCCCACGGCGAAGTCGAAACCCCCGTCTTTATGCCGGTGGGAACTCTGGCTTCTGTTAAGGGCGTGCCCCAGGACATTCTTGAGGAACTCGGCGTTCAGATCGTTCTCGGGAACACCTATCACCTCTATCTGCGGCCCGGAGTCGAGCAGGTCAGAAAGCTGGGCGGCCTGCATCGCTTTATGTCGTGGCCGCGACCCATTCTCACCGATTCCGGCGGATTCCAGGTATTCAGTCTGAACGATCTGCGCAAGGTGACCGAGGAAGGCGTTACCTTCCGTTCGCATCTGGATGGGTCGGCCCACTTCTTCAGCCCCGAAAGTGCGATGGAAGCGCAGATCGGGCTGGGCGCCGACATCATCATGGCCTTCGATGAGTGCACCGAGTACCCGGCGGATCGTGAGCGGGTGCGGCAGTCTATGGAATTGACGCTGCGCTGGGCCGAGCGAAGCAAGAAATATTTTGAGGAGCACAAGGGGGAAGTGGCGTGGGCCAAGGGTTGCGTGGGGACAGCCGCCCCCGGCTGTCCGGGCGAGGGCAGCTCGCCAGCAGTCGGCCACGAAATCCCCGCCGCACCAGAGCCTGCCGAGCTTTGCTCGGCCAGACAGCCCAAGGCGTCCGCCCCTACGTGTTCCAACGCGAGTCAAGCTCTGTTTGGCATTATTCAAGGCGGGATGGAGGCGGCGCTCCGCAAAGAATCGGCCGAGCGAACGATCGAAATCGGCTTCCCCGGCTACGCCATTGGCGGGTTGAGCGTAGGCGAGCCGCGCTCCATGACGCGGGAAATTGTCGAGGCCACTCTGGAGCATCTTCCCGCTGACAAGCCGCGCTACCTGATGGGGGTGGGCACGCCGGAGGAGATCGCTGCGTACGCCGGCCTGGGCATCGACATGATGGATTGTGTGCTGCCTACGCGGGCCGCGCGCCATGGATTGCTGTTCACATCACAAGGGAAAATCTCCATCAAACAGGCGCAGTACGCGGCGGATGGCGGTCCGCTCGACCCCAATTGCGGCTGCCGGGTGTGCCGCCGTTATTCCCGAGCCTATTTGCGTCATCTTTATGCCGCCAACGAGGTTCTGGCCCAAGTCTTAAATACCATCCACAACCTGAGCTTCTACCTTGACACCATGCGGGCGGTACGTCATTCTATTCAACTTGGGACCGGGGCCCGTTTTTCGTCTGAAGTCTGGTCTCGACCGAAACCATAGCTCGGCACCCCCGGTTTGTGTCCGAAGCTGAAGGAATCTCCGGCCTAAATAGCGCGAGAACTCCAGCGGCAAACTTGTAAAGGGTAAATGCGCCAGTGGACGCGTGCTCCAGAATTCATCTGGCGGAAGCGGGGTTTCAGTTTTCATGAGCGTTCAGCAGCTGTTAGCGTTGCAGAGCAGCGGGTCCATGGGATGGTTAGGGTTCGCCCCGCTGATCTTTATCTTTGCCATTTTTTATTTTCTCCTGATCATGCCGCAGCAGCGGCGGCAGAAGAAGTGGCAGCAGATGCTGGGCGAACTGAAGACAGGTGACAAGATTGTGACAAGCGGAGGGCTGCGGGGCACGATCGTCGCGCTGAAGGATGATTACCTCCATCTGCGCGTGCCGCCGGATAACCTGCGCATTGAGGTCAGCCGGGGTTCGGTGGCATCGGTAACAACGCCCGAAGACACGAGCAAGCCGGCGAAGTAGGATCAAGCACTGCGCGCATCCAAGTTCATTGGTGGAATAATAGTCAAGACATGAACAAGAATCTGGGCTGGAAACTGCTAGTCATTATCGGGACGCTGCTGTTTTTCGTGTTCGGCATCGTCGGCATACCGGACAGCTGGTCTGGCAGCGGGCTGCTGGCGTCCTTGCAGAACCGCATTCATTTGGGGCTGGACCTCAAGGGTGGCACGCACCTGATTCTGCAGGTGCAGGTGAATGACGCGGTGAGCGTCGATTCCGACCACGCGATCGAACGGCTGAAAGCGGATCTCCGTTCTCACAAGATCAATTACGCCGATATCAGCAAACCGGATCCGGTCAATCATCCCGAGAAGGTCGTACTCAAAGGCGTACCGCCCGAGGCGACTTCCGATCTGCGTTCGCTGGTAAGCGACCGGCTCCCCGAGTACGACCTGGCATCCGGTGCGGAAAATACCTGGACGGTTTCCATGAAGCCGCAGGCTCTTGCCGACCTGAAAAACCGCGCCGTGACCCAGGCGATTGAGACCATCCGCAACCGCATCGATCAACTGGGCGTGACCGAGCCCACCATTCAGGAACACGGGCTGGGGCAGTATCAGATCCTGGTGCAACTGCCGGGCGTGGACGATCCCGCGCGGGTCAAGGAAATCATGCAATCCACCGCCATGCTGGAGATCCGGCAGTCACTGGGCGGCCCCTACTCCAGCGAGCAGCAAGCTCTGCAAGAACACGGCGGCGTCCTGCCGCCGGATGCGGAGTTGATGCCAGGCCGCAGCATCGGGGTGACCGCAGCCGAGGGCGGGCAGACCTGGTACCTGATTTCGCGTGCGTCAGCAGTGACCGGCCGCGACCTGCGCTCGGCGGAGCCTTCCCGGGATGAAAACGGACAGCCGGCGGTGCAGTTTGTTTTGACCGGAGAGGGCGGACGGCGGTTCGCCAGTTTCACCGGCGCTCATGTGGGCGATAACCTGGCCGTGGTGTTAGACCACAAGGTTCAGGAAGTCGCGGTGATCAAGGAGCAGATTCATGACACGGGCGTGATCAATGGCCGCTTCACCGAGCAGGAGGCCAAAGATTTGGCCATGATTCTGCGCTCGGGCGCGCTGCCGGCAGGTATCAAGTACCTGGAGGAACGCACGGTGGGTCCGTCGCTGGGCACGGATTCGATTCGCGCCGGCGTGCGGGCGGCCATCATCGGCATGCTGGCAGTGCTGGTCTTCATGCTGATCTACTATCGGGCGGCTGGGATCAACGCAGATTTGGCGCTGATTCTGAATCTGGTTATCCTGCTTGGGTTCCTCGGTTACAGTGGGGCCACGCTAACTCTGCCGGGAATTGCGGGAGTGATACTGACGGTCGGCATGGGCGTGGACTCGAATGTCCTGATTTTCGAGCGCATCCGGGAAGAACTGCGGAATGGGAAGACGCCGCCCTCGGCGGTCGAGCAGGGTTTCGGCCATGCCTGGATCACCATCGTGGACACCCACGTGACCACGATTGTTTCGGCGGTGATTCTGTTTATTTTCGGAACTGGTCCGGTGCGCGGGTTTGCGGTTACCCTGAGCTTTGGCTTGTTCGCCAACCTGTTTACAGCGGTGTTCGTGTCGCGCGTGATCTTTGACTGGATATTGACCCGCAAGCAGCGTGGCGAAGCGTTGAGCATTTGACCGTAGCTAGTAGCTGGTAGCTAGGAAAGGTTTTCAGCAGCGTGGAATTTTTTCGTGATCCAAACATAGATTTTCTGGGCAAGAAGTGGTACTTTCTCGCCTTCTCATTATTGTTCAGCGTGGCCGGCGTGCTTTCCATGCTGTTCTGGCACGGAATTCCGCTGGGCGTAGACTTCCGCGGCGGCACGCTGGTCTACGTAAAGTTCTCGCATACGCCGGACGACAACGCCATCCGGGCCGCCATGGATCGAGCCGGCCTGCACAATGCGCGCATTCAGCGTTACGGCCAGATCGCCAACAACGAGGTGCTGATTGACCTTGCCGAGCAGGAGACCAGTGAGCAGGCGCTCGATCAGGGCAAGCTGCAGATCATCAACGCGCTCGAGTCCAACGCTCCCCCGGGGAAACAGGACCTGAATAATGCCAGCGTGCTGACCTTGACCAATTATCTGATGGAGAAAGATCCGCTGCGTGCGGGCACCGATGCCAACCAACGCTACAGCGCCCAGGCGCAGGGGATCGTCAATGTTCGGGACAAGGTGAAGGGCGGCGTGCTGAGTTCCATGGACGATTTGAAGGGCGCGGTGGACCCCGCCGTCGTAGCATCGCTGCAGGACGTATTTTATCTTTCCGATTTTGGCGTGCGCAACGTGGAGATCGTCGGGCCCCAAGTGGGGCACCAGTTACAGACTCAGGCCAAGCTGGCCGTGCTGTATTCGTTGCTCGGCATGCTGGTATACCTGGCATTCCGTTTCGAATGGATCTACGGCGTAGCGGCCGTGATCACGGTCTTCCATGACACGCTGATCACCGTGGGAGCATTCTCCCTGACCAATAAATCGATTTCGTTGACCGTGGTTGCCGCGATCTTGACCCTGGTCGGGTACTCCAATAACGACACCATCGTGGTGTTCGACCGCATCCGCGAAAACCTGAAGCTGATGCGGCGCGAGAAGTTGGCGGACATCGTCAATCGCGCCATCAATCAGACGCTGAGCCGGACTATTCTGACCGCGGGCTTGACCTTCCTGACCGTGCTGGCTTTGTACCTGTTCGGGGGCGAGGTGTTGCATGGCTTCTCCTTTGCCCTGGTGATTGGCATTTTAATTGGAACCTACTCGTCCATCGCGATTGCGGCTCCGATTTTGGTGGCCTATCAGGATTGGAAATCCAATCGCGGGAAGCCGGTTACGATTGCGGCCAAGGACGCTAACCGCCGTGGGGAAAAGGTGAAGGTCAAAGCCTGAAACCCGCCAGCAGGTTGGGTATGAGCGTGTAAGTTTGTGAATGTTAGGGATTTGAGGTAGTATCATGCGGTTTCAAGAAGACCGGCAAAAGCAGCCGGCTCTTGGGAGCAAACAGGAGGCAGTTGGTGTCTAAGAGCAGTTAGGGTCCGTGTAGGAGAAATCTCATGTTTGAAGACAGCCTGATCGAATCGGGTGGACGGCTGAAAAGCAAGCGGGGCGTGACAACTGCCTTGTCGTTTGTTCTTCAGATGGCATTGGTAGGAATCCTGGTCTTGGTGCCCCTCCTGTTTACCGAAGCCTTGCCCAAGACGCAGTTGATGACATTCCTGGTAGCTCCGCCCCCGCCTCCGCCGCCACCACCGCCCCCGGCAGCAGCCCCGGTGAAGATCGTCAAGACCGTGCAGACCGACATCGTCAACGGGCAATTGCGCACACCCACCAAGATTCCTGAGAAAGTGCAGATGATCAAGGAAGACGAGCCACCTCCGATGGTGGCGTCCGGTGGTGTCGTAGGCGGCGTGCCGGGAGGTATTCCCGGCGGACAGATGGGCGGCGTAATCGGCGGCATTATCAGCTCGACCCCGGTGGCTGTGCCCAAAGTGGCCACGCCGCAGCGCGTCCGCGTATCTCAGGGCGTGACTCAGGGATTGCTGATCCGCCGAGTGCAACCGAATTATCCACCGCTGGCCCGGCAAGCGCGCATCCAAGGTACTGTGCTGTTGCAGGCTGAAATCAGCAAAGATGGGACGATCGAGAACCTGCGGTTGATCAGCGGTCACCCCATGCTGGCGCCGGCGGCCATCGAAGCCGTGAAGCAATGGCGGTATAAGCCTTACATTCTGAATGGCGAACCGGTGGAAGTGGAAACGCAGATTACGGTGAACTTTACTCTGTCCGGAGGCTAAACCCCCGGACCGGGAGCGGTGTAGATGTGAGGCAGTACGAGGACCAGTGCCTTCCCCCAATCCTACCTTTGTCGCGACTCGGGAACGGGGCGTGCGGAAGCATCGAAGGCTGCCCTCGAGTATGACCCGAAGAGGTCATCACGCAAGCCCATTAGAAGCGATTAGGCGACAAACAAGTTCCGAGGAGGAAAAAGCAACTCATGTTCCTAGCCAATTTAGCAACCCATAGCCTGAGCAACATGTCCACCATGGCGGCCTGGTTGTTCCAGGAGCAGCCGATCGGTTGGGATCCGATTTCGCTGTGGCACCAGATGGGGCCCACGGCGAGAGGCGTGGTCATCATCTTATTCATCATGTCTGGATGGTCGATCGGCGTCATGATCGACCGCTGGATGGCGTTCAGCGCGGCGAGAAAGCAGTCGCGGGCGTTTGCTCCCGCCGTGGCCGGTGCCCTGCGCGATGGCAAGATTGACGAAGCCATCAAGGTGGCGGAACGCAACAAGAAGAGTCACCTGGCTAAGGTCGTTACCGCCGGCCTGATGGAATTCCGCGCTCACCAGGAGAGCGGCGAAATTCCGGGCGAGACCATCGAGGCTTCCAAGCGCGCTCTGGAGCGGACTGAAGCTATCGTCCACGCCGAGCTGAAGCGCGGTCTGGGCGGCTTGGCCACCATTGGATCGACTGCCCCGTTCGTCGGGCTGTTCGGCACGGTGATGGGCATTCTGAACGCCTTCAAAGGTATTTCCGAGCAGAAGGCTACCGGTCTAGGCGCGGTCGCAGGCGGTATCGCGGAAGCGCTGGTGACCACTGCCATCGGTTTGTTCGTCGCCATCCCGGCCGTGATGATGTTCAACTATCTGACCGGGCGCGTAGAGGCTTTCGACGTGGAGATGGATAACTCGTCGAGCGAACTGATCGATTACTTCCTCAAGCGGCGGGGAATGCGCCGGTCCTGAGCGTTGTAAGCGGGATTGGCTTCGACCCTGAGTTGCTGGCCTGGCGCCGGAGAGTCCTTCGGCGCCCGGTTTTGAACCCTGAGGGAACATCGGTTCACGGGGCTGGCGGCGCGGAATCTGGCGGGCAGGAGAGACAGGTATGGCACTGGCCAAGAGAAACGAAGGAGCCAAGGTCAACTCCGACATCAACGTCACTCCCATGGTGGATGTGATGCTGGTGCTGCTGATCATCTTCATGGTCATCACGCCCATGTTGCAAAAGGGCGTGAGTGTGGACTTGGCGAAGGTAAACAATCCGGAGCAGATGCCGGATGCGGACAAGGAAGATGCGCTGATCGTGGCGATCATGCGAGATGGCAAGGTGTTCTTCGGCAACGATCAGGTTGCGCCCGACCAGTTGACCGGAAAGGTCAAGGACCGTCTGGCCAACCGCGTGGACAAGCGAGTTTTCGTCCGCGCCGATGCCAGGGCCCACTTTGGTGCGGTGGTAAGTGTGGTCGATAACGTGCGCGCGGCGGGCGTGGACGAACTGGGTCTGCTGACCGATCAGAGAAAATCCACGGGAACTCCGCCACCGCCAGCACCCGGCGGCCAATAGAGGAGAGATCTTATGGGAATGGGAGTTAGTGGTGGGGGCGGGTCGCAAATTGCAAGCATTAACATGACGCCGATGATTGACGTCCTTCTGGTGTTGCTGATCATCTTCATGGTCATCACGCCGTTGACCCCCAAGGGACTGGAGGCGCTGGTACCTCAGCCGCCACCGCCGAACGCGCCCAAGAACAACACCCCGGACCGCACGATCGTGGTTCAGTTGATCGATCGTGGGCCGGGGCAGGAGCCGGGACTGAAAATCAACCAGGAAGACACCACTTGGGAAGGCCTGCAGGGACGCCTGACCGATATTTTCAAAACCCGCGCCGAGAAAGTGATGTTCGTCAAGGGTGATGACAACGTGCCGTTTGCTGACGTAGCCAATGTCATTGACATTGCCCATGCGTCGGGCGTAGACAAGGTGGGTCTGATCACGGCCAAGATCGAGGCCGGCGGCTAGAGACGCGCGGTCGGAGATTTTCATTTACCACAGCGGGACGCGCATGGTTGGCGCAGTCACCGACCAACTGTACCCGAAGCGGTCGTGCGCGGTCGGGCTGGACGTGTCTCAATTTTTCTGACGTCGTTTTCCTGGCGAGGGAGAGTCATAAGGCAATGAAAAAAAACATACGAGTGCTGGCGCTCATGGCAGTCGGTTGCGTGCTGCTTTCCTCCGCTGGTTGCGACAAGTTGAAGGCGCGCGACCAGTTGAACAAGGGCGTCAATTCCTACAAGAACGCTAGATATGAAGAGGCCATTGAGCACTTCCAGCAGGCGGTGACACTGGATCCCAGTCTGTTGAACGCTCGCCTTTACCTGGCCACCGCGTACGCGCAGCAATACATTCCAGGCGTCGAAGCGGAAGACAACGCCCGCCTCGGGCAGCAGGCGATTGACCAATATAAGGCAGTTTTGGAGCGCGATCCCAAGAACATCAATAGCGTCAAGGGAATTGCTTACATCTATCTGCAGATGAAGAAATTCGACGACGCCAAGACCTACTACCGCAAGGCGCTGGAAATCGATCCCAATGATCCTGAACCGTATTACTCAGTCGGCGTAATCGACTGGACCCAGACCTATCAGCCGCGCATGGAAGAACGCGCCAAGTTAGGACTCAAGCCGGAAGAGCCGCTGAAGGACAAGAAGGTCTGCGCGCTGCTCAAAGAGAAGAATTCGGCCAACATTCAGGACGGTATTGATGCTCTCAATAAGGCGCTCCAACTGCGCCCTGATTACGACGATGCCATGGCCTATATGAACCTGATGTATCGCGAGAGAGCGGACGTGGAATGCGATGATCCTGCGGCCCGCGCCGCCGATTTGAAGACCGCCGATGATTGGGTGGATAAGACCATGGCTACGAAAAAGGCCAAGGCCGAGAAGCAGCCCGGCGCACAGGGCATCACCATGGATTCATCGGGCAAATAGTTTCTTTGTTTCTGATATGGAAGCCCCTTCTGCTGCTGGAAGGGGCTTTTGAATGTAATAGCATTAAAGCGGTTCGCGCCATTGGTCGACCCGACACCGCAGGCTTCGCTCCGGCTGGGCGGGCCCTTCGGCTTCGTTCAGGATGACAGGTCTGGGGGGCGGGTGAATTCGTGAAATGCCATGTCATCCTGGAATGCGAGAAGTCAAAAAGGCACAGCCTCTCAGAGCGGTCCTATCTGGGTAAATCTGTGAACATCAGCGGCCAGCTCCACTATTCCGGCGTGCCCTGAAACAGCGGCCACAACTGGTCTCCGATCACGCGATACACCACGAACGCCGTGCCCGCGTCGGACACCTGGCGGAAGAGCAGTTCGCCACGCCCGTCTCCGTCGGCATCAACCGCGTCAATCAACTCGAACCGGGGCAGGACATCCAGGTGTTGTGTGTCCGTCACGTTCGCCAACGCCTTGTGAAAATCACCGTTGATATCTTGCCTGGCCACCAGGGTGACGAAATACTGCAGGTCTGGCGCTGCGCTCTCCTTCCCACCGGTCCGCCGGGGAAGCTGCGCCTTAGCGGTCAGCACCGCCTCGGGCTCGTTGCTGTTCGATAGATCAAACACCCGAAGCTGCACGTCCTCGAAACTGGGCTGTGCTGGCTTGGCCGCTTTAGCCCGGGGCGAGGAAGCATGGGGCGGCGGCGAGGCAATCGTTTCGCCTGCTAGTTGCTTAGCGCGGGCGCGGATCTCCTCAGCCGCCAGCGCCAGCATCTTGCTGCGGAATTGCTGCTCTTCTTCCGGCTTCAGACTATAGGTATAGGGACGAGGTTCGGGACCGTCGGCGTCGGAAATGGCGGGAATGAGCTGAACCTGGCTCGCCGGAGAGGCAGCCGGAGTTATCGGCGGATGGGCAGCCGTCTTTGGCGTCGTCGCCAGCGGCTTGCCGGGCGATTCTGCCGGCTTAGGAGCGGGCTTGCCCCGGCGTAGCACGGGCCGGTCTTTGTCGGTTTGACCGGCGTCTACTTGATCTGCGGGCGGAGCCGCCGAGGATGCTGACGCCGTCGTAGCTGTGGCCGTGGCCGCCCCTGGCGTGCTGGTTGCAGGACCCGCGCTGGATGCAGCTCCGGACGCAGATGACGGCGCCGCCTGCGAAGCCGCCGGTTGGGCTGGCGGCGTGGGCGCTGGCGCGCTGGGCGCTGGCGCGGTCTCCGGAGCCTTGGCTTTTTGCGGCCCGGAACGTCTCAGCTTCGGTGGACCTTCATCTTCGTCCATACCACGAGGCTTCGACGACCCGGCCGGCTTATTCGCCGATTTCGGCGGAATCGAACCCGCCGGCAGCCACGTACCCTCGGCAATCCAGGTGTTGTCAACTTTCCGTTCCAGCGCGGCCGTCACGGTAAACAGTCCCTGGGAAACGCCCGTGCGAATCCCTTCATAAACGGTTTCTGATTCGAGCGCCATCGGAACGGGAGATGCCTTGTACGCGCCGGCATCGTAATACTTGCCATCGTAGAGGATGGTGATGGGGATCAGGTGAGCTTTGCCATTCGGCGCCAGTTCAACCAGACCCAGGGCGCGCGGTCCCTTAATAACTTTCGTGCTGCGCGTGATTTGTGCCGGCGCAATTTGCGGCAGCATTGTGAGAACAACGACTGTCAGCCCGAGGATCAATGCCAGTGCGCCCGGGATGACGACCCGGCGGCCGGTAAGGTATAACGTTGAGCGGGAGGGAGAGACACCCATGGATATCAATGATAAAGCCCCGGAGTTTACTTTGCCCGACCAGAATGGCAAGCCGGTTTCGCTCAAGGATTTTCGCGGAAAGTACGTCGTGCTCTATTTTTATCCCAGAGCCGACACTCCCGGCTGCACCATTGAAGCCTGTGAGTTCCGCGATTCACACAAGAAGATCGAAAAGACAGACGCGGTGGTTTTGGGCATTTCGCCGGATAACTCCGCGGCGCAAAAGAAATTCGAGGAGAAGTTCAGCTTGCCGTTTACGCTGCTCGGCGATGCCGACAAGAAAGTCTGCAACCTCTACGGTGTCATCCAGGAGAAGAACATGTATGGCAAGAAGGTGATGGGCGTGGTGCGGACAACGTTCATCATTGGCCCGGACGGGAAGATCAAACATGTCTTCCGCAAAGTGAAGCCGGAAGGCCATGCGGAGGAGGTACTGGCATATTTGAAGAGCGCGGCGTAGGATGCGGTTGATGCTTTCGTGTGTGGAGGCGGGTCTCTGAACCGCCCCGCGCCCCCACACTTCACGCTGGTATTACTTTATCGTCGCAGTCGAAGTTGTGGTGAACGTTAGTGCCGACTCGGCGTGGATCACGGCTTCCTCTTTGCCGGTCGCGGCTGCCAGTCCTGTCCCAGCTCCTGCTCCGGCGGCGGTACCGATCAGCGCGCCCTTACCGCCTCCTGCCAAGCCTCCGATCAAAGCTCCTGCCGCCGCTCCGCCGCCAATTTTCTCGACGTTACCCTTGGTGTGGCTCTTGCCCTTGGCGTGGTAAGCGGTGGTTGAGACTGGGACCATGTTTCCGTTAATCTCCACTGCAGTGAGCCGCAGGGTCAGTTCGCCGGGATCGTGCAGGCGTCCGCTGGATTTCGCATAAGTGACCTTGCCTTTGACTGGTGCGCCCGCAGGGGCGATGCTCTTGCCGTTAAGCACCAGCCCGCGAGCCAGGTTTGCGTGGAAGGCTTGGCCAGCCTTGGCGGTGCGTGAATTGATTTGTGAGTCCAGGCGCACGGTCAGCCTGGTGCCAGCAGGAACGGTACTCGCGACGGCGACCGCGGTCATTAGCGACAACAGCGAAACAACCTTGAGGCTTTTCCCGAGCATACAATCTCCTTAAGTTGTTGATGGTGCGATTGAGTGGCCAGAGACTTTCCATCACAATAGGCAAAACCGGGTTCCGAGTCTTGTACCGGAAGTTCTATGGCGGCACTGACCTTTTGGACCGACTCTCAGTGACGATTCAGCCAGGGCACCGGCAGGAAGAGTGGGCCAGTTTGAAATACTTCGCGCGAGATCCCTTGCTCCGCTGGTAAAAACGCGGGGCTTCGGGATGACGCCATCTGAAAACGGAGAGCCAAACTGACCGACTACCAACAGGAAGGCAAAACTTGACGAGCCCTATCCTCCAGTTTCGAAGTGCTTTGCCGCGCGGCTTTTATGATCGCGATCCGCGTCGTGTGAGCCGCGAGCTGTTGGGGAAAGTGCTGGTGCGAAGGGAAGCAAAGAAGGCTTTGGCTGCCAGGATCGTAGAAGTAGAAGCCTATCTCGGAGAGGACGATCCGGCGGCCCACGCAGCGGCCGGCCGCACGGCGCGGAATGCCGTGCTGTTCGGGCCTCCCGGCTATGCCTATGTCTACTTCATCTACGGAAATCACTATTGCCTGAATGTTTCCTGCTTGCCGGATGGAGTCGCCGGCGGAATCCTGTTTCGCGCGGTGGAACCCCTAGCTGGAATCGAGGAAATGGGGCGATTGCGAGGCATTTCCGTAAACGGCGCCGGCGATCTGCGAAAGTTGACCAGCGGGCCCGGCCGGCTGGCCGAGGCATTCGGCATCACGCGCGAGCGGGACAACGGAAAAGACCTGACCAGCGTTCGTTCCGACCTGTTCATTGCCGATGACGGCTACAAGGTGCGGCGCGTTCTGACGACGACACGGATCGGAATCACGAAAGCCGCAGCCCTGCGCCTGCGATACCTGATCGCGGGCAATGAATTCGTCTCGGGGCCCAGGATTCTGAGAACCGAGAACTGACAACTGGGTTCCGGTCAACATTCCTTCGCGTTCGCTATGGATGATGGAGGACTCAGTGCTGTCGAGGGCTCCCTTTTTTGAGTTATCCTCGTTGGGTCGCCATGAGCGCCACTTCATCGAAACCTGACTATGGAATCGACGCACCCGGAGTCATTCGCAACCTGTTCTTGTTTGGCGTTGGCCTTCCAATACTGGCGTGGTTCGTGCCGGCTGTGCACTTCGGTCCGGTAACCGTCATCATGGGGCCAATGGGCTATACGACGGGCGCGTTTTGTCTGGTCGAAGGCTTCCTCATGATCCTGTATGCGAAGGTCGGCAAGTTTCGTCATCGCGACCGAATGTTGAAGATGGTGAATTGGGAGGGCGATGAAACTGTGCTGGACGTAGGCACTGGGCGCGGCTTGTTAATGATTGGCGCGGCGAAGAAGCTGACCACGGGGAAATCCGTGGGCATTGATATCTGGAGCGCCAAGGATCTTTCCGGCAACGCCATGGACAAAACGCTGCATAATGCGGAAATCGAGCAGATGCGTGAAAAGGTCGATGTGCAAAACGGCGATGCCACGGCCATGAAGTTCCCCGACGCCAGTTTCGACGTGGTCCTCTCTAACGTGTGCATCCACAATATTCCGGGCCGGGCGGCGCGTGACCAGGCTTGCCGGGAGATCGTTCGCGTCCTCAAACCCGGCGGCAGGGCCTTGATTTCTGACTTCATCCATACTGGGGATTACGTCAAGGCTTTCAAGGCCGCAGGAGCAGTCGCGTCTCGCACGGGCTTCAACTTCCTGTTCACTTTTCCGTGGTTGCGAATTGTCGAAGTAGAGAAGCGCTCGAAGGGAGACCGATAAGAATTGTCATTCCGAGGAGCTAGAGCGACGAGGAATCTGCAGTTTCGCCGAGCGCCAGAAGAAACTGCAGATTCCTCGCTTCGCCCGGAATGACAACAAGCAGGTATCTGACTCAATCAGGACAGCACAACATTGTCAATCAACCGCGTTTTTCCAACGAATCCTGCTACAGCAACGAGCGCAGGATGGTTAAGTTCTGCCACCGGATCGAGCATGTCCGGATCCACAATTTCAAAGTAATCCAGGCGAACGGCGGGCTCCGCGGCGAAGACTTGTTTGCCAGCTTCGATCAGATTGCCTGCGTTCCGCACGCCTTTTTCGAAGCGACTTCTTACCTCCATCAGTGAGCGGTGCAGCACCAGCGCTGTCTGGCGCTCCTTCGGATCAAGGTAAGCGTTGCGTGAGCTCATGGCCAGACCGTCCGGCTCGCGCATGATCGGGCAAACGACGATCTCGACCGGAAAATTCAGGTCCCGCACCATGCGACGGATGATGGCAGCCTGGGCCGCGTCTTTCTGGCCGAAGAAGGCGAAGTCCGGCTCGACGATGTGAAAGAGCTTCGCAACCACAGTAGTGACTCCGCGAAAGTGCCCTGGCCGCGACCTACCACAGAGTTTCTCGCTTAGACCTTCAACCGTGACATAGGTGACAGCTCCTGCGGGATACATTTCTTCCACCGCTGGCGCGAACAAAAAATCCACGCCTTCTTTCTCCAGCAAGGCGCAGTCGCGCCCGAAGGTGCGGGGATATTTGGCCAAATCTTCATTCGGCCCAAACTGGAGGGGATTTACGAAGATGGACACGGCGACCGCACCGCATCGTGCCTTCGCGACGCGCACCAGCGACAGATGGCCCTCGTGCAACGCGCCCATGGTGGGTACGAAGCCCAAACGCTGGCCTGCGTGCCGTGCCACGCGGGAAGCACCACGCATTGCTTCAATGGTCTTGCAGGTTTCCATTCTGCGCTGAGCAGGTTCCAGGAGTTCGCCTTAAGCCGACGGAACCCATTGTATGACTACCTGCACGCTTTCCAATGTGCCCGCGACCAAGGCTCGGTTCTTGCGGAGCTGGGCCTTATCTGCGTCAGCCCTTGCCCCGGCAGCTTCCTGGATCGCAACGACGCGCCCGTACGGCCATGCCGAGGCGGGCAGCTTGCCCAGCACTTCAAGCAACTTGTCTGGATCCACGATCTGCTGCTCGTTGTTGCCGGCGTCCAGCAATCCCACGCCGTCGACTCTGACGATCAGGTAGGGATTTTGCCAGCCCTTCATATCCCGCATGGCGGCGTATTTCTGAGGGTCCGCCAATGGAATCTGCTGGATTCGGGCCTCGGGAGTAGTCGCCGCAGCCGACGGCGCCGCCGTTTTGGGCGGAAGAGAGCAACCAACCACCAGGGCGAGGGTCAGCGCCAAGCACGAGTATTTCATTCCGGTTCGCTCTATCGCCGCATCCCCCGTTTGCGCTCCAGCACCGTCTCTAACGACTGTTGCGTTTCTTTAGGCAAATGATAAGACTCGCGGTCCGAGGGATACTGATGTGAGATCACATCGGCGCGGAAGGCCTGTACCGCGTCGCTGATCAGCGCAGCAGCGTCCCCGTACCGGCGCACGAACTTGGCCGGGGGACCGAAGGTCAGGTTCAGAATGTCGTGGAAAACGAGCACTTGGCCATCGCACTGCGGGCCGGCGCCAATGCCGATCGTCGGAGTCGCAACTTCCGCTGTAATCAGAGCTGCGACTTCGCGCGGGATTCCTTCGAGGTAAATGCAGGCCGCTCCCGCACGATCCAGGGCCACGGCATCGCGCATGAGCTGCTCGACCGCCGCCAGCGACTTGCCCTGGACCTTGTATCCGCCCATCACATTTACCGACTGCGGAGTAAGCCCAATATGCCCAGTCACGGGAATTTCGGCGTCGATGACGCGGCGGATCAGGTCGGCGCGCTTTTCGCCGCCTTCCATCTTCACCGCTTCGGCGCCGGCCTCCTTCACGAAGCGCGCCGCATTCCGCACGGCCTCGTCCGGGGTAACGTGATACGACCCATACGGCATGTCCGCGACCAGGAACGCGTGTTTCACGCCTCGCCGCACCGCGCGAGTGTGGTGCAGCATTTCGTCAATCGTGACCGAAAGGGTGTTTTCGTAGCCGAGCATGGTCTGGGCGAGCGAGTCGCCGACCAGCACGATGTCAATCGCAGCCTCGTCGACCAGGCGCGCGCTGGAATAGTCGTACGCCGTCAGGCAGGTGATGGGTTGATGTTGGAGTTTTTTTTCTCGAAGAGAAGCAACGGTAATCTTCTGGCGAGGTTCGCCAATGGGCGTGAGACTCACGATATCCTCCAGTGCCCCTCCGCCTTGGCGGATAGAGCCTGACACATCTTGGATACTGCTGCAGGTATTGTAGCGCAAAATCTGCCGTTGGTCGGCCGTCGTTGGTCGTTGGCCAAGATGCCGACCTAACCCATTGATTTTACGGAGGCTTGTGCCTCGGTGCAGGATTTGGCATTCTGTAAGACCATTGATATAAGGTCTTACATTATAGTAAGATACCACAATGAAATCCTACCAGACGGTGGTGAGCTCCAAAGGGCAGGTGGTAATTCCGGCCGAATTGCGTGAGCAGCTTGGACTCGACAAGGGTACCCGCGCAACTTGGAGGGAAGAGAAGGGTCAACTGGTGCTGACTCCAATGACCATTCGTCGGATCGACGAGATCAGAGGCTTCCTCAAGCCGGGGCCAGGCGAACCTACTATGTTTGACGAACTGTTCGCTGAACGGGAGCGAGAGCGAAAACGAGACAAGCAATGACTCCGTCTGCGAATCGCGAGGGTCGGCGCTATGTGCTCGATGCCAATGCCCTCCTCGGTTACTTCGAGGATCGGCCTGTCACCGCCGCGAAGGTGCAGCATCTTCTCGAGGAGGCCCTGCGACGGGATTTGCCACTGATATTATCCGCGGTCAACTGGGCTGAAGTGTTCTACATCGCGTGGAGACGCCACGGCGAGGCCAAGGCCCGCGAATCCGAAGCGAGACTGAAGGAACTCCCCATAGCTGTCGTTGCGGCGGATCGGGACCGAGCCACTCGAGCAGGGACGCTGAAACAGAAGCACGCCTTGGGTTACGCCGATGCCTTCGCTGCTGAACTGGCCATCGAGCGCGGCGCCTGGCTGGTCACAGCCGACCCCGAGTTTGCGAAAGTAGGGAAAGGATTATCGGTTTATTCACTGCCGCGGCACGAGAAGTAGCGGATCGCCAAAGTTCAGCGGTGGGCCATCGTAATGGACACGGATTTCGTCGCTTCGATACGGCTCAATCTCCGCGTTGCACACGGGGCATTTTGCGTTGCACATGCAAGACCAAGCGTCGGCCCATTCCGTCCGGTCCCTTGGACAGCAATAGTAATTCAGATAGTTCATATATCACCGAGGTGCTCTGCAACGCCCCGTTTCGTAGGACCGACGGCCAACGACCAACGACGAACGACCAACGACGGTTCTCACGCGCTGGCCGCTTCTTGATTCCCCAGCGGCAGGAAATATTGTGTCCCCTTGATCGGAGCGGAGACTTTCCGCAGCAGTTCTTGCAAGTCTTCGTTGCGCTCCACGAAATCAATCTCCGAGGTGTTGACGATCAGCAGGTCCGACGAAGTGTAGTGAAAGAAAAAGTGTTCGTAGGCCTTGATCACTTCCTCCAGATACTCTTCGTTGATCGCCTTCTCGCCCGGCGCATTCTTTTTCTTCAGGCGCTTTTTCAGGACGTCGGGAGAGGCTTGCAGATAGATGACCAGGTCGGGCGTGGGGAGCTGCTCGCGGAAGTAGTTGTAATAGCGGTTATAGGTGTCGAGCTCCTGGTCGGTCAGGTTCAGGCAGGCGAACAGCTTGTCTTTTTCGAAGATGAAGTCGCTGACCACAATTTTCTGCGAACGGGCGCCGAGGTCAAGGGCTTTCAACTGCTCGAAGCGTCGGATCAGGAAAGCAAACTGCGCCTGGAATCCAGCCCCGTGCTCACCCTCGTAAAAGGCGCGCAGGAATGGGTTCTCCTCCACCTCCGTGACGCGCTGCGCATTCAGACGCTCCGCCAGAATCCGCGCCAGCGTGCTTTTGCCGACGCGTATAGGTCCTTCCACTGCAATGTAGCGGGGCAGCTCAAAAAGATTGGCCATGGGCTCGTAGAGGAATTGCGCTTCGCATGGCAGGATAGCGCGATAGAGCGTAGCGTGCAATTGAGGGAAGAGTAACCCCTGTTTTTCACCCCAGAGACACAGAGGAAAGCCGAAGAAATAAAGGAATTTTCTCTGTGTCTCCGTGTCTCCGTGTCTCTGTGGTGAAAGTGGTGAAGCGGCCTGATCGCATTTACAATCGGCGCATCATGTTCGGTTACCTCGCGGCTGGCGTTTTAGGAACTGCAGCGGCTTCGGCGGCTGGCTACCAGTCCATGGCGCCGGCCGGGCAGTGGTATGGCCCAACCTTTACTGGACTCAGCCGCGGAACCAGGCAACTCGCGCTTACCTACGACGACGGTCCCAACGATCCATTCACCTTACGCTTGCTCGAAGTTCTCGCCAAACACGGTGTGCGCGCCACATTTTTTCTGATCGGCCGCTTCGTGAAACAGCGTCCTGACATTGTCCGCGAGCTGGTGCAGGCTGGCCACGTCGTCGGCAACCATACCTTCAGCCATCCCAATCTGATTTTTGCTTCAGCGCCACAGACCCGCAGGGAACTTGAACAATGCGAACAGGCGCTGGATGACGCGGTAGGAGAGCATTCCCGGCTGTTTCGTCCGCCATTCGGGGGACGCAGGCCGGGCACCCTGCAAGTAGTGCGGGGCATCGGACTGCAGCCGGTTATGTGGAACGTCACCGGCTACGACTGGCAGGGAAAGCCCGCAGAGCACGTTGAACAAAAGGTCCGCGAACAGGTCCGGGGCGGCGACGTGATCCTTTTACACGACGGCAGCCACGCCGTCTTTGGGGCCGATCGTTCCCAAACTGTGATCGCGACCGACCGACTCATTGCCCGCTACAAATCTGAAGGATACGAGTTTGTAACCATTCCGGAAATGATGGCAAAAGAAGCTATCGGCTCTCAGCTTTCAGCAATCAGCTAGAGATCTGGCTCAATTCTCTGCGTCCTCAGTGTCCTTGGTCGGTTTTCCCAGAACTCGACCTATGCTGTTGTTAGGGCGAACGCTTGCTTCGCTGCCGCAATCGTCTGCTGGATATCTTCATCGGTGTGGGCCACGCTCAAAAACGCGGCTTCGAACTGGGACGGCGGCAGGTAGATTCCGTTTTCCAGCATGGCACGAAAGAATCGGCCGAAAGCTTCGACATCGGACTTGTCCGCCGAATCCCAGCCCGTCACCGGACCTGGAGCGAAGAACCAGGTGAACATCGAACCCACACGGTTGTAGCAGACAGAGACACCGGCTTCCTTGGCCACCGCTGCAACCCCGGCCGTCAGCTCCCCACAAAGCTTATCCAGGCGCGGATAGATTTCCTTCTTGTGTTCGCGCAAATGCCGCAGCGTGGCCAGCCCGGCCGCCATCGCCAAAGGATTTCCCGAGAGCGTGCCTGCCTGGTACACCGGTCCGAGCGGCGCAACCAGGTCCATGATCTCCGACGGACCCCCGTAGGCTCCGACCGGCAGGCCGCCGCCGATGATCTTGCCCATCGTGGTCAGGTCCGGTGTGATTGCGTACAGCTCTTGCGCGCCGCCGAAGGCCAGACGAAACCCGGTCATGACTTCGTCAAAAATGAGCACAGCCTGGTCGCGCTGAGTGATGGCCCGCACCGCTTCGAGATATCCACGCGCGGGCGGAACACAACCCATGTTGCCTACTACCGGCTCCACGATCACGCAAGCGATCTGATGCCGGAACTTCTTGAATGCCCGCTCCAGCGCATCCGTGTCATTGAAGGGCAGAGCCAGAGTGAACTGGGTGAACTCCTCCGGCACGCCGGCCGAGCCCGGAATACCGAGTGTGGCCAGTCCGGAGCCAGCTTTCACCAGCAGCGCGTCGGCATGGCCGTGATAGCAGCCCTCAAATTTCACGATGTACTTGCGCTTGGTGTAAGCGCGAGCCAGCCGAATGGCCGACATCGTGGCTTCCGTCCCCGAGCTGACGAATCGCACTTTCTGCATATGCGGAAACGCGGACAGCACGATCTCGGCAAGGTCGGCCTCCGCCGGAGTCGAAGCGCCGAAGCTGGTCCCATTTCGCGCCGCGGCAATGACGGCCTCTACCACGCCAGGTGCGGCGTGGCCGAGGATGAGCGGGCCCCACGAACCGATGTAATCGATGTACTCGTTGCCATCGGCATCGAAAATATGCGAACCTTCGCCTCGCACAATGAAAGGCGCGTCGCCACCCACCGACCGAAAGGCCCGCACGGGCGAATTCACGCCACCCGGAATCATCTGCTCGGCGCGCTTTTGCAGCTTGCGCGATATCTCGGTTTTGCGGGCCATGGCTTCTCCTGGAAAAGGAACTGTAACCATGGTAACAGCGGCAGCAATCGGCGCAGCGGCCCGGATCACACGCACACGTGACAACCGCCGAGCTCATGTTTCGAGACCGCCGTTTGTGCTCGGTTCATCGGCTCGCCGATTCACGAGAAATTTACAATTTCGCAATACTCCTGAAATACGCCGATTCTACCCTTAGCTCATTACACGCCCTTCTAACCGGGAGGGTTTTAAGGACAGCTTCGGGGGGCTCCGAGCTGTCCTGATTTTTTGCGCGACGGTCTACAAGCGGTCTGGACTCTGTTGACAGTCTCGGACTCGGATAATTTCAAGGCTTTACTGACGAGGTGGGCTAAATTATCTTGGAAGCCTCCTGATACCGAATTCCGAACTCGGAATCAACACTACGAATCCTGCGCCGCCAATCTGTTCCCATTCCACCCGGAAGCGTGCCCTGCTGATCGTCGCGGTGACTTTCATTTCCTACGCATATTTTTATCCGGGCGGCGGATGGAATCAGAATTCCCGCTTCGACCTGGTGCGCGCTCTGGTCGAGCAGCGAACGCTCCGCATCGATGCTTACCATGAAAATACGGAGGACAAGACTTTTGTCGGCGGCCACTACTACTCCGACAAAGCGCCCGGACTGGCGTTGCTAGCAGTGCCCGTAGTTGAGGCGACGGAGCCCATTTTGCGTGTGGTAGGGGTGGATCCCGCATCGCCTAGCGGTCTGGTCGCTCTTTCTTATTCCACCACGGTATTTGGAGTGGCTTTCCCGATGGCGGCCGTATGCGGGTGTCTGTTCCTGATCGCGCTGCGCCTGGGGAGTACGCCAGGCGGCTCGGCCTTCGCCGCCATCGGCATGGGCCTGGCCACTCCCATGTGGGCATACGCAACTCTGTTCTGGGGGCACGCCTTGGCCGCCGCATGCCTGGTGTTCGCATTTACGATCGCCGTGATTCCACCCGGTAATAGCAGCGGGCGACGAGACGCGCTCTGGGGACTCGCCATTGGTTTGGTTGCAGGATGGGCGACGGTGACGGAATATCCAGCAGCGCCGGCGTCTGCCTTATTAGGTGTTCTGGCGTTGGCGCAAGTCTGGGGCAAAGGATGGCCTCGACGCTTGCACGTTGCTCTTGGCATTGTCATCGGGGCGGTTGCCTGCGCGCTGGTGCTGATGGTCTATCAGTATCTTGCTTTTGGTTCCGCGCTGCATGCCAGCTATTCCTATTATCCGGAAGGTGCGTTTCCTTGGATGAAGCGCGGCTACATGGGGCTCACTTATCCCAGGGCAGACGTAATGCTGAAATTGCTGTTCGGGTGCCGGCGCGGGCTGCTGTTTGTCGCTCCCGTGGTTTTTGCCGCACCTTGCGGATTACGACGGCTGTACCAACAGGATTCAACCCGGCCTGCCGCAGCAGCCGCTGCCGCTATCGCAGGCTACTATTTCTTGTTCCACGCTTCATTCCGTGCCTGGGCCGGAGGCTGGTCGTACGGTCCGCGCTACATGGCAGCAGGTTTGCCGCTTTTATGTGTCGGGTTAGCTCCTGTATGGGACGGCGCGCGCCCGGGTTGGCGAAGAGTGCTTGCCGTACTCGCAGTTTGCGGCGGCTTATTCGCTCTCATGGCGGTGTCGACCACACCACAGCCTCCCGATGAATTCCGTTGTCCTTTGCTGCAGTTATTCTGGCCCTCATTCTGGGCAGGCCGGTTTTCCTTGAATTCAACATCGATGCTGACGCTGGCCGAAGACCCTGAGCAACACAGCCATGGGGCCTTCAATCTCGGAGAACTCGCGGGGTTGCATGGTCTTGCCAGTTTAGTTCCGCTGCTGACGGGGTGGGCTCTCGCTATTTTCCTATGGGTGCGAATGAATCGAACCGACAACCACCGGTCAACCGTGGTCGCTGCAGGTGACTAAAGCAGGCCTGATTTTTCAGAATAGCCTCTCCGCCCGCCGGAGATTGCCGAGCGATCCCAGATTGGCGAGCGCGAAGGTGAAGCGGTACTGGTTCTCATTCCTCACCGAACCCAGGGCGAAGCGGCGGAATTCGAGGTTCACTCCGCAACAGTCCCAGTTATAGGTGGTTTGCACAGCAGCGTACTGCAGAAAGCCCAGATTCGCATCGAAGCCCACATTCGTGGCGGCGCTAAAACCCGGTTTGCTGGTATGGCCGTATCCCAACAGCAGCCGGAATTGATTAAACAACTGTGGCGAAAAAGTCGGAGTCGTCCCCACCGTCTCACCCGGAACCTGCAGATAGGCATCGCCCCCACCCACCGTGAACGGGCCGATATGGTAGTTAACGAATGCCGTGCTGGCGTTGATGCGGCTTTGCTTGAAATCGTAGTCCACATCCCACTCGATATCAGTTCGCGCACTTCTCTGAATACGCAGGCGGGAGACTAGCGGGGAAAGGTGACGGGGTTCGGTCAGGAACGAAATGCCGGTCAAGTCCACCGTGCTAGTGAACACATTGCTGCGTCCGGCCACCAGTGCGCCTCCGAAAGTGGGATCGACAAAGTATTTTTGCGCTAACTCCCAGGTAACGACTTCCCGCACCTCCGGTCCCGCGTCACACGGCGCCTCCGTCGGTTGGCTTTGTCGTTCCCACGGTATGAGGCTGTGGGGCGTCACACCGCCCACAAAGAGAGAAGGCATGCCGGGCTGGCCGCAGTCTTCCGGGGGCTTGGACGTGCGCTTGGCATAGAGCCGGTTCACCACCGCGTATTCGACTTCATTGGTGTTGGCGAGAATGTCCCGCTCGTCGAAGCGCAGGATGTTGGCAAAATTACTGACGCCGGTTACGTAGTTGTAAACTACGCGGGGCTCGATGACGTGTTTCCACTTCCGTCCCATAAACTCGTGGTCAAAAATCCGGCCCACGGCCGGTGGCCGCAGCTCCACCGAGCCTTGCAGGGCCTTGCGGTTGATCGCGTCGGAGACTGCCAACCTGGTCCCGTTGGAAGAAGATAAAAGTTTCTGAGTGTAGGTCGTATCCCGAAGCGAGAGTTCCGGACGAAAAGACCATCCCCGCAATTGCAGCGGCAAAGACAAGCTTGGACTCAGATCGAAGCGCCCCAGCAGCGGAGCTGTGCTGAACCCCGGCTCGCTGCGGGACAGTCCTTCAGCCGCCGCGTCATAGGACCAGTACAAAGGCGAGTGCCATAGCTGGCGGTCCACGCTCGACACTTCGAAGCTGGGAGCATGCAGGATGGTGATGACGTCACCCGACGTAGTGCTTTCGAAGTCCTGGTAACGCTGCATCGAAGCATTGGCGAAAAAGTTGTTCGTTGTGTTCGAGAGAAAGGCGTCGGACTTTACTTCCGAATCTACCGCCTGTGTAAAAACCTCGCTGAAGGCGAGTCGAAAAACGAACGAGCTGAGATAGTCAATGTTGGCGACGCCGCGGAAGTTGTGGCCGAATGTACCCAAAGCATTCAGACGCACTTCTTCGCCACCCTGATCTACCGGAGGATTACCGACGCCGCGGTCGAGCACACTGAAAAAATTAAGATCCACGAACGATGTGTCGCTCGGCCGGGCGCGAAATTCCCCTTGCGGGGCCCATCCCCGTGCTGAGAAATACTCGGCGCCGATGTGCGCATCCAGGCTGCGGTTAATGGCCCAAAACAACGATTCGCCAAGAATGGTTCCTTTGACCGAAGAGGTCCCGATATTGGGAATGAGAAAGCCGGACTGTCGCGGCAAACGCTCGGCCGGTAGCGTGGCAAAAGGAAAATACAGAATCGGAATTCCTTTGATGCCGAAAGTGCTGTGGTAGATCTTGGCCTTGTCTCCGACTTCAACCACAACTTTTTGCGCACTGAACTTCCACTTGGGATGGGGCAATTCACAGGTTGTGACCGTGCCGTCATAGACCTTGTAATGGTCAGGAGCAGTTTTTTCGACGATCTTTCCCGTGAAAAAGAAGGGATTCGAGGAGGTCAGCATGAGCCGGTTGCCGCGCAAACGAACTCCGATGCTGCCGGTTACGTTCTGGAAGCGTCCACTCTCGGCGCGGACGTTGTAGGTGCCGTGACTGGCCTGGATATGCTCGTCGTTGGGCCCGCCTTCGAGAATCACATGACCATCGGCGGTGGAGTCACCGGTCTCGGAGTTGTAGATGACCTCGTCGGCATAGAGGATGTAGGTGCCGTAGTGAATCTCAACCTTTCCGTGCAACTTGTAGATTGCGCCTTCTTTTTCCTGAGAAGTCGCGCGTATGGTTACCTCCTCCTCCCTGGGCACCGAGGGTGTGTTCGGCAGGCCTTGAGACGAAACCGGCGCGGTGGAAGGAGCAAGCAACTGGCTGGTTACTAAGGAAGGTGCGAGTAGCAGATGACAAACCAACGCCGTCGTGATAAGGAATCGTTTGCGGGAAGTCATCGGAAACGCACGAACTCGCCGAGGGGCAAGGCCACGCTCGGGTATCGTGACGTTAGCACGGCGCTGGCCCGAGAGGCAAAGCGAATGGCATCGGATTGGATGGCGCGGTATTCTTAGCAGTTCTGGCTTCTTTTTTCTTACTGCTAACCCGGCCCGTGTTCTGCCCGCTCGGTGGCGTAGTGTGCCGCTGTGCTTTGGGAAATTCGTCCGGCCGCGAGTCGTCCTGACATGAAACCCAGATTTCAACCCGATGCCAGTCAAGGCGCGAGTCCAACTCCCGCGGCAAGGCTTGTCGACCCTGAAGCGCATGATGCGAGCGAACAGAGCTTCGCCGCCAGCCTGGAGCAAGGCTCTGCGTCCCCGAAACCGCGCTTTGTAGTCGATGGGTCGGGGGACGGTCTAAACGATTCGCGAGCGGGAGATATTCCACCGCAAACTGCACCAGCCGAGAGCAGTCTAGAACCCGCCGGGCCAGCTGTGCCGCTGAAGTCATCAGGTCAGGCGGAGCTTCTTGCAGTGCCGGATTCTGATTCCTGGCGGCAGGAAGTGGCATCCCGGGTTAACAATTACCGGGCGCGTAAACGGCCTCGTTCGCCCCATTATCCCTCGTTGCAATTGAAGTTCGACCCTCCCGAGTCTTCGTGGAGCGCCCCCGCGGCCAATCCCGCAACGGCAACTGTTGTCGGCCCATTCGCGCTGGCGCTGCGGGACCCAATCCCCACCCCTGCTGTTGCGGAAACATCCACCATACGCACCGGGGCTGAGGCGCTGTCCGTCCATCTGAATGTGGCAGAACCCAGCACGAGGATTTTGGAATTCCCCCGTTCGTCTGCCGCGCCGCCGGCCGTTCTCGCTGAACTCGCCGACCCCGTTTTCCACCGTCCACGTATCCTGGAGGTACCTGAGCTTCTGCCTCCCCCTCCGGCGCTCGGCGGGATCCTGATCGAACCGGTGGAACAGCCGGCGCAAGAAAGGCGCCGGGGATTTGAACTGCCGCTGCAACCGGCTCCGATGCCACGCCGCCTTATGGCGGGGGCCATCGACGCGCTGTTCGTAGTCTCAGCATTCGTGGTTTTCGCATACTTGTTTTTCCGGATCACTGCCGTCGTGCCGCCGTTGCAGCAGGTAGTGGGAATCTCTACGGCTTTGATCGGGATGTTTTGGATGGCTTACCAATATCTGCTGCTGGTATACACCGGAAGCACCCCGGGGCTGAAGTTGGCGAAGCTGCACTTGAGCCGGTTCGACGGCAGCGCGGTCCCGCGAAGAATCCGGCGCTGGCGCGTTCTGGCCTCGGTGCTATCCGGCTTGTCGCTGGCTCTGGGATATGCCTGGTGCTTCCTCGACGAAGACGAACTCTGCTGGCACGACCGGATCACCCGAACCTACATGGCGCCGGGAAATCCCCAATAGTGCCCGCACCCACGTCCACGTTCGAGCGAACAGTTGAATTTGCCTGATCCTCCTTCAATCTCCACCGGCAAGCCCGGAATCAGAATGAGGACCTCCTTGCGTGCTCACCACCACGGTCTCCACTCCATTACTATGTTAAATTCTTAGGTTTGCGTCTACCTGTCTGAATCTTCGATGTCCTCATCCATCCATAACGTCAGGCCCGCCGTCAAGGTGTTCGTTGCCACCACGGTGATGCTGACGTTCATCTCCTTCTGGCGGGCGGCGGCCATTGTCCTTGCCGACCTGGCCTCTTCGGCTTATTACGCGGGCGGCGATGCCGAGAAGGTCATCGGCAAGAGCGCGCCCTGGTTCATCCTCGCGGTGATGCTGTTCAGTTATGCCGTCCGCGCGCTCTACATCGAGTCCAGCAGCATGTTTGTGCGTGGTGGCGTGTACCGTGTAGTCAAGGAAGCTATGGGCGGCACGCTGGCCAAGTTCTCGGTGTCGGCGCTGCTGTTTGATTACGTGCTCACCGGCCCCATCAGCGCGGTTTCGGCAGGCCAGTATCTGGCCGGCTTCATCAAGGATATCGGCCAGTATTTCCACCATCCCCTGGGGTTTTCCGAGGATCACTTCGCGGCTGGCTGCGCCATTGTGGTCGTGCTGTACTTCTGGTGGAAAAACATTCAGGGCATCCACGAATCGAGCGAGAAGGCCCTGCAAATCATGGTCATCACTACTGTGATGGTCGTGATCCTGATCGTGTGGTGCACGATTACGGTGTTCCGAGTGCCGATTCAGACGCCGCCCAATCCGCTGCATCCTGGAGTTATCCCGCTCAACAAGGAATCCCTGGGTTGGCTGCATGGAACATGGCTCAGCCATCTGACCTGGATCATACTGTTCGTCGGCTTCGGACACTCGGTGCTGGCCATGAGTGGCGAAGAGACACTGGCGCAGGTGAACCGCGAAATCGAGCATCCCAAGCTGAAGAACCTGGAAAAAACCGGTCTGGTGATCTTCATCTACAGCCTGCTCTTCACCTCGCTGGTCTCGTTTTTCGCGGTCATGATCATCCCGGATAAGGTTCGGCCCGACTATTTCGCCAACCTGATCGGTGGTATCTCAATGTACCTGGTTGGCCCCGTCATGCTGAGGCTGTTATTCCACGGATTTGTGGTGCTGGTAGGCGTCCTGATTCTGGCCGGGGCGCAAAACACCTCAATTGTCGGCGCCAACGGCGTATTAAATCGTGTGGCTGAGGACGGTGTCCTTACCGACTGGTTTCAGAAGCCCCAGCGAAGGTATGGCACCAGCTATCGCATCATCAATTTAATTGTTGGAATGCAGCTGCTGACCATCATTCTCAGCAAAGGCAACGTCTACGTGCTTGCCGGTCTGTATGCCTTCGGAGTGATTTGGAGCTTTGCCCTCAAGTCCCTGGCAGTTCTGGTCCTGCGCTACACCGAGCCGGAGAATCGCCAGTGGAAGGTGCCGGGCAATTTCCACATCGGTGGCCGTGAGGTACCGCTGGGGCTCATTGTGATTTCTGCTGTGCTTTTGATGACGGCGTTGGTCAATCTGCTCACGAAGTCGGAAGCGACCATCGCGGGAGTGACGTTTAGCGCGGTCTTCTTTGCCATTTTTGCGTACTCCGAGCACCGGGTTACGAAAGAGAGGCACGGCAAGCCGGAAACCCTGGATCAATTCCGGGTATATGGGAATCAGGAACTAGGCAGCGGCGCCCTGGGCGTCCGGCCCGGAAACATCCTGGTCGCGGTTCGCGATCCCAGGAATCTCTACTACCTACGCGACGTCCTTCGAACCACGGATACGTCCCGCCAGGATGTGGTGGTGATGACCGCGCGCCTTTATCACCGCGAGCATTCCTTTAGCGGCAGCGAAGTATTCGAGACCGCCGACATTTTTGACCACTACGAGCAGGAATTGTTCACCGCCGCAGTCGCCGTTGCGGAAAAAGAAGGCAAGCCGGTTTCCCTGCTCGTGGTCCCGGCCAGCGATGTATTCGAGGCGATTATCGTGACGGCGCAGCGACTGGACTCGAGCCGCATCGTCTGCGGCCTCTCCAATAAACTCACTCCGGACGAGCAGGCTAAACTCACAGGTGACGCCTGGGAGCGGTTGCCTGAACCCAGACCCCGGCTGACGGTAGAGATCCATTCGCCGAACGGCAGCGTCCGCGAATACCCGCTTGGACCGCACACTCCGCGCATGCGGTCGCAGGATCTCGAACTCATGCACAAGGTGTGGCTCGATATTACGTCGGATCCCAGGTACGCCGGAGCCCACCATTACCACATCGTGGCGCTGGCGCTGGAAGAATTGCAGCGCGAACTGAATAGTGACCAGCGGGCGCAGTTGCTGGCAAAACTGTTGGACGAAATGCACCGCGACGACCCGCCCAACTGACAGCTTTTAAGACGCGAAAAAGCCCCGTCCACTGGGGGACGGGGCTGTCTGGATGGGAGGCCGGTTAATTCGTGCTGTGGTCCTCGTGATGATGTTGCATGCCACAGTGCCCCGCTGAGCAGCATGCCATTGCGGTTTTTTCTGCGTTCTTAGCTGATTCGGCGCAGCAGTCTTTTCCGTCGCCGCCGCAGCATTTCCCCTGGCCGGAGGACGCACCGGCCGACTTTTCATTCTTCATATTGCATTTTGCGCCCTTGCCTGCGCAGCAGGACATCGCTTCAGTTTTGTCGTTGCTAACAGCGTCGTGGTGTGCGCAACACGACTGCGCGTCCTTGCCCTCCATCTTCTGGCAGCAGGGACACTGTGCCTTGGTGTCGGACGGCGCGGTCGCAGCTGCATTCTGGTTAGGGGTTGGATTTGAACTGTTCTGAGTTGCAGTTTGGGCCCACGAAACCGCGGCGAGGGCGAGGATAACTACGAACATTCTGAATTTCATAACTTGATCTCCTTATGAGTGCTCTCTAGAGCAAGATTTATTACGGGTGTTGAACCCGACATGGGAGTCCTCCAGGACTCTCAGGAAATTTCTTTGCCGAGGAACCGCAGGCAGAACTAGACGCGGAGGATCATGCTTAACGCGAAACCGGGCCGTGAGACATCGCCGCTGAGAAAGCGGATGGGCCGTTTGGAAGAAACAGATGCGGGCGCTGTAACCGCCATGCCGCCCTCAATCTCGGCGCCGCACGATCTTCCCTCATTCACGGGTAGGCTTAAAGGGAGGTCGGGACTCTGCGAGACGCAACAACGATGCTGGCTTCCGCAGGGCATCGCCGGAGCCGAGGGAACTCGGAATACAGTCTGCAACGGTTTGCCAGGACAACACGGGTGATGGCCGTTTGGCGAATGTTGATGTCCTGAGGGCCCGCTGGAGGCTACGTTTCCATGCGAAGGCTGCGTTCCCGGCCATGCGGCAGCGTTCGCCCAGGCCAGAAGGGCGATCACCAACACCCCGGCGATCCATCGATTCTTCATAGCGGAAGCCGCTCGCACGACTAGCTTCGCAAGACGTTGACCGCCTTGTCTGTGACTGGGGTCACAGCATGGTGAAGGGCTTGCCTCTGCGGCGCTCGCAGCGGGAAGTGGCGCTATCCTCGTGGTGAGTCCTTAGCGCTTCAGAATGTCCTGCAAAGCCGGGGTCAATTCCGGATGCTTAAACTTATATCCACTCGCGAGGAGCTTGGCGGGTTCCACTCTCTGGCTGGCGAGCAACAGTTCGTCGGCCATTTGCCCGAAGGCGAGCCGGGCGGCGAACGCAGGCATTGGGAAAATAGCCGGACGCGACAACACCGCAGCGAGCGTTTTGGTGAATTCGGCATTCGTCACCGGGCGGGGCGCGACGAAGTTCACCGGTCCCTGCAGTGACTCGGTTTTCATGATGTAGTGAATCGCGCCGGCGATGTCCTGCACGTCAATCCAACTCCACCACTGACGGCCGTTGCCCATGTTGCCGCCCAGTCCCATGCGAAAAGGCGGCAACATCTTCTGCAATGCTCCCCCGACCTGGCTCAGGACTAACCCAATGCGGATTTGGACTGTGCGGATTCCCGCTGCGGCCGCGGGTTTCGCCGCAGCCTCCCACTCGCGGCATACTTCGGCGAGGAACCCGCTTCCTGGCAAGCTGTCTTCGCGCAAAACCTCTTCGCCTCGATCGCCGTAATATCCAACCGCCGAAGCGGAGATCAGCACGCTAGGGCTCTGTGTCGCCTTGGCAAGAGCTTCCGCCAAATGGCGCGTGCCCAGGACGCGGCTATCGCGAATACGGGCTTTCTTCGATTCGGTCCAGCGGCCCACCACCGCTTCCCCGGCGAGATGGATGACGGCGTCAAAACCACACACCGATTTGGGATCAAGAGGCTGGCCGGGATTCCACGGAATCCGGTCTTCTCCAGATGCAACGCCGCGCACCAGGCGTGTGACCTTGTAGCCTTGCGAGTTGAGCGAGGGCAGCAGGGCGGCGCCGATCGGGCCGGACACTCCGCTGACCAATATTTTCCCAGACATATTGCAGGCAGCAGCTCAACTTTAGCAGCTTGGCGGGATCGAGGAAATAGAGGCTGAGAGCGGGGTGCTCCAGCCCAGGCGGGGACGCCCGCACCTACGCTGAACCTGGGTTTATGGAGAATTGCATACTATTGTCACGCGATTCAATAAAGACATTGTCATTCCGAGCGCCGGTTTTTGGCGCGAGGAATCTGCATTTTGCCAACTCCAAACAAACTGCAGATTCCTCGCTGCGCTCGCAATGACAAGTTGGTGAACTACGAGAGTATTTTGCAAGTCTCAACTAGTTGTTGCCCAGCACGGCCCACTGCTCGCCCTGGCGGAATTCCTGAATTCTCTGTGCGCCCAACTTTTCGTACCAGCTTCTCCAGACTTTGGAATCATTGGGCAGAGGTTCGTTGCTGATTTCGCGCAGCGCCTGATACACCCAGGTCCGCGTGACGGCATTTAGAGAATTGTCATCCCCAAGGTCGATCAATCCGGGCACGGCTTTCATGCGCTGCTCGCGGGTCAACATGCCGGATTTCGCCAGGCTGCAACCGGCGCGCTCGCGCACTTCCATCGAAGCGTCGCTGCGAAATACTTCGAGAAAGTCCTTGATGGTATCGTCAGTGCCAAGGTGCGCCAGCCCTTCCACCGCCCAAAAACGCGTCTGTTCGTCAGGATCGTGGATGTACTTGACCAGCAACTCGTGAATGCGTTCGGACTCGATGCCGCGGTTGGCCAACATACCTAGTTCCCACGCCGCAAACGGCCGATTGCCGGGGCGATCTTCGGCCGAGCGAATCAATTGCTCGGCGGTCTCCTCCGTCGTGGACAGATTGCGCACAGCCAGGTTGATTTCGATCGCCGCCGCGCGGACCCGCAGATCGTTGGAATAAAGCGCGGTATCCTGCAGATCCTCCCACCGCTGCGTCGGCTTCAGCTTTCCGTGCCAATCGTCCACCAGCTTGTTGATCCAGTCGGTAGCGCCTTTGTCGTGATTGATCGCCGACGACAGCAGGAATTCCATCTCCACCTGCGGCGGCTGCGTCTGCATCCACTCGATATTGTGTTCCGACAGCTTGGCGTGGTCCGCCGAAACCGGCTTGCCCGGCACCGGGAGTTGGTCGCCCTCGGTGATCTTTCCCGCTGGTTGCTGACCGTCCGCGCGGCTGACGAGAGCGACGGCCAATAGCAGAACGGCAAGAAGCGTTCGAAAGGCAACAAAGGGTGCGGTTTGACGACGGTTCCTCTGCATTTAGAAAGGCTATGGCGTTCCTTTGAAAGCCTCAAATTACTTGGGTCACACCGCCAGAAATCGAGCATGCAAGGACTGATTTGACTCCGGTTAACTTTTAACCTAAGCGTTTAGGAATTGTGATAACATAAGCAATGCCACAGCTCACAGGTTTCAAGGGCTGCGAGTTGTGATCTATCCGAACGATCATCGGCCCGCTCATGTCCACGTGATCGGAAGAGGCTGTGAGGCGGTATTCAATCTGAATTGTAGGGCAGGGCCAGTGGAACTGCGAGAGAACTACGGATTTTCACGGCGGGAAGTCGCGCATATCCATGCCGTGTTGGAGACTCGTCTGAGACAACTGTGCCGCGCGTGGGAGGGTATTCATGGCAACTGACAATTTCGAGCGAGCGAACCAGCGTACCCGGGGCTTGCAGGGGGGCATTCCCAGGGCGGTTTCTGCTCATTATGACGCGAAAAGCGGCCACGTCGTAATCAATCTCAGCTCCAAGCTGACTCTGAGCTTCTCACCGCGCGACGCACAGGGGTTGGAGAATGCCAGGCCTTCCCAGTTGGAAGAAATCGAGATCAGCCCATCTGGCTTCGGGGTTTACTTCCCAAAGCTGGACGCGGATCTATACCTGCCAGGGCTCTTGGAGGGTTTCCTCGGCTCCAAGAAGTGGATGGCTGCCAGGCTCGGCCAGATCGGAGGGCAATCCCGAAGCAAGGCCAAGAAAGCGGCTTCCAGAGCCAATGGGAAATTGGGAGGCAGACCGAGGAGAGCCGTTGCGTGCGCTTCGAAGCCTGCAGCCTCTGCCCGAGATATATAATCCACCATGCCGACTTTGCGCGAACAGATCGCGACCACGGCCCTCACGGTCACCAAATTCCGTGAGCTGTTGCGCCGGATGCGCGACAACCGGCCCGCCGACAATCTCGAGCTGGTGCGCAAAGCCTACGAATTCTCCCAGAAGCATCATGCCGGACAGGCTCGCGCCTCCGGTGAACCCTACCTGGTGCATCCCCTCGGAGTCGCCCTGGTTTTGGCCGAAATGAAGATGGACCCGGTGGCCGTCGTCGCCGGCCTTCTGCACGACTCAGTCGAAGACACCTCGGTCACCATTGTGGATATCCGCAAGGAGTTTGGCGAGCAGGTGGCGCACATTGTCGAGGGCGTGACCAAGATCAGCCAGATTGACTTTGCTACCCGGGAGGAGCAGCAGGCCGAGAATCTGCGCAAAATGATGCTGGCCATGGTAGACGACATCCGCGTGGTACTGATCAAGCTGGCAGATCGGTTGCACAACATGCGGACCCTCGAACATCTGCAGCCTGAGCGCCAGCACAAGATCGCGAAAGAGACTCTGGAAATTTACGGCCCCATCGCTCACCGCCTGGGCATGGGAAAAATTCGCGGCGAGCTTGAAGACCTGGGCTTCCGCTACATGGACCCCATCACCTTCCAGCAGGTGCACGACGCCGTGGAAGCGCGCCGCAAGCAGGGCGAAAAGTTTCTCACCGGTGTCGAGCAGGTGCTGCGGGACAAGCTGAAAGAGGCGGGAATCACGGCGAAAGTAGAGAGCCGCATCAAGCGGTTGTTCAGCATCCACAGGAAACTGGTGCGGCAAAAAATCAATGTGGAGCAGGTATACGACTTGTATGCCATGCGCGTGATCACGCAATCGGTGCAAGACTGCTATGCCGTGCTGGGGATCGTACACAACGTCTGGCGGCCGGTACCGGGACGGATCAAGGATTTCATCGCCATGCCCCGCCCGAATTTTTACCAGTCGCTGCACACTTCCGTCATCACAGAAGAGGGCACGCCATTCGAAATTCAGATCCGCACCGAGGAAATGCACCGCATGGCGGAAGAGGGCATCGCGGCTCACTGGAAATACAAAGACGGTCCAGTTTCCGCGCAAGACGAGCAGCGACTGGCATGGCTGCGGCAGGTCGTCGAATGGCAACGCGATGTCTCCGATCCCGCTGAGTTCCTTTCCACCCTCAAGATTGACCTCTATCCCGAAGAGGTTTACACCTTCACGCCCAAGGGCAAGGTTGTGGTCCTGCCAAGGGAATCGACGCCCATTGATTTTGCCTACACCATTCACACGGAAGTGGGCCACAGTTGCGTGGGCGCCAAGGTCAACGGGCGCATGGTGCCGCTGCGCCACAAACTGCACAGCGGCGATATTGTGGAGATTCTTACTCAGCCGGGGCATAAACCCAGCCGCGACTGGCTGGCCGCCGTCAAATCCTCGCGCGCCCGCAACAAGATCAAACACTGGCTCAACATGCATCAGCGGGAGCGCGCCATCGAAATCGGCCGCAAGCTGATCGAAAAAGAAGCCCGCAAATACCGGGTCGCGCTGAAAGAGATCAAGGACGAAGAGCTGCGCAAAATCGCCTCTGACTATGGTTTGGGCCAGCCCGACGATCTGATGGCGGGAATTGGCTACGGCAAGTATTCGGCACGGCAAATATTGGCCCGCTTGGTCCCGGCCGCCGGCGGGCCTCTGGCCCGCGAAGCCGAGGGAGACAAGGCTGGCGGAATTAGCAGCGTAGTGCGGCGGGTTTTCGGCGGTGACTCCAGCAATGCCATCCGGGTAAAAGGTCACGGTGATCTGCTGGTATACCGCGCCCGCTGCTGCAATCCGATTCGCGGAGAATCCGTCGTAGGGTACGTGACCCGTGGCAAGGGCGTGGCCGTGCATGCCCAGGAATGTCCGAATGTGGTCAATCTTTTGTATGAGCCGGAACGGCGGATTGATGTCGAATGGGCGCGCGACGAGGGCACACCCAGCTCGTACCCGGTGAAGATTACGGTCTTTTGTGACGATCGCTTCGGCATGTTGAAGCAGATCACCGCTGTCATCAGCGATACCAAGACCAATATCCGCAATATCGAAGCCCGCACTTCCAACGGCCAAGCCAACATTGACGTCATTCTCGATATCGCTGACCTGAAGCACCTGGAAAACCTCATCAACGGAGTGCGCAAGATTGCCGGCGTGCACGACGTGCAGAGGCTGCAGAAGATCTAGGCCGACGTCGCCAGCCGTCCGTCGTCACGCAAACCTACTAAGGTGAGTTTCATTCCAAGGGACCGGCCACGCGATCGGAGGTCACTAGCAGGCCGGGGAAGTCCGATCGGATCGTTACTCGATCTGCACCAGGCCGCCCGGCCGCGATGGGATCAGGGCGGCTTGCTGCGGGGCACGCCAGGAATCGAAAATCGAAACCTGATGCACGCAGGAAACGGTGCAGTGTGGGGCACAGCTTTTTTCGGTCACGTACTCGCGCCGGATATCGTGAATGGTGTAATTCTCCAGCGCAATGCCTGGATAACCGCGCTGCTGGGAGCAGTAGTGCACCAAGCCGTCCTCGCAGATGTAGAGGTACCGCGCGCCCGCCCGGCAGCGCCACTGGTTCGGCCGCCCCTGCGCAATGTTCTGCTGGAAGGCGTTGATGCGAGTAAAGCTGCGTTTTTCCATCGCCTTCATCTCGTGATAGACGCGGCGTTCTTCCGGGCTCAGCGGCTGCAACTGTCCGCCGCCGTCGTGAATAATGCCGATCGTCGAACTGAAGCCCAGCTCCAGTGCGCGCCTGCCAATGGTCAACGCGTCCAGCGGATTGCGCACGCCGCCGCCCACCACGGAGTTGATGTTTACATGGAAATCGGCATGTTCAGCCAGCAGTTCGAGCTTCCTGTCGAGAACCTTCAGGCTCTTCTTGGAAACCTCATCGGGCGTAACGTTATCAATCGAGATCTGCAGCCATTCGAGGCCCGCCCGGTTCAGGCGCTCGATGCGCTCCGGCACAAGCAGGTAGCCGTTGGTGATGAGTCCGGCGATCATGCCACGCTTCCGGATGCGGTCAATAATCGCGTCGAGTTCCGGGTGTAGGAGCGGCTCGCCGCCGCTGATCGTGATCACCGACGTGCCCAGCTCAGCCAGCTTGTCCACTCGCTGGAACATGGTCTCAGTCGGGACCGGTTTGGAGAAATCGTCGAACTCGTTGCAGTATTCGCACGCCAGGTTACAGCGGCGGATCGGAATAATGTGAGCCAACAGCGGATGCTCGATGGACGCGAGCGCGCGGGTAATCATTCTCGCGCCGCGGAGATTGCGATAGAGCGCCTTCACGCGGCGCCGCAAAATTGTTCGGCGGGACGGCATGTAAGTGTTATTTGCTTATTAAAACACACGTGGCTGCCGGTTGCGTCGTTGGCCGCAGCGTTTGGGGTGTTTTCAGGTCCGAATGGCGAAGCGGCGACCCGGCTAACGCGGATCCGCAGTCACGGCGGAAGGATCCGGCAAAGTCTGGTTTCCTTCGGAGCCGTGGGTTGCAATACGACTTGCGCCGGTGATGTGATAATCCGTGTAGTCGATGGTCAGCACCGCTCGGCCTCCCATTCGAACCTGGGTGATGGATTCGTTGTGGGCGGGAAGCCAGAAGCCTTCGATCTTTTGCCAGCGGTATTCAATCTGAGTGTGGCTGACCCAGATGGAGGGGTTCTTGGCCGGCTCACCCTGCATGCGCGCCACGGCGAAATCCCGGGCGTCCACCCAGATCTTCCCGCGATAGAGGTATTTGCTTCTTCCCTTGGGAGTTACGTTAAGAACATAGAGCCTGCCTGCCGCTGTGTTCTCGACCTCCTCCAGCGCAAATGCGTAGTTTCTTGGGCTAATTTCCAACTCCTCGCGAGTCTGCTGCTGCTGCGCTTCCTGTTCGCTGCTCAGTAGTTTCAGAAGCACGCGATCCAGCAACCTCGAACCGCTCGCGGAAACCACCTTGAAATCCTTCTTGTTGGGTGCAATGTAAGTGGCTTGCACTTGCATTTCACCATCGTGGCTGCCGAAAAGTCCGTGGTAGGTCAAGCGGTAAACTCGCTTACCCTGATATCCGTGCAACGCCTCGGCGCGCTGGGCGTTTGCCGCTATCAACCTTTGCACAATGGCATCCGTCGAGAGCACCGGCGGCGGTGGCGGGTTCACCTCCGCACCGCTGACGGCCGTCAGCGCCACCAGCAGGAGGATCCGGGCTCCGATTGGAGAGTCAGAGCGGCGAAAGCTCATCTTGTCGTTCTTTCTCAGGTTTCGTGCGCAAAGCTTCATTTCAGGAATCGCCTTGCCAAGCCGCAGCCGCCAGCGTAGCCGGGTTCTCGCCCCTTTTATCAAAGTGCCGGGCGGATTCCTAAAGGCTATCAGATGACGGGACGAGAGAAGAGGTTATCGCGCCGGTTTATCGAACTTCAGCGAGTTGATGGCGCAACTTGTGAGTGGCGCGGAACAGGGTGTTCTTGATGGTGCCTTCGCTGGTATTGAGAATGCCGGCCACGGTGCGCAGTCTCAATCCGTGGTAATGCTTCAGCTCGAACACCACGCGCTCCCGGGGCGAAAGACGTTCCATGGCCCGCACGATGCAGGCCCGCAGTTCCCGGCTGATGTAGCTGCGCTCCGGGCTGGCGCCGGCGCGCTGATCGGGCACGCGGTCCAGAACTTGTTCCTCCTCGCCATCGGGCGAGATCGTGGTCGTCAGATCACGGGCACGCGAGGATCTCCTGCGCAGATGATCGAGACACAGATTGGTCACGATGCGGTAAATCCAGGTATAGAAGGAACACTCAAACCGGAAGCTTCCCAGGTTGATGTAGGCGCGAAGGAAGGCTTCCTGATAGATGTCCTGGCCATCCTCCTGCGATCCGGTGAGATGAACCGCCAGGCGCAGTACCGCGCGATCGTACTGGCGCACCAACTCTTCGAAGGCTGAAGTATTGCCCATCTGAGCTTCGCGGATGAGCAGACTGTCATCAACCCGAGCAGGGGATGCGCCGTTCTGCCGCTGCCGGCCTCGGAGCTGCAATGCTTTTTCCAACTTCGTTTCTCCCCACCTGGAACATTCAGCCGACAAATTTGTACCCCGTACCGTGTACGGTCAGGATGAATTGCGGTTCCTCCGGCTTGGGCTCAACCTTCTGCCGCAGCCGGACAATATGGGCATCCACGGTGCGCGTGGTCGGAAAATGATCGTATCCCCAGACTTCCTCGAGTAGCCGGTCGCGGCTCAGGGTCTCGCCCGGATGATGAAGGAAGTACTTCAAAAGCTCGAACTCCTTCGAGGAAAACTCGAGCGACTTCCCCTTCCGCGACACCTGGCAGCTGCGCACATTTACCTCGATCTCGCCAAACGCAAATTGCTCGTTACCCCTTGGGTTGGCGTGAGCCCGGCGCATCACCGCCTTCACCCGCGCCAGCAACTCGCGAATCGAAAATGGTTTGGTCACATAGTCATCGGCGCCCAACTCCAGCCCCACCACCTTGTCCACTTCCTGTCCGCGGGCGGTAAGCATGATGATCGGCACCGAAGGCCGCTTCGCCTTGAGTTGCTTGCACACGTCCAAACCGCTCATCCGCGGCATCATGACGTCCAGAATGACCAGATCAGGAGACTCGGAGAGCGCCCGCTCCAACCCGGCAACCCCATCCGCGGCGGTGATCACCTGATGTCCCTCGAATTCGAAGTTGTCGCGCAAGCCCGCCACCATGGCAGGTTCATCTTCGACGATAAGGATTTTGGCCATGCTTCTAACCTTTTCGAAACCTTACGCTGGCGCTGCCTTGCTCGCCGCCACCGGCGCATTTACCGGCAAAGAAATCGTGAATTTGCTGCCCCGCCCGGGTGCGCTGTCTACGAAAACCTCTCCGCCATGCGCCTGCACGATGTGACGCACCAGCGAGAGTCCCAGGCCGCTGCCCTTCGTGTTGTGCACCAGCGGATCGCCTACCCGGTAGAACTTCTCGAAAATCTTCTGTTGTTCCTGTTGTGGGATGCCGATGCCGTGGTCCACCACTTCCAGCTTCACCGATCCGTTGTCGCGGAACAGGTTGACCCCGATGTATTTCCGGTCCTGCGAATACTTGAGCGCGTTGTTGACCAGGTTCAGCAGGGAACGCGCCATCGACTCCCGATCCACCTTGACCGGCGGCACATCCTCGGCAATCTTTTCCTCAAAGGCAAATCCGTTCTGCTCGATCTGGTAGCGGTACGATTCCAGCGTGTTGCGCACCAGTTCGCGCAGGTCGGTCTCGCGGAAATCGTATTCCTTTCTTCCCGCTTCGATGCGCGAGAAATCCAGGATGTTGTTGATCAGCGCAGTCAGCCGTTCGCTCTCCTTCCGGATAATGCAGTAATACTCCTGATATTTTTCCGCCGACTTGAGCCGGCCCATTTCCAGGGTTTCCGCGTACAAGCGGATCAGCGAAAGCGGCGTCCTGAGCTCATGCGAAACGTTCGACACGAAATCCGACTTCAATCGCGCCAGCGCCATCTCCCGGGAAATGTTGCGATGGGTCAAGATGATTCCGCCGGTCAGCAGCAGAGAAATGGCGCCGAGAATGAGGAAGCTGGTGCGGACGAAACGCTCTTCCAGAGCGGCCAGCGTGGTTCCCCGCATCTTGATGGCGAGCGTAAGGCCAGGGAAGGCGCCTTCCATACTCCGTTCCACCTCGGGCTTGCCCCCATCCCATTCACTGGAGGCAACGAAGGGAGCGTAATCATACTTGGGATGGAGCATCATCACTACGTGGTTCTTCTCGCCCTTTTCTTCCTGGTGACTCAAGACGGTGTCTAGCATTTCCGGGAAAAAACGGTCGTGCAGGAAATCGGCGTCAAAGATGACGCCCGCAATGGCCAAGTCGCCGCCCGAACTGTCCCTCGTCAGGAAGGCCTGTCCCGAAACATACACATGCTTGTCGCCCCTGGGAATCCAGTCAAACATGGGGAAGCGCCTTCCCTTCTTGGACGCCTCGCCCACGCTCTTCGCCAAGTCCTTGTACTCGAGCTGCATCCACCCGTTGTACATGGGGAAAAGATAATCTCGTTGTGCGCGGTACTCTTCGCTGTTGGCCCCGGCTTGCGAACGAAAGATCAACCCAGTCTTCGGGTCATAAACAAATAGGTGAGCTATGTAGGGATGGTCCGCCAGGATCCGGTCCAGGGTCTCGGCGCAAGCGTTGCTGGCGCCCGGGAAGCCGACGCGCACGTCGTCCACCAAGTCATTCGCCTTTTGGTTGATCTCCTTCTCGGAAATGGTGAGCACTTGGTTGAAGTCACGCTGGAAGGCCGCCTCGACGCCGCGATCCCGTTCAATTGACTTCAAATGCCACGCGCTGAGAACCACCAAAGCAGCGGCTGGCAAGACCACGGCGAGTTCCAGGGTCAGCATCAGCCGGGTTCGCTCGTTCCAGCGCCGCTTGCTTTTCATAAAGGCCTCGTGATCCGGGTGATTTCTGGACCAGCCCGCAAAGAAACATAGTTGACCAGCCCCGGAGATGTGTCAATCCGGGGTAAAAAGACGTAAAAAGTTGTGAACTGAGTTCCTTTCGAGGTGCTGGGTTGACCTTCAGATCAGTGCGAGCGAGGCGAGAGAAGAGATTGCTGGGGAAGCCTGAAATCTACGGTCACGAAGGTCTGGGCTTCGACCGCTCTCCCATTCCGCAAGTAGGGTTTGTATCGCCATTGCTTCACGGCTCGATATGCAGCCTGCCCCAGCAGCAGCGAGCCCTGGATCAGCCTTAAATCCCGGATGCTGCCGTCGCGGGCGATCGAGGCTTGCAGGACCACAGCGCCTTGTAGTCCAGCCCTTAGAGCCTGTTCGGGATAGCTCGGCTGCACTTTCTGCACCAGCAACGGCTCGGAAGAATCTTCCGAGAGGTTTACCGGTTCCAGTTCACCCAGAAGCGATGGCGTGAACCTGGCGGCTGCGTTGCGAGCACTGTCTGCCCCCGGCTGGGGGAATTTTATGCTCTCGGGAATGTGGACATCCGCCGCGGTTGCAGTGACTTGAGGTTGGTCTGGCGGCAGGGCGGCGGGCAGGGCTTCCCCGCTACCCGAAGCAGCTTGGCCGGGAATGGACGCGCGGTAGACTGGAATCACTTGGATGTTGGCGCCGTCATCCTCGGGGAACGGACTCGTGTTGCCAGCCAAGGCCTGCTCATACGCTGCAGGCGGGCTGGCGGCAACGCTCTCGACTTGCGCCGGCCGGCTGGAGAGATAGCCGATGGAAAGAAAGGCCACACCCATGGCCGTCGTCCACAGGGATTTGTTGGGACCTGGTTTGTTGGGACCTGGTTTGTTGGGACCATGGTTTGGTTTAGTTTGGCCAGACGGACCCCTGGGATTCGGCTTCGTCAGCCGGCTGCCCGAACCGAAAAGTCCCCGGTCGAGGGTCGCAAACGTAAGATTCACTGGCACGGTGGTCTCGGCGGAGGGGGGTGGGGGGGAGGGCTCAGCCGGGCGTGCCGCCAACTTCACGTCTGCGGGTCGTTCTTGCGGTGGTGCGGGGGATGTTCGATTTACCGCCGGGCGAACCGCGGTTTCAGGCGCTGTCGCCAACTCGGCGCCTGTCAGCCAAGTCCTTAGGCAAGCTAGAAAAGCGTCACAGAGGAGCAGGGCGTACTTGCTCTGCTCGGGAATGATCGGTTTCGTGAGTACCAGATCGGCCCCGATTTCCTCCGCTCCAAAGCCCACTGGCCCACTCGTGACGGCAAGCGCGAAAAATATCTTGTTCTGCCTCAATTCTCGTGCCGTTCGCAGCAGGAAACTGGCTTCCGGACCGTCGTCGCAATCAGCCACAACCGCATCGTAGCTTTCATGAGTAAGCCGTTCTACCGCGGCGAAGATGTCACTGCAAGGCTCGACTTCAAGCTCCAGTTCCTTCAGAGCTTGCGCCATCCGGCTCGATGCCTCCTCGTCGGAGGAGAATAAGAGGGTACGCGGCATCGACTACGAGACTAGTTTCCCATTGCAAAACCAGCAAGTTACGAACTACCACTATCGTGCCATATCAAACGGCCAGTAACCGAGGAGACAGTTACCCTGTCCGGTTGGACAGTGCTGGCCACGAAAAAGCGATGCCGCCCAAACAACAATTGCCATTCACTTCACCCCGCGCATAGAATCCTCTGTTACCGAAACTGACCCTGGTTTGTGTGAGGATTATTGAAAAAGATCGTCGCCATTTATCCCGGTTCCTTCGACCCGCCCACTAATGGCCACCTTGACCTGATCGAGCGTGGCAGCAAGATCTTCGACGAACTGATCGTGGCCGTGCTGCGCAATACCGAGAAATCTCCCTTGTTTAGCTTGCCCGAGCGCCTGCATATGTTGGAAGCCATGACCGAGGACTTTTCCAACGTCCGTGTAGATAGCTTCGACGGGTTGACCATGGACTACGCGGTCAAGGTTAATGCCGGAGCCGTGCTGCGCGGCATTCGGGCCATTAGCGACTACGAATACGAACTGCAGATGGCCCTGATGAACCGCAAATTGCAGCCCGCCGTGGAAACAATTTTCATGATGCCGGCCGAGCAGTATTCTTATCTGAGTTCGCGCCTGGTGCGCGAGATTGCGCAACTGGGCGGCTCCGTTAAAGACCTGGTGCCGGAACTGGTAGAACAGAGGCTCAAAGAGAAGCTCGACCCAGCCATCAAACTGCAACACGCCAGAGAACCGAAGCCGAGGAAACGAGGATGACACGAGGATGACTCCAGTTACCGAAGCAACTCCCGCGCTGAAACTCACCGAAAGAATCAACCGCATCGAACCCTCCGCCACCATGGCCGTGGTGGCGGAGGCAGACAAATTGCGTCAGCAAGGCATTGACGTGGTGGACTTCGGAGCCGGCGAGCCGCATTTTTCCACCCCGCAGCACATCAAGGACGCGGGCATCGCCGCCATCCAGGCCAATTTCACCAAGTACACGGCGGTCGGCGGCACGGCTGAACTGCGCGATGCCATTGTGCATCGCCATGCCGTTGACTTCGATTCGGATTACCGGCGTGAGGAGACAATTGCCTCCGTCGGCGGCAAGCACGCCCTGTTCAACGCCATCCAGGTGCTGGTCGATCACGGCGACGACGTGATTGTGCCCGTCCCCTACTGGGTTTCTTTCAAGGACATTGTGCGTTATGCCGGGGGGAATTGTGTGTTGCTGGAAACCGACGAAGGTCAGGGTTTCCGCCTCACAGCAAAGATGATTGAGCGCGTGGTAACGCCGCGCACCAAGCTCATCATTCTCAACTCGCCGTCGAACCCTTCGGGCGCGGTCATGTCACCGGAGGACATGACGGAAGTGGTGCGGGTGGCGCACGAGCGTGGCATCTGGGTAGTTTCCGACGAGTGCTATGTGTACTTGAATTACACCGCAAAGTGTTTCTCGGTGGGATCGCTGCGTGAGTACCGCGAGCGCATGGTGATCGTAGGCTCGCTGTCCAAAACTTACGCCATGACCGGCTGGCGGCTGGGGTACGCGCTGGCGCCCGCTCCCGTGGTCAGCGCCATGCAGAAGTTGCAGAGCCAATCCACGTCGAATCCGACATCGATCGTACAGAAAGCGGCGGTGGCCGCGCTGAAAGGTCCGCAGCAATGCGTCACGGAGATGCGCGAGGAGTACATCAATCTGCGGGATCACGTGGTTAACGGCTTGCGTTCGATTCCTGGGATCAAATGCACTTTGCCGGAAGGCGCCTTCTATGCTTATCCGAATGTCTCGGCCTTCTTTGGACGTAGCGGTGTGAACTCAGCTTCGGGCCTGGCAGGAAAACTTCTGGGCGACGCGCACGTGGCCACCGTGCCCGGCGAGGGCTTTGGAACTCGCGAGCACATCCGTGTTTCTTATGCCACGTCGAAAGCGGAACTCGACCGCGGACTGGAGCGCATGCGCAAGTTCCTGGCGGCGCTGTAAGCCATTCTGAGAACTGAGAACAGGGAACTGACAACTGGTTTCCCAATATCGCCGGCCCGGGGGAAGTGGCTGAGTTTGATTTGTCATCCCGAGCAAGCGTACTTTGCGCAGCGAGGGATCTGGGCGAGCCGCGCGAAGCGTCGCGTACTTTGCGACGCATGAATCGCGCGTTTGGCTCGCTTCCTTATCAAACTGGACCACCAGCCGTCGGATACATTCGCTGATTTGTTGCACTGCATCCCGGCCTCATGACTGATCTCTACCCACTTCTGATGTCGCCGCTTTTTGACCCGCGTCCCTGGGGCACGCTCGACTTAGCTCCCATTTATCCCAATCACCGCTGCGAGGAAAAGATCGGGGAAGCCTGGCTGACGGGAGACAACTGCAAAGTGGCCAACGGACCTTTGCAGGGAAAATCGCTGGCCGAGCTGAGCTCCCAATACGGCCGGGCGCTGGTGGGGGAAGCAGCCCATGATCCCCATCGCTTCCCACTGCTTACGAAGTTTCTGTTTCCCCATGAAAAGCTCTCGGTCCAGGTGCATCCCGACGACGAAGCCGCGCGCCGTGTGGGCCAGCCTTGCGGCAAGACCGAGTGTTGGTACATCGCTCATGCCAAGCCCGGCGCGCAGATCGCTCTTGGCCTGAAGGCAGGAGTTACTCGCGCCCAATTCGAAGAAGCGATTCACCAACAGCGGGCCGAGGAATTGCTGAACTGGATCAACGTTTTTCCCGGGGAGATGATTTACGTCGCCGGAGGAACGGTGCACACCTTGGGGCCGGGTTCGATCATCGTGGAAACGCAGCAGCAGTCGGACACAACTTACCGTTTGTACGATTACGGTCGTCCCCGCGAATTGCATTTGCGCGAGGGGATGAGCGTGCTGAAAGAAAAAGTGTCGTCGGGAAAAGTCGTCCGCCCCGCACCGGCGCCAATAAACGGTACACAGAACCTCCGGGCGCCACTTGTGGCGTCGTCCCACTTTGTGGTGGAAATGCTTGATCTGAAGGAGCCGCAAAACTTCCGCACCAGCACCGAATCCGGCAAGGATTCAGTACAAATTATGGTCGTCGTCGAGGGCTGTGGCACGGTCGAAGCGCAGGGCGCGGAAGCTGTGACCCTGGCGAAGGGAGATGCAGTCGTAGTACCGGCCTCGCTTGGGGAGTTTTCCGTGCGGCCACAATGGGCGGTTGAGTTTCTGAAAGCTACCTTGCCGGGTCAGGCCATGCCCGAACCTGCGACCAGAATGTAGGAACTATTGCTACACTGTGATCCTGATGCAGAAACTATTGCTACACTGTCATCCTGATGTAGGAACTATTGCTACACTGTCATCCTGAGCGAAGTTGTTCCTTTCGCTTGCGAAAGGAACACGAGTCGAAGGACCCCTAAACCGCGATTCCAGCATGAGGTTCCAGGGAGTTCTCCTCATCTGCGCTCACAGTACCAATTTCAAAATCGGTGCCCAAAACGACCTTCTATCCCGTAATCCTTGCCGGCGGCCGCGGCACGCGCTTCTGGCCATTGAGCCGCAAGCGCCGCGCCAAGCAACTGCTGGCGCTCGATGGCAAGCAGACAATGATCCAGCAGACCGTTGCTCGCTTGCTGCCACTCGCCCCGGCTGCACGTGTTTGGGTCATCACCAACGAGGATTCGCGACGGGAAATTGCGCGTCAGCTTCCGCGGCTCATCAAGCGACAGATCATTGCCGAACCGGTTGGCCGAAACACCGCGCCGGCCATTGGATTGGCGGCCTTCATACTGCTGCGCGGCGATCCTGATGCCGTGATCGGAATGTTTCCGTCGGATCACGTCATCGGAGACGAAAAACGTTATCGCGAAGTATTAGGCAAAGGCATCGACATTGCGGCCGCCGGTGAGAACATTGTTGTCCTCGGAATTCGCCCGACTCGTCCCGAAACCGGCTACGGGTACATCGAGGCAGGCGTAGCCGTCGACGGCGGTGCATCGCATGTCCACCGCTTCACCGAGAAACCCTACGCCGAACGTGCCGCCAGATTCCTGGAGGCGGGGAACTATTTCTGGAATAGCGGCATGTTTCTCTGGAGCGCGCGCACCCTTGCCAATGCGTTGCGCGAGCATCTGCCAAAGACCGCTCCCATCCTCGAAGAGATCGCCGCCGCGTTTGGAACGCGAAAGTTTGCCTCGACTTTTCGCCGGCTTTATCCCAAGTGCGAAAACATCAGCGTGGATTACGCCGTGCTCGAACCGCGCTCGGCCAAGGGAGAGCAGAACTCAAACATCTTCTGTTTGCCTGCTGATTTCGGATGGAACGATCTGGGATCCTGGACGGCGTTGCACGAGCACCATGTCGCCAAAAGCCAGCCGCCCGACGGCAACCTGATCTCCGGCGAAGGCAGTTTCACGCTGAACGCTGAGGGGAATTACATTCATGCGCCGGGAAAATTTGTGGCGGCGGTGGGCGTGAATAATCTTGTGGTGGTCGAAACCGATGACGCGCTTTTGATCACCACCCGCGAGCGAGCCCAGGATGTGGGCAAGGTAGTGAAGCATCTGGATGAAAAGAAACTGCACAAGTTGGTGTAGTGGAAATTAGTCGCTGGTCGTCGTTCGTCCTTGGTCATTCGCAAAACCCAAAGCGACCCCGCCAACGACGGACGACGAACGACCAACGACGAACGACCAACGACGGACCTCATGACCGTTCCCATCAAATTCGGCACTGATGGCTGGCGCGGCGTAATCGCCGATGATTTCACCTTCGAGAATGTACGGCGGGTTGCGGGTGCAATCGCCGCCTACGTTCTGAAGCACGAAGACTCCAGCCGCGGATTGATCGTCGGCTACGACACCCGCTTTGCCTCGCAGCGCGCCGCCCGGATCGCCGCGGAAACCCTGGCTGCGGCGGGGATTCCCGTTAAACTGGCCAACGATTACACTCCAACCCCGGCAATCTCCCTTGCCGTCAAGCAACTTGGCGCCGCCGGCGGCGTTGTGATCACCTCCAGTCATAATCCGTGGAACTGGAATGGAGTGAAGTTCAAGGGAAAGTTTGGCGGCTCAGGCACTCCGGCGATCATGAAGGGAATCGAAGACGAACTTCGAGCCGGCGCCATGCCCAGCGGCCAAAAGGCTGCGATTGAGGATACCGATTTCAAGCGAGCCTACGTCGAAACCATCTGCGGCTTCGCCGACCTCGATCGGATCGCCAAAGCCAATTTCAAGTTCGCAATCGATGCCATGTACGGCTCCGGACGCGGCGTTCTAGCTCAAATTTTCCGCGATCGCAGTATCGAACACGTTGCCATTCGGCAGGAGTTGAACCCGCTATTTCCGGACATCAATCCTGAACCGATCGAACCCCATGTGGCCCTGCTGCAGCAGACGGTGGTGAAAGAGCGCTGCCACGCCGGTTTTGCCACCGACGGCGATGCCGACCGCATCGGCGCGGTAGCGGAAGATGGCAGCTTTGTGGACTCCCATAAGATTTTTTCTGTTCTCCTGCAATGGCTGCTGGAAAGAAAGAAATGGCCGGGTGAAGTGGTGCGTGCCTTTAACACGACCCGCATGCTCGATCGCATCGCCAAACGCTATGGCCGCAAGTTGAACGAATGTCCTATAGGATTCAAATACATCGCCGACCTGATGATGGAACGCGACATCCTGATTGGGGGCGAAGAGTCAGGCGGCATCGGATATTCCCGGTTTCTTCCGGAGCGCGACGGCATTCTGAACTCGCTGCTGCTGGCCAATGTGATGGCCGAAGAAGGCAAGCCGCTGGGGCAACTGGTCGCCGACTTGCAGCGCGAATATGGACCGCACTACTACGGACGTCTCGATCTTCACATTCCGGAGGACCTTAAGCAGCGGGCCATCCTGCGAGCACGTTCTGACGGCGCCCAGCGTTTGGGCTCGTACACGATCCAGAAAAAAGAAGCGCTTGATGGCGTAAAGTTTTTTCTCAACGCGCCCACCAACGGCGGAGGCGCGGAGGCCTGGGTCTTGTTGCGCGCTTCGGGGACCGAGCCGCTTCTGCGCGTTTACGCGGAAGCCGCATCGCCCGGCTTGGTGACGGAGATTTTGTCGAGCGCAGAGGCCTTTGTGAAGAGTAGTGGGGACTAGTCGTTGTCATCCCGACCGAAGCGAAGCGCAGTGGAGGGACCTGCTTTACCCACTGCCCAGCCACTAACCCCTGTTGTTCCACGGCACTTTTGTGTCTGGTGTTTGCTGCCCCTGAGTACAATAATCAATGTCAGCGATGAGCTCTGCCGTTGTCACCATACCGGCTCCGACCGATTCGCCTGAGGCGCGGCGCTACAACCGCGTCCGCAGATGGCTGGGCATTGGCGACTTCATACTCGGCCTGGTCCTGCTCATCGTGCTGCTGGCGACCGGATGGAACGGCACGCTGCGCGACCTTGCCTGGCACCGTGCTTACGAACATTACACACTCGCTGTGTTTCTCTACGTCCTGATGCTCATGTTAATCGGCAAACTGCTCGGACTGGGGCTCGACTACTACGGGTTTCGGCTGGAGCATCGCTACAACCTCTCCAATCAAAAGCCGCGCGCCTGGTTGTGGGACGAAACCAAGGGATTCCTGGTGAGCGTGGTGTTGGCGGCGATCGTCGTCGAACTGTTGTACTTCATCATTCGCGCCGCCCCGCAGTATTGGTGGCTGATCGCGTGGGCTGGGTTTCTGGGATTATTCGTTCTCTTGGCGCAACTGGCGCCCGTGATTCTGTTTCCCATCTTCTACAAGTTTGAGCCGCTCGAGAATGAGGAACTGAAATCTCGTCTCGTCAGGTTGAGTGAGCGCGCCGGAACGCGGGTGCGCGGCGTCTACAAATGGAATCTCTCGGAGAAAAGTAAGAAAGCGAACGCTGCTTTGACTGGACTCGGCAACACCCGCCGGATCATCCTGGCCGATACGCTTCTCGATCATTACTCGCCCGATGAGATCGAAGCCGTCCTCGCCCACGAACTGGGGCATCACGTGCATCGGCACATTCTGAAAAGCATCGCAGTACAGGCCGCCGTTGCGTTCGTGGGATTCTGGGCGGCGAACTGGGTGCTGCACTATGCCATGGAGAGCTGGCACGTCTTCGACACACTCTCCGACTTCGCCAATCTGCCTCTGCTGGTGCTGGTTTCTACCGTGCTGTCATTCTTCTTGCTGCCTGCGCTGAATGCCTATTCGCGATTCAACGAGCGCCAGGCCGACCGCTACGCCTTTCAGTCCATCGCCCATGTGGAGCCCTTCATTTCGTCCATGAACAAACTCGCCGACCAGAACCTGGCGGAACGAACTCCGTCGAAGTGGGTGGAATGGTTTTTCCACTCCCATCCGGCGATTTCGAGGCGCGTTGCCGCGGCGGAAGCCTGGGCGAAGCAGCCGCGCTCGGCGAATTCACGCGCCTGAGGCCGGAACTAACCGTCGGACTGTTAAAATCAACAACATTGAGAACCACCCCGGCGCCCGCGGCTTCACCTTCTTCATGCTTCATGTGATTGGGGTCACTGCCGGGACGAGGTATCTTGGTTGATTCTTAGTCCGTCTTGCATCGGCGGTTTTCATGTCTACTACGCCAACGCTTCGTTGTAGCCGCTGTGACGCCGAATTGCCGTCGCTGGCAAAGTTCTGTCCTTTTTGTGCCGAGCCGGCTTACTCGCCGGAAGCACTCACTCTGGAGTCAGGGCCAAGCACTCCCCGGCGCCAGTCGCCGTCAGGCGATTCGTCCTCCCCGCTTGACCAGGCCCGCTTTGTTCCCGGTCAAGTGTTGCTGGAGCGCTACCGCATCGTTGCTCTCATCGGCAAAGGCGGGATGGGCGAGGTATACCGCGCCGACGACTTGCGCCTCGGTCAGACCGTGGCCCTGAAGTTTCTTCCCGAGCGTTTGACGCAGGACGGAGCCGCCCTGGCGCGTCTCCACCGCGAGGTTCGTATCGCTCGGCAAGTCTCACATCCCAATGTTTGCCGCGTGTTCGACGTCGGCGAAGCCGCCGAACTTCCGTTCCTCACCATGGAATACGTGGACGGCGAGGATCTGGCGTCGCTATTGCGCAGGATCGGTCGCCTGCCCCAGGACAAGGCGATCGAAATTGCGCGCCAACTGTGTGCCGGTTTGGCCGCCGCTCATGACAACGGTGTGCTCCACCGGGATCTGAAGCCGGCAAATGTGATGCTCGACAGCCGCGGCAAGGTGCGCATCACCGACTTTGGCTTAGCGGGCGTTCACGGTGACGACTCAAGCGGGGGCACGCCCGCCTACATGGCCCCCGAGCAACTCGCCGGGAAGGAAGCCACGGTCCAAAGCGAGATTTATTCTCTCGGGCTTGTGCTCTACGAGATTTTCACCGGCAAGCGCGCCTTCGATGCGGCCACTCTTGCAGAACTGATTCGGCTGCGTGCGCACACTACTCCGACAAGCCCCACCAAGCTGGTGGAGGGTCTCGATCCGATGGTGGAGCGCGTAATCCTCCGATGTCTGGAAACCGAACCCAGCCACCGGCCGAGTTCCGCTCTGCAAGTGGCTGCCGCGTTGCCCGGCGGAGACCCACTCGCGGCCGCACTGGCCGCGGGCGAAACTCCCTCGCCCGAGATGGTGGCGGCGGCAGGCGGGGAAGGCGCGTTACGCCCAAGAACAGCCTGGATTTTACTCCTGGCGACGCTGGCTTGCGCAGCCGTCGTTTTAGGCTTGGCGCCTTACTCTACCGACTTGGGCATCGCTCCCACGCGGAAGACCCCTGAGGTTCTGGAGGATCGCGCTCAGGAGATCATAAAAAGTCAAGGCTACACCGAGGCTGCTGCGGATCACGATTCGTGGTCGGAGAGGAACTATGAGTTTCTGTTTTATCGTGCTCAGCATCTGCCTTCGCCGCAGCGCATACGCGAACTTGCCAACGCTGAGCAGGGCGTACGCAGTTTCTATTATCGTCAGAGTCCGCGAGCCATGGTGCCTTCCCCCATCAGCGGAAGAGTCGGCGTGTGGGATCCACCGTATGAAGTATCGGGAATGGTGCTGGTTTTCCTGGATTCCAATGGCCAGCTTGAGGCATTCCTAGCCGTTCCTCCTCAGCTCGAGCAACCCGGTGCGCAGCCGGGCGTGCCAGTTCACGAGCCCGATTGGAACAATCTTTTCGTGGAAGCTGGTCTTGATCCCGCCCGCTTCCGGCCCTCCCAACCCAAGTGGCTTCCGCCCTTGCCCTTTGACCGCCGGCTGGAATGGGACGGCAGCTACACCCAGGATCCGAATACCCCCATCCACGTACTGGCCGCCAGCTACGAGGGCAAGCCGGTTTTCTTTCATGTGATCGGTCCGTGGACCCGTCCGTGGCGGATGCAGGAAGCGCCGCGCAGCCGCACCCGGGTCATTGGCGATGCGACTTTCTTGATCGCCGGCTTCGTTACTTTGCTGGTGGCCGCGATTCTTGCCCGGCGCAACATCCGGCTGGGGCGAGGCGATCGCAAAGGCGCTTTTCGTGTTTCCGCCTATATCTTCTCGATCAGTTGGCTTGCCGGGATGCTTACGGCTCACCATGTTTCGGACCTGCGCGCCGAGTGGGCACTCTTCGCTAGCCAAATGTCGGGAGCGCTATTTTTCGGAACCTTCGTCTGGCTGTACTACATGGCCTTCGAGCCTTATGTGCGGAGGCAATGGCCGCAGCTGCTGATTTCCTGGACTCGGCTGGTGTCGGGCCGCTTTAGCGACCCATTGGTGGGCCGCGACATTTTGTTTGGCGGGCTGGTGGGTAGCGTCGCGGCGGTCACCTGTCATCTGGTCAATGCGATGCCCGCGTGGTTCAACCTGCCGGGCGAGACGCCGATTCCCGGAGATTCACTTACTCTTGGTTCGCCACTCCAGGTTTTGGGGATATTCCTTAGTCAGCAGACGAATGCGATTTTTCTGGCATTCGCCCTCATGTTTCTGCTGTTTCTGGCGCGCACCACTCTGCGCAGATATTGGCTAGCGGTTGTGGCCACCGGACTCGTCTATGCCATCATCACTTTAGGCGCAGAGAATTTTGGCGTGGAAACGCCAAACGTGATTCTGACTGCGGCGCTCTGCGTTTTCCTGCTGGTCCGCTTCGGCATTCTTGCCCTGGCCATCGGCGTCTTTGTCACAAGCCTGCTCCTCAACTATCCCATGACTTTGGACTTTTCCAGGTGGTACGCAAGCCGCACGGCGTTTGTCTTGGCCGTGTTGGTGGGAATGGCTCTCTACGGATTCCGCTCCGCACTCGCCGGGCGGCCTTTTCTTGGCAAGAGTCTGCTCGACGAGGAACGGTGAGCGTCGGAGCAGATCGCGCGCAAGTGATTGACGTTTGCTGCAATTCGTTGAAAGCTGGTCTAAGTGATTGAGCGCTGGTGCAAGTCTCTGAAAATACATTAGCCAGGAGATAACGCACGGCGGAACCTCGCAATCACGACCCGCGCGCCCTCTGCAATGCCCCGCCAGCCCGCCTGGAATGCCATACAATCGACGATCATGGTCCGGGACGAAGATTTCCCTCATCCCTGCGCGGCGCCTCGCCAAATCGCCAGCAAATGCGCCTAGCGTCAAAATATAGCTGCTAGATAATCGACCGTCCAAGATTCCCGTTTCGGGAATAGAGCGCTTCCGATTCGCCTCGCCCGGCCATCACCTTCGCAGAATCTCTTCCACCCGCCGCAAATCCTCTTCCGTATCCACGCCTACTGTGTCGTAAGGCGTCTCGGCGACGTGGATCGCAATTCCATTTTCCAGAAAGCGCAATTGCTCCAGGCGCTCGCTGCGCTCCAGGGACGACTCGGGCCACGCGCAGAAACGGTCGAGCGCAGGCTTGCGATAGGCGTAAATGCCCAGATGCTTGAAGTAGCGCGGATCGGCGCCGTCGCGGTCGTAAGGGATGGTCGCGCGGGAAAAATAAAGCGCCCGCCCGCCGCCATCGGTTACGACCTTCACCGCGTTGGGGTTGTGGATGTCCTCGGGAGACGCCGGAGTCTTCAGCGTTCCCACCTCGACCTGCGGATCTTTCATCAGCGCAAGCAGTGCCGCAATGTGTTCCGCGCGGGTCAGCGGCTCGTCACCCTGCGCGTTGACGTAAACATCCGCCACCAAGGAATTCGAAACTTCGTGCACGCGCTCGGTGCCGCTGCGGTGTGCAGTCGAAGTCAGGCGCGCATTCCACCCGCGCCTCTGGCAGACCTGCATGATCTCGTCCGAATCGGTGGCGACAATGACGTCATCGAGCAGCAGCGACGATCGCACGCCGCGATACACATGGGCAAGCAGAGGTTCGCCGGCAATTTCGCGCAACATTTTTCGTGGCAGCCGGGTCGAGGCCAGCCGGGCGGGAATCACCGCAATCGCTTTCATGGGATCAATGTTTTAACTTTGACATGATATATCGCGAGCAAGGGCTGGTATGGCTTAGCGCGTGCCATGCCGTTTCGAAACTGTCATCTCGACCGGAGCGGAGAGACCTGCTGTGCTCCGCAGGACGCGGCAGTTGCTGCTCAAGAAGCAGGTCCCTCCACTCCGCTTCGCTCCGGCCGGGATGACAAAGTTTGTTCTAAATCTGATAATCGATATCTTCCATGATCCGCTGCAGAGACGCGGAAAGCGGCTCGCTGACCGCTTCCGAGCCTTCGAGCCGTTGCACGCGCTCGCGTAGTTTGTTCACCTCGCCGGCCACGGCTGCGAGCGCCTCGGAGAGCGGGTCGTTGATCTGCTTGGGATCGGTGATCACGACCCGTTCGCCGTTGCGGAAAATGATGTGGCCGGGAACACCTACGACCGTAGAATGCTCGGGCACGCTGCGCAGCACGACCGAACCGGCGCCGATACGGCAGTTGCGGGCCACAGTAATATTGCCGAGGATTTTCGCGCCTCCACCGATTACCACATTGTCTTCGATGGTCGGATGCCGCTTGCCATGCTCCTTGCCCGTGCCGCCCAGAGTCACGCCCTGATACAAAGTCACGTCGTCGCCGACGATCGAAGTTTCGCCGATCACAACCCCGAGCCCATGATCAATGAACAGCCGTCGGCCGATTTTCGCGCCCGGATGGATTTCGATTGCGGTCAGGAAGCGCGCCACTTGCGAGAGCCATCGCGCAACCAGAAAGAGACGATGGTTCCACAGCCAGTGATTGATGCGGTGGAACCACACCGCATGCAGCCCGGAATAACACAAGAAAACCTCCAGGCGCGACCGGGCAGCAGGATCGCGCTCCAGCACCGTGGCCACGTCCTCGCGAATTAGGGCGACGAGATGAGGCATGGATCAGGCCGGAAGCGCCGAAGTCGGAATCTGCAGCGCCTGGTTCCGGAGTCCATCAAACAGAATACTCGTGAGGTAACGTTCCCCGAAATCCGGCAGAATCACCACGATCAGCTTGTCCGCGTTTTCTTTCCGGCCGGCCACTTTGAGAGCGGCAACTGCGGCAGCGCCCGACGAAATGCCCACCAGCAGCCCCTCTTCTTTTGCCAGGCGGCGCGCCATGTTCACCGCGTCGTCGTTGGTGACGGTGATGATCTCGTCGATGTAGTCGGTGCGCAGAATGCTGGGCACAAACCCGGCGCCGATGCCCTGAATCTTGTGCGGCGAAGGCTTGCCGCCCGAGAGCACTGGGCTGTCGGCGGGTTCGACGGCAACCGCCCGGAAGGAAGGCTTCTTGGGCTTGATGTATTGGCAGACGCCAGTAATAGTCCCGCCCGTGCCCACCCCTGCGATCAGGATGTCAGCACGCCCGTCGGTGTCGTTCCAAATTTCAGGGCCGGTGGTTTCCACGTGAATCCTGGGATTGGCCGGGTTGTCGAATTGCTGCGGCATGAAACCATTCGGAGTCCTGGCCAGAATCTCCTCCGCTTTGGCGATGGCGCCTTTCATGCCGTTTGGACCCGGAGTGAGAACGATCTCCGCGCCAAAAGCGAGCAGCAGGACGCGCCGCTCCAGGCTCATGGTTTCGGGCATAGTGAGGATGAGTTTGTATCCCTTGACCGCCGCCACGAAAGCCAGGCCGATTCCGGTGTTGCCGCTGGTCGGCTCAATCAGCACCGTCTTGCCGGGCTGGATCTTGCCCGCACGCTCAGCCTCGGCGATCATGCTGACGCCAATGCGATCTTTTACGCTGGCGCAGGGATTCTGGCCTTCGAGCTTCGCCACTACCTGGGCGGCGCAGCCTTCGGTGACTTTGTTCAACCGCACCAGCGGCGTGTTGCCGATGAGTTCGGTGACATCGTTTGCGATTTTCATAGTCGGGTCGGTCCCTCCAGCCAATGGATGCAGTGGATTTGCAATTGACTCTAGTAAGAGTACTAGAGCGGCTTCAGGTTGTTGTGTTGGAAATGTTCGATGGAAGCAAGACACTCGCCCAAACCACTGTGCGACCGGTATTTCGCTGCGGTTGAAATGTTCGTAGGCGAGTCAATGATTGGCTTTCTGACTTGCACCGTATTTTGATGGGGGCCGAACCGCCCCAGCCTTCGCACAGAACGCGAAACGCTGAGCCACCCGGCCCTACTCATTTACTCGGAGCAGTGGCTTAGGGCGCGTACGACCACACCGTGCCGTAGCCGTAGGTGCCGCCTACCACGGTGGTGCCGAACAGCGTGCCCTTGCTAGTTCGTAGCACTTCGCCACGGGGCCTGTTGCCGTCTGAGGCGTCAAACCTGTGCAGCAGAGTGAACCCGCCGCTCGCGCTCAGCTCGTACAGTGCTCCGTAACCGTTAGCGTCGCAACCCAAGGTGACCCCATACAGATTGCCCTTCGCGTCCCGAGCCACGCCCGCCTCGGGATAGCAGCCGTCGCTCAATCTGCTACGAAAGCTGTGCAAGATGGCCTCGTGGCCTTTCCTGCTCACCCTCCATATAGTCCCTTTGTAGAAGTAACCGCAGTAGGAGGTGGTTCCATAGAGGTTCCCAGCCTGGTCCTGTAGCACGGATCCGTACGGGTTGCAGCCGTCTGACGGGTAGCTGGCGAAGCTGTGCAGCACTGTAAACGTTCCGTTCTTACTCAACTCGTAGAGCACACCGCAACCGCCGCGGCACCCAGACAACCCACCCGCGGGGGTCACGCCATATAGGTTGCCAGACTCGTCCATCGCCAGACGCCCATTCTGCGGGTTCGCGCCGTCTGACCCGGATCCGGTGAAGCTGTGGAGGAGGGTAAATTTCCCCGCACTGTCAACCTTGAATATCGTTCCATCGCCGGAAGGGCTGCAGCTGTAGGTAGTGCCATACAGATTTCCGGTTTTGTCCCTGACCAGGCCTTGTTCCGGTTCGCAGCCGTCCAAGCCGCCGGTAAAGTTGTACAACACCTTCTCGCGCCCCGTGGTTTCGATCTTGAAGACGGTGCCATAGCCGGCGGAGCCGCCAACTTCGGTGGTCCCATAAAGGTTGCCTTTGCCGTCCCGAACCACCGGTGCGACCGGCCATGCCCCGTCCGAGTCGACGAAGGCGTGCAATACGGTTTCAGTTCCGGCGGTGTCAAACTTGTACACCACGCCGCAGCCGCCGTAAGGGCACGCACCGGAGGCGCCCTCCATGGTGGTGCCATACAGGTTGCCGGCCTGGTCCTGAATCACGCCCGCGACGGGAGCGCTCCCGTCTACGCCGCCCGTAAAGTTGTAAAGCACGTTGAAAGTTTGGGCTGGTGCGAGAGCCGCCGACACAAGCACGGTCAGGAATGCCATTACATGCATTTTGTTGGTCACAATTAAGGTCTCCGTTTGTTCGATCTGCAAGTTGCTCGGGGTGAGCGGTAGCCCCGGACGCCGGTCCAGCGCGGCAGGAGCCGCAACGATGTGTTAACGATCGCTATTTCGCTGCCGCCGCCCTCGCGCCAGATGGCCGAGACCCGCGCCTTCAACGGTGATGACATCGGGTCCCTTGGTCTTGCCGGCAATGATCGCCCTGTTCGGGATGGTTTCGTACGCGTAGCCGGTCAACCAGACATTGCACTGACGGTTTGCGCAGCCTACGTCGAGCCGAGCCCAGCCATAGTGTGTTTGTCCTTTGATATCAAACTTAATGCCCAGATAGCGATTCCTTACGTTCAACCACTGACCGCCATCAACCGACGACCTTCCATTGAAAAAGCCACTGTCGGCCATGAATACGATATTTTTTCCGCGACGTCGGTATGAGCTTTGGCCCCTAACAAACCTCCTGTTCGCTCCAACCCTAACGCCAGCGTCGAGCGCGAAGGCCGACGGAAAGGCGTACGACTTCTTCTGGATGCCTACTTCAGCATTGCTCCCAATATTACTTACTAATACGCTTCCTCCTACCCAGAGACTGGTGCTGGATGTGGTATTTTCCAGAAAAACGTCAGCAATTCCATCGTGATTGAGATCAAGGGCATAGTATATATTTTGATAAATTTGCTGACGGGCTCGCGTGTAGACGATCTTTGCCTCGGCAGGTCGTGTTAATGCCAGCATTCCCACTCCCGCTGCACTGGCGGCAAGGGCGTAGGAGTTGAGTTGACGATGCAGGGAATCGGAAATCCGAGAGGGTGTCCGGGGGCGTTGCATGATTCCTCCTTCAACGCGGGCGTGGATCATTTTGGACCTAGCCGAACGGCGTGTCAATCGGGGTCCGCGACGGTCCTTGATTGACAGCAGCACAAGACGGGAGGATAGTTGGAGCCATCATTTTGGGGGAGGAACTATGAAGCGCACTTCCAGGACACCCTCGGACCTTTCCGAATCCCTGCATCAGCGGCTCAACTCGTATACTCTTGCGGCGAGCGCGGCGGGAGTCGGGATACTGGCCCTGGCACAACCGGCCGAGGCCAAAATCGTTTACACGAAAACCTACGAGGTCATCGGGGTGAACACAACCTATAACCTCGATCTCAACAATGACGGAATCGCCGATTTCACGCTGGGATACTATCATCTTTCCAAGGCATCCGGTACCTTCCGGTCAGTCTACGCCCTGGTGCCCACCGGCAATGCGGTCGAGGGCGCTCCTGGTGCACACCGATTTCTTGCTGCTGCCCTGAAGCGTGGCACACGCATCAGCAATCGCCAACGCGTCACCGAAACGAATGCGCTAATGGCATACGAATGCGATGGTAAGATACGCTCTTGTATTGGCACCACCTACTTCAAAGGAAATTGGATCGACGCTACCAACCGGTACCTTGGACTGAAGTTCACGATAAAGGGAAAGACCCACTATGGCTGGGCGCGGCTGACTATTCCATGGCTCAATGTTGGCTTTTCTGTTACCCTGACCGGCTACGCCTACGAAACCATCCCCAACAAATCTATCATTGCAGGCAAGACTCACGGGGGAGCCAGCCTCGGAGCATTGGCCGCAGGATCAACTGCGCTTTCCAGTCGGCAGCACAAAATCAGGAGCAAATAAATTGAAGCGTCCAGTAAAGGAGTTGTCATTTCGATTGGAACATCACGTTAACTCCTATGCGCTTGCGGCGAGTGCGGCGGGAGTGGGAATTCTGGCACTGGTGCAGCCTGTCGAAGCCAAGATAATCTATACGCCTGCTCATCGCAGCATCTCACACACCAACCCTATCTTCTATCTGGATGTAAACCACGACGGCGTCAGAGACTTTTTGCTGTCCCATACTTCCTATTTCGGGGAGAACAGCTCCGCAAAGGGAATCGAAATCCACCCGCAACATAGCGGCGATGGGATTCTTGGGCAGAGCCACTGGGCCTCTGCGTTGACCGCTGGCGTCCAGATCGGATCGTCTGGAGAATTTCTCAGCGTCGATAACACGATGGCCCGGCATTCCTTCTGGGATGGTTCGGATCACTTTGTTGGCGCGTGGGCCAATGGCGGGAAGGGTGTCAAGAATCGCTATCTCGGTCTGAAGTTTGTCATTCGAGGCAAAGTTCACTACGGTTGGGCACGACTGAACGTCAGAGTTTTTGAAAACGGAGTTCAAGTGGCCGCCACGTTGACCGGCTACGCCTATGAAACCATCCCCGGCAAGCCGATCATCGCGGGTAAGACTCACGGCAAAGATGTCATCACCGTCGAGCCCGCGAGCCTAGGTCACTTAGCGCGGGGGGCGTCCGCGGTTTCTACGTGGCGCGGCCCGAACTCGGCGAAATAATCGCGCAGGATGCGTTATCGTCTCGCCTTTGCAGACACGACCTGGTCTCGCTACAAGCGAAGAGACAAGGGCCCGGGGCACCTCGGCCCGAATCCAAAAATCAGCGTGTTATCATGGGTTTACCTCGGAGTGGCGGTGTAGCTCAGGTGGTTAGAGCGACGGTCTCATAATCCGTAGGTCGTAGGTTCGAGTCCTACCGCCGCCA